>JAEEGL011467464.1_pt1 | contig 25109 bp, 24 predicted proteins | sample 9134231 | NCBI WGS metagenome assembly JAEEGL01 (sample SAMN16246548, study PRJNA631951) | gut metagenome | biome: gut microbiome; feature: rumen; material: fiber-attached | host: Bos | place: Iran: Karaj | collected 2018-10 | reverse complement strand
CATTGTTATGACCTGCGACCCACATTCGGAATTTTTTATGCCGGACGACAAAGAGCAGTTCGACATCTCAATGTCGGGCAAATTTGAAGGCATAGGCGCAACGCTTCAAAGCCGCGACGGTCAGACAAAAATCGTTGACATAATCCCCGGCAGCGCAAGTTGGCGGCAAGGCGAATTGGAGGTCAACGACATAATTCTCAAAGTCGGTCAGGGCGACGAAGAGCCGATTGACATCGCAAACATGGAACTTGACGATGTTGTCAAGAAAATCCGCGGAAAAAAAGGTTCAATAGTGAAACTCACCGTCAAAAAAATTGACGGAACGGTGAAAATCATTCCGATAGTCCGCGATGTTGTAATCATTGAAGAAACTTACGCAAAGTCCTCAATCCTTACCTCTAAGGACAAAAAAACAAAAGTCGGATACATTTATCTTCCTAAATTTTACGCTGATTTCAACGACCGCAATGGAAGATTCTGCTCCAAAGACGTTGAAAGAGAAATCAAGAAACTCTCAAAAGACAATGTTGACGGCATTATAATCGACCTTAGAAACAACGGCGGCGGAAGTCTGAGCGATGTTATAGACATGTCCGGACTCTTTATCGACAACGGTCCTGTCGTTCAAGTAAAAGACAAGGAGGGAAAAACCAAATCCCTTGACGACAAAAAAAGCGGTATCGTATACAGCGGACCTTTGGTGATAATGGTCAACAATTTCAGCGCGTCAGCCTCCGAAATTCTCTCTGCGGCAATGCAAGACTACGACCGCGCAATCATTATGGGCAGTCCTTCTACATACGGAAAAGGTACGGTTCAGAGTTTTTACGATTTTGACAGACTGCTCACTGGCAACGACCATCTAAAACCGCTTGGCTCGATAAAAGTTACGATTCAGAAGTTTTACAGAATCAACGGTGAAACCACGCAGTTAAGAGGCGTAATTCCCGATATTATCGTTCCCGATTCCTACGCTTACTTAAACGTCGGCGAAAAGGACAACCGCAACGCTTTGCCCTACGACATCATTACAAAGACAAATTATAATATTTGGAAACATAAATATTCCAAACGCAAAGTAATTGAAAAATCGCAGGACAGAATAGCCTCAAATTTGGTTTTCGCCGAAATTGAGAGAAACGCAAAACGCTTGAAAAAACGTTCGGACGACTCGTATTTTTCTCTTAATTACGACAAGTATCGCGCCGACAAACTGCAAATCAAAGAGGAGGCTGACAAATTCAGCAAACTGTCAAAAGACAAAACGGGAATTACGGCTGACTTTTTGGTTGATGACCGTCTTGCATCGGAAGGCGATACGCTGAAAACCCAAAAGTTCACGCGCTGGTTCGGCGATTTGGAAAAAGATGTGTACCTGCTTGAAGCAGTGAATGTTATTAACGATATGAAATAACTTTTTTTTGAAAATATAATTTACAATGCAGAAACATAAACTGACCAAAATTGTTGCGACGATTTCCGATAGGCGTTGCGACGTTGATTTTATAAGGCAACTTTTTGAAGCAGGTATGAACGTTGCCCGTATCAATACTGCTCATGCGGAATTTGACGCTACACGACAAATGATTGCCAATATTCGCAGTGTGTCGAAATCCATAGCGATTCTTATTGACACCAAAGGTCCTGAAATCCGCACCACGGATGCCGCAGATGGTTTTGAAGTAAAAGCCGGCGAATTTGTTTATTTTCTTGGTGATACTGACAAGACTTGCGAAAACGGCATGATTTACGTCAACCGCAAAGGCTTTGAAAACGACGTTCCGCTCGGCAAAAAAATCCTTATTGACGACGGCGACATCGCTTTTGAAACCGTCGCAAGAGACGAAAACGGTCTTAAATGCAAAGTCTTGAACTCCGGCAAAATAAAATCGCGCAAGAGCGTAAATGTTCCGGGTGTTCCGATTAATCTTCCGGCGTTGAGCGAAAAGGATAAAAAGTTTATAAAACTTGCTATCGAGGAAGACGTAACTTTTATTGCGCACTCGTTTGTACGCTGCAAAGAAGACGTTATATGTATTCAAAAAATTCTCGACAAGTACGATTCTAAAATCAAGATTATCGCCAAAATAGAGAATCAGCAGGGCGTTGACAACATTGACGAAATCCTTGACCACGCTTACGGCATTATGATTGCTCGCGGCGATCTCGGAATAGAAATCGAGGCAGAAAGAATTCCAGCAATTCAAAAGGAACTCAACAGAAAGGCAATCGATCACTTAAAGCCCGTAATCGTTGCAACACAAATGCTTCACACGATGATTAGCAATCCGAGACCGACGAGGGCGGAAGTTTCGGATGTTGCAAACGCTATTTACGACGGTGCTGACGCGGTAATGCTTTCGGGCGAAACGGCTTCTGGACAATATCCCGTTGAAGCGGTTAAAACGATGAGCAAAATTGCTTTGGAGGTTGAACATATAAAAGAAAAACTCAAAGAAAACACTCACCCCGTACACGTAAAAAGTGAAATTTCGGAGTTTTTGTCAAAAACGGCGGTTCACGCCTCGGTGGAACTCGACGCAAAATGTATCATCGCCGACTCGTTTTCGGGAACAACAATCCGCAACCTCGCGGCTTACAGAGGCGCAAAACCCATTTACGCAATGTGCTATAACGAAAACGTAATCAGAGAGTTGGCACTTTCTTACGGAGTTTATGCGCACGGAGTAAAACTCAACCGCTCGGCTGACGATTTTATACAAAGTTCGGTGTCGTTTGTCCTGAACAAAGGTTTTGCCGAAATTGACGACAAAGTTGTGCTTTTGGCAGGCAGTTTCGGAAAAGGCAATTCTGCGACACTGATTGAAGTAAATTATTGTTGTAATTTGGTAAAAAGATATTAATGAGAATAATTTATATGGGTACGCCCGATTTTGCGGTTGCGCCGTTAAAAACGCTGGTTGACAGCGGTTTTAACGTCGTTGCCGTTGTAACGGGCGAAGACAAGCCGCAGGGCCGCGGCCGCAAAGTTTTGCCGACTCCCGTCAAAGAGTTCGCGGTTGAACACGGAATCCCCGTACTTCAACCTGCAAAATTAAAAGACGAGGCGTTTTTGGCGGAATTAAAAAGTTTCAACGCTGATTTGCAGGTTGTTGTGGCTTTCAGAATGTTGCCGGAAGTGGTTTGGGCAATGCCGAAATTAGGAACGTTCAACCTTCACGCCGCACTTTTGCCGCAATACAGAGGTGCCGCGCCGATTAACTGGGCTGTCATCAACGGCGAAACAAAAACAGGCGTTACAACGTTTTTCCTCGACAAAGACATCGACACGGGACGCATTATGTTGAAGCAGGAAGTTGACATTTTGCCGGAGGACAACGCCGGAACTATCCACGACAAACTCATGGTTGTCGGCTCGGAATTGGTAAAAAAGACGGTTGAAATGATTATCTCTGGCGATGTTAAAACTGTGGCTCAGAGCGAGTTAATATCTTCTGACACGGTTTTGAAACCCGCGCCGAAGATTTTTAAAGAGGACTGCCGTCTGGATTTTTCAAAGGACGGAATCTCTATAAAGAACCTTGTCCGCGGTCTCAGCCCCTATCCTGCCGCCTTTACAACCCTGAAAATCAAGGACAAAGAAATGAACGTAAAGGTTTTTGAAGTCGGTTTTGAGCCGGATTCGTCAGGAAAAGAGGTCGGAAAAGTTATCACCGACAACAAAAATTTTATAAAAATTTCCTGTCAAAACGGATACATTCAACTCCTTGACATTCAGTTGGAAGGAAAGAAAAGAATGAAGACGGAAGACTTTTTACGCGGAGTAAAACTCTAAAAAAGTTAAAAAAAATTTTGCAGTGTCAAAAAACTGTTTTACCTTTGCATCGTCAAAACAAGGAAAACAAGTTTGGCCCTATCTTCTAACGGTTAGGAAATCAGATTCTCAATCTGGGAATTGGAGTTCGATTCTCCATGGGGCTACAAAGAAAGGCTGTTCTCATATTTCGGGAACGGCTTTTTTATTTTCAGTAAAAAAACACAATGCAGCCTGAGAGTATCAAAACTAAAACCGCCGAAGGGCTTTTTTGGGGCGGGCTCAGCAACGTTTTGCAACAACTGCTGAACCTTGGTTTCGGTATATTTTTGGCGCGGAAATTAAGCGTCAGCGACTACGGAATTGTAGGAATGTTGACAATTTTTGCCGCACTCTCCAACGCATTGCAGGAAGGCGGTTTCCGCTCCGCCCTCACAAACAGAAAAAACATCACTTCAAACGATTATAATTCAGTATTTTGGACAAGTTTTTTGACGGCGGCGGTGCTGTATTCTGTGCTGTTTTTTTCGCTGCCGTGGATAGCGGATTTTTTTAAAACGCCTGAACTTGTCAGCCTCGGACGGTTTATGTTTTTGGGCTTTCTGTTTTGCAGCCTCGGCACGGCGCACAACGCTTATCTGTTTAAAAATCTGAAAGTTAAAGAGATGTCAAAATGCACTTTGACAGCGACGGTGGTTTCGGGACTGACGGCGGTCGTATTGGCGTTTTCGGATTTTACATATTGGGCGATTGCGGCGATGAACGTGGTCTACATCGTGGTTTCAACGGTGATGTACAGGATTTTTTCGCCGCTGAAAATCAGTTTCAAGATAGATTTCCGTCCCGTGAAGGAAATGCTGCCTTTCTCGTCAAAACTCCTTATAACAACGCTTTTTCAAATCTTAAACGACAATTTTTTCACGACTCTGTTGGGAAGGTTTTTCACGAAAATAGAAGTCGGTTTTTATTCGCAGGCCTACAAATGGTCGAACCTCGGCACGCAGACAATTTCGCTCGCAATCGAAAACGTTATGCAGCCTGTCCTTGCCAAAACCGAGAAAAATTCGCTGCTGATTGTGTTTAACAAACTCATGCAGACAACGTGTTTTATTGCGTTTCCGTGTATGCTGGGCTTGGGTTTTGTTGCGCCGGAATTTATCACGGTAACAATCTCTGACAAGTGGGCTCAAAGTGCCGAAATTATGACTATTCTGTGCGTTTGGGGCGCATTTTATCCTGTCGGCAAACTTTATCAAAAGCAACTTTTAAGTTCTTCAAAATCAGGAATTTTGATGTTTTGCGTCATAACAAACTGTTTGTTGCAGATTTTGACCGTAGTTTTTACCTTCAAATACGGAATTTTGACGATGGCGGCGTTTTACGTGATTGTCAACGTGTTGTGTATTTTTTTGCTGCATTTTTTTGTCAGGAGAATCAACGGCGTCAGCATAAAAAATCTTTGTATAAACACTCTGCCGTTTTTGGTTGCGACTGTGGCGGCGATAGTTTTGTCTTGGCTTGTAAGTAACGGATTTTCAAACGTTTATATCCGCTTGGCAGTGAAAATAACTGCAACGGCGGCTATTTATTATATTATTCTGAAAATTTTAAAATCGGAAACTTTAAAACAGGCGGAAATTTTTTTGAAAGGGGTTTTGAAAAAGTAAAACTTTTCGCCAGTGCACTTTTTAGATAATCCCCGCTCGTATTAATCCACGAGAAAACATCTTCCCTAACCTCCGAAAATCTGCATTTTTCCTAAAAATATCCTTTGAAAATCTGCAAAAAACTTTGTACTTTTGCGCAAAACAATTAATTATGACACTTATAGAAGCCATCGTTTATTTAATAGCCTCGGGCGGACACGGACTGCGCGTTGACCAAATCACCGAAATGATTAATGCCCAAAGACTGCATATCCGCAAAGACGGTCAGCCGGTTACAATCCAGCAGGTTTACGCCGTCATAATGCACCACAGGGAAACTTTCGTCAAAGAGGACGGAAGAATCAGACTTATAATGTAAAGCCTCAATCAAAAATTTCAGCGCGGCAATGATTTTTTTGCAGAATAATTTTTTTTGTGCTAAATTTGCAGAAAATAAAGTTTGGTTTCTTGTAATCTCCGCATACGGACATTACGACGACAAGTAACGAGGAAGTAAAATGGAAAACTTTATAGTATCGGCGCGCAAATACCGTCCTTCAACCTTTGATACGGTGGTAGGGCAGGGGAGTATTACGGCAACACTTAAAAATGCGATAAAAAACAATCAGTTGGCGCAAGCGTATTTGTTTTGCGGACCAAGGGGTGTGGGTAAAACCACGTGCGCGAGAATTTTCGCAAAAACGATAAATTGCTTGAACCTTACGCCAGATTTAGAGGCTTGTAACGAGTGCGAATCTTGCAAAGCCTTCAACGAAAACCGCTCTTATAATATTCACGAACTTGACGCGGCGAGCAACAACTCCGTTGACGACATACGTCAACTCATTGACAAAGTGAGGATTCCGCCGCAAATCGGAAAATATAGTATTTATATCGTTGACGAGGTTCACATGCTTTCGACAGCGGCGTTTAACGCTTTCTTGAAAACGCTTGAAGAGCCGCCCGCTCATGCAAAATTTATCCTTGCGACAACCGAAAAGCACAAAATTCTGCCGACAATTCTTTCACGCTGTCAGATTTTTGATTTTAATAGAATGAAGGTCGAAAACATCGTTGGACACCTTCAAAACCTCGCTCAAAAAGAAGGAATTGATGCAGACCCTAACGGTCTTAACGTCATTGCCCAAAAAGCAGACGGCGGTATGAGGGACGCACTTTCGTTCTTCGACCAGATTGTCAGTTTCTCAGGCAAAAAGTTTACGTATCAAGACGTTATCAACAATCTTAATGTCTTGGATTATGAATATTATTTCCGCTTGGTGGACTTTTTTAAGAAGGGAGATGTTGTTGATTCTTTACTTATTTTTAATGAAATTCTTAACAAAGGCTTTGATGCTCACCATTTTGTAACGGGTCTTTCACAACATTTGAGGGACATAATGGTTTGCAGGGACGTTTCTACGCTGCAACTTTTGGAAGTAGGTGCTGACATAAAAGAGCGTTACAAAACTCAGGCTCAGGAAGTTACGTTGCCATTTTTGTATAATGCGCTTAATATTACAAACCGTTGTGACCTTGACTACCGCGACAGCAAAAACAAGCGGCTTTTAGTGGAATTGATGTTAATGCAACTTTGCAATATTAATCAGTCGCTGACTGCTGCTCCACAGCAGGCACAGCCTGTTTTAACACAACAGACTACTTTGCAACCTGTTCAACAACCAACGGTTACAACGCCGCAACAGGTTCAACCGCAACCAGCACAAACTCAGCACGTTGCAACTCCGCAACCGAAGCCTCAGCCTGCCGTTCAACAGACAGCAGCACAGCCGGTTGCAAGTGTCAGCATAAAAGATTTGATGCAGCGGCAAAAACAGCAGGCAGCGGCTCAGCAACAGTCTGCACAACAGGCAACACAAAATGCAGCTCGGCAATTAGAAGAATGTCAGGATTTTACGCAAGAACAAGTCGCACAACTCTGGCAAAAACTCGCGGCAATTTATCAGAACAAAAAGCCGAGACTTCATGCGATTTTTGCAAGTTCGGTTCCAACAATTAAGGAAAATTACGTTTTGGAGATGACTTTGCAAAATTCGCTTCAAAACGATGCAATAAACGAAGTTAGGGACGGATTTTTGAAATATATTCGTCAACAGTTGCATAACACTAAAATTCAAGTGGTTACGCGGGTCGATGAAACCGCGTCAAAAAATATGATTTATACCGATGCCGATAAATTTAACTTTTTGAACTCTCAAAACAACAATCTCGGCGTATTAAAAACAGAACTTAATCTTGATTTTATGTAAAAAATGCGCGTTAAAAAGTTAAATATAGTAAACTTCAAAAATCATTCTCAAAGAGAATTTTCTTTTGAGAAAAAGATTAACTGTTTTGTAGGAAAAAACGGTGTCGGAAAGACAAACGTTCTTGACGCGCTGTATTATTTATCGTTCAGCAAGAGTTTTATTAACTCAGTTGATAATCAGAATATAAAAAACGGGGAAGATTTTTTTTCGTTGAGGGGTGTTTATGAGGTCAACGAGATGGAGGAAAACATTCTTCTGTCATTCGACAAAAACAAAGGTAAAACCTTGAAACGCAACGACAAAGAGTACGATAAAATAGCCTCGCACATAGGACTTTTGCCGCTGATAATCGTTAGTCCTCAAGATATAAAATTGCTTTTTGACGGTAGTGCGGAACGTAGAAAATTTCTTGATTCAGCACTTTCGCAGTTTGACGGTGGACACTTGATTGCTTTACAAAATTATAATCGTGCTTTACTTCAACGGAATAAAATTCTCAAAACTTCGCCTGATGCAATCTTGCTTGAAATGTGGGATAGGCATTTGATTTCAAACGGTGAAACACTGTATGAAAACCGTAAAAAATTTATAGCAGATTTTATGCCCGAATTTGAAAAGTACTATTTGAAAATTTCGTCTGGGTCCTTAGAAATTCCGTCGCTAAAATATTCGTCTCCGCTCGAAAACGAGAAAATAGAGGATATTTTGAAACGTAACTTTCAGCGTGACAGTATTTTACAATACACAACTTCGGGTGCGCACAAAGACGATTTGGTGTTTTCTATCGGTGATTTGCCCCTGAAAAATTGCGGTTCACAAGGTCAGCAAAAGACGTTTTTGACGGCTTTAAAACTTGCACAATATGCGTTTCTTTACAACAAATCGGGCAAAAAGCCGGTGTTACTTTTGGACGATATTTTTGACAAATTAGACCCTCAACGGGTTTCTTCTATTGCGGAATTGATTTTAAGCGATGGAATTTTCGGGCAGATTTTTATCACGCACACAAATCCCGACGACTTAAAACAGATTCTCGAAAAATTTACAGACGATTTTGAAATGTTTGAAATATTATGATTTTTTATTTTTCAGGAACGGGCAATTCCAAGCACGTTGCCCAAAAACTTGGCGAATTATTGGGCTCGCAAGTTAAAAATATTGCGGATTATTATGAAGAGGTTACAACGCTGAAAAACTTTTCGATAGGCGTTGACAAGGACGATTGTTTGGGCTTTGTTTCGCCGGTACATTCTTGGGGGCTGTCGAAAACGATGTCAAGATTTTTGAAAAGGACAAAAATCAATTATCAAGGCAAGAAGATTTTTGCGGTAATGGTTTGCGGCGACAATTGTGGTAAAGCGCGGGAAATGTTGTCTGAGACTTTGAAAAGGAATAGTGGCATTGAATGTAATTTCATTTGTTCGATACAAATGCCTAACAATTACATAGTTATGAAAGGTTTCGGGACGGATTCAGACGAACTCGCAAAACAGAAACTCACAACTGCCGAACTTGAAATTCCCAAAATTGCCGAAGCCGTAAAAAGCGGCAAAACATTTGACCGTTACGTCATAGGTACGCACCCGTTTTTAAAAGGCAGAATAATTTATCCGCTTTTTATGAAGTTTACTATGGGCGACAAAAAGTTCTTTGCTGACGACAACTGTATAAGTTGCGGTCTCTGTGAAAAAACTTGTCCTGAAAAAAACATTTCGCTGAAAAACGGCAAACCTAAATGGCTCGGACACTGCGTAAAATGTCTTGCATGCATTCACCGCTGTCCGAAAAAGTCTATCCAATACGGAGACGTAACACAAGAAATGGGAAGGTATTATTATAAAAACTGAATTGAATAGAATATAAAAAGTATTTTATTCGCAACTAAATGTATGTCCTTGAACTTTGTTTATATTTCCCGGGTGCTGAGGCGGCATCGGTCAAGGATTCAGGGAAGTCGTTTTTCTCTTCGGGAGAATTACGAATATCGCAACGCTGCCAAAGTTCAGGGTATGGAAACAGAACAACGTTTATCCGCTATGCGGACGGTGTGTCCGTTAGATAGCAAACGCTTAACAAGGCGTGTTCCGACAAAGCCAGAACCGCCAATTATTGTGATAATCATAGAGTAAAAAAGTGAATTTATACAAAAAAGAAAGCATCACTCTTTTAAGAAAAAGTGATGCCTATATAATTAAGATATGTTGTACGTAAAGTATTGTTAATCAAGTAATTTATTTAATTGTTCCAACGGAATATTTATTTTTTCAGAAATTTCCTCACGGGAAAGTCCCATTGAAAACAGAGTTTTTGCAAAGGCGGAAAGTTGTGCATCTTTTTGTGACAACTGTGCATCTTTTTCCGCTAACTTTTCTTTTTGCTCCTCAACAATTTCTTCTAATTCAGTCCTATCCTCAATGTCGGAAGCATATTCATCTTCTATCGCCATTGCCATTTTGACTTCCCTATCTGCAACCGCACTAACCAACTGTCTGACAACTACATTATAACCGTCAGGTTTGTTGTCAAGGTTGTCAAGCATAAGGTAATGTGCATCATTCGGCATAACGTTACTTTGGTCGAAAATTTCCAAAAATTCTTCAACCTTTGACCGTGCATTTTTACGAAAATACGGAATCTGAACAACAACAGAATCGTGTGATAAGTATCTGAAAAACGGATTCAATTCGGCTTTTTCTACTGGCTCTCCTAAGGCATTTTTTGCTTGCGGTGAATAGAAAACAACTGGCTCGGTTACGTCATCTAATGGATGTCCTAGGAAATAAATCGCAACTATATGAATCGGTGTTTCGATAATTTCATCAACATCTTCACCTTTGCGGTTTTTCTTTTTGACAGTTTTTGTTTCATACGCCTCAGTGTCATAAAGCCTTGAAAGATAACGTCTAAATCTTACAATCTCAGTATCTTTTTCGGCTTTTTGAACCTCAATGCTGACCATTTCAAAACTGCCGCCGTCTTTCTTAATCTTAGCCAAAAAGTCAAGCCGTAAAATACCGAATCCTTTCAAATTGGCGCGGACAAGTTCGTTATGAATCAAATCAACTTCAACGATTTCAACAATGCACCAAGCAATATCATACAGACTTTGCGGTTCTGCAGCATATACTTGAAAACTGAATCGTATATCGGATTGGCTATCTGTATCATATTATGCGTGTTTTTTATCTGCGCAAAGATATGAAACTATTTTATTCTAAGCAAAAATTATTTCATATTTTCACCACCTTCGCCTTCCCCCAATCATATTGCTTGTCAAAAGAGGCAATATCCGTGAAATCAAAGTCTTTCAACCATTTACGAAGTTTAATTTCTGCATTTTTTAGCCCTATGTATGATTTGAATTTTCTTGCTAACGGCAACTCTTTTATCACCGGCTGTCCAAAATCCAAATCTCTCGGATGAATGTATGACAGTAAATAATCCGTCTGCTCTTTCGTCCATTTCTTTATCAAAAAATACGGGAACAACCGGAAATACCCGCCGCCTGAAAATATTATGTGCTTATTCAAAATAGTTTTGAACGAAATCGGAAACTCCTTGATTTTTACTCCGTTATGTTCTATAATTGCAGGTCGGCTCTCTCCGTATGACGGTATCCCGCCGTGTGCATGGTGTGCCGGAAAAACAGACGCATCAATTTCAATTCCGCACTCACTCAAAACATCAAACGCCCACCCCTCACTCTGTCTAATCGAAAATCCGGGCGCACGAAATAAGCGTACTTTTTTCCCCGTTATATCTTCCAAAAGTTTTACCGATGAAGACACATCTTCGCGGAATTGTTCCGGCGTTTGTTGCCAAACCAACTGATGGTTCAATGTGTGAGAACCAATTTCATACTTTTCGGTAATTTTTCTGACAATATCGGGATACTGTTTTGCAATCCAACCGATAACAAAAAAAGTGGCTCGCGCACCACTTTCTTCCAAAATATTCAAAACTCTGTCAACGTTCTCATAAATCCGCACTTCGTAGTTTTTCCACTCGTTTTCAGTGCGCGTAGAATCGTTGTCAAGAAGGTGAAACCACTCTTCTATGTCAAAGGTTAAAATGTTCATAAATTGAAAATATTAGGAATTTTATATTGAAAAATTAAGGAATTTTATATTGAAATAATTTGGATTTTAAATAAAATTTTTCTAATTTTGTCCCGTTATCAAACTCAAAAAGTCATGTATTTAAAGAGATATGCGGAACAGGATATTGTCAGAGCGTTAAAATCCTCCGGCGCAGTAGTTGTTGCAGGACCTAAATTCTGCGGCAAAACTACTACAAGTATGCTTTTTCAAAAAAGTTTTATCAAACTTAACACTAACAGCAGCATAAAATTAGTCAGGTTGAATCCCTTAACGGCTCTCAAAGGCGACAATCCGAGACTTATTGACGAATGGCAAACCGTTCCCGAAATTTGGAATTGTGTCAAGGAAGACCTTGATAATGAATACATTTTCGGGAAATATATTTTAACGGGAAGTTCAACCCCAGTTGACAAAACAGAATTGCACCATTCGGGAGCAGGACGAATTTCAACCGTAAAAATGCGTCCGATGTCGCTGTTTGAATCCGGCGAATCAAAAGGTATTGTTTCTCTGTTCGGACTTTTTAGCGGTGATGATTTGCCGCAATTCGATGAAAATAAAGATTTTACGCTTCAAGACGTTGCTTTTTTGATATGCAGGGGCGGCTGGCCGATTTCCGTCATCTCGGATAAAGAAGTTTCGTTGGACGTTACCAGAAATTATTACAACAGCCTTTTTGTTTTTGAAGACTGCGACAATGAAAATTTCCGCAACAAAAGACCCGAAATGTTGAAAATGATTTTACGCAGTTATGCCCGCAACATTTCTTCAGAGGCTTCTAAGCAGACAATTATCGAAGATATCAGACAAAGTAACGAGCGCAGTCTTGATACGAAAACTTTTGACGATTATGTTGAAGCCTTAGGTGATTTGTACATTATTGCTGACATTCAAGCGTGGAATCCGAACATTCGGTCAAAAACTTCAATCCGTTCAACTCCGACAAGGCATTTTGTTGATACCTCCATAGCGTGCCGTGCATTGAATATTTTTCCCGAAGATTTGATGAATGATTTGGAGAGTTTCGGATTGTTTTTTGAGGATTTTGCCGTAAGGGATTTGACCGTTTATGCACAGGTTCACGGCGGCGAGGTCAGGCATTACCGCGACAATGCCGGTCTTGAATGTGATGCCGTAATCCGTCTTGAAGACGGCAGATGGGGCGCGGTTGAAATCAAATTAGGCGGTGACAAACTCATTGAAGACGGCGCAAAATCGCTCAATCTTTTAAATGACAAAATTATCAAAAAGAGTTCTGAACAAGCACCTTCGTTTATGATGGTTTTAACGGCGACTGGCTCTCTTTACAGACGCGCTGACGGCATTTTTGTCGTCCCGGTAAATTGTCTTAAAGCGTAGGGGTGTACAAAGGTTCTATTATCTTGTGCCGGCTTTGGCTGCTCTGAATTTAGGTGATAATTGTTTTATCATGTTTCCAATCGTACCGAAAAAGAAAGGGTATGGATCGGTAAAACAACTAATATCCTGATAATAAATGTTTCGTCCAAAAAACTTAAACCAATTCGGTGAGGTTTTGAAACGGTTTTTGCTATAAAAGAACCACAAAACTTCAAAACCCAAATGTCGTAAAAATACTTGTCTTTCTGTTTTATAATCAGTATGTTGGCGGTTAGTATACCGACTTGTTATTATATCTGCCCAATCAATGCCGGAAGCAAATGCTGTTTTTATACATGCAGGTATTCGCGGATTGATTTCCATAATCAACAGTTCACCTGTCAACGGATTTTCAATCGTGTCAAAATCGGCAAAACCAATCCAACCAATGTCACATAAAATATGATAACAAATGTCTACAATTTTAGAATCTTCGTATAAAACATTGCAACAACTGCTACCGCCGTTTTCCGGATACCAACGGAGTTTTTTTATAACTGATGATTGAATCAGGCGTTTATTTTCGTCAATATATATTTGAATTTTTACTTGTTTTCCGCCGCTCGGAATGTAAGTTTGTAAACAACAATCACCGTATGTTGCATATATTTCCGGAAAATGTTTTAACAATTCATCAGCGTTATTAACAAGTGTCATACCTCTGCCGCCACTTGTATAATTTGGCTTTATCAGCAATGGAAAATCTAACAAACTTGTATCAATATTTTGAATGTTACCGTTTTCTACAATAGTAGTTTTTGGATGAGGATAACCTTTTTCTGAGCATAACTGCATTAGTTTTTGCTTATCATAACCTTTGGTAAAGGTTTCAAAATCAGGCATTACAAATGAAGTCAGGTTCAAGAGTTCTGTGCGGTATTTACTTACCATAACCGCACTTTCATCATTCATTGGGATTATGGTGTCGTATTTTGTTTGTGCTAAAATTCCGGCAACAAAACTATAATATTCCTCAGCGTTTTCAACATTTGAGAATAAATAACGCTTGTTTATAAATCTCGACGGATAACCGTAACTAAGTCTTGAAGCAAAAACGCCTGCAACAAAATGCCCTTTTTGCTTTAACGAGCGGGCAACTGGCAACGTTTGTGTGGCATCTGCATAAAGCAGTAAAATTTTCATTTACTCTCTGTATTTTAATACTTTTGCAGGAATACCGCCGACAATAGCGTATTCAGGTACATCTTTATTAACAACCGCACCTGCAGCGATAATTGCGCCTTTGCCGATTGTTACTCCGGCAAGAATTATTGATCCGCCTCCAATCCAAACATCGTCTTCTATAACGATTGGTGCATCCAAATAATCTTGCTGTTTTGTCGGAATATCCCGTGTATAAAATCCATGGTTAAAAGCAATCATCATCACATTAGCCCCAGTATGCACATAATTGCCTATGGTTATAGAGCCGTTTTCACTCTTTCCGGCTTGAATGAGATTGTTGTGATTTATAAGACAATGATTGCCGATTGTTACAAATTCTCCCTCACGGATTAATGCCGTTGGGTGGATATTTGTATCTTTCCCTATTTTCATTTTGCGCCGTCCGCGAACATAGTTTATCAAATAATATGCGGATATTGAAAACAACCATTTCAGATGTGTTAATGAAAAATAAGTTGACACTAATTGAAGTAAACGGGTAGTTTTTGACGGCTTAGTATAAGAGGTTTGGGTTGTTTCAAACATTTTTATATAAATTACAATATTTATCTGAAATTATTTTCCAACGGTATCTTCTGTCGGCAATTTCCTTCATATTCAAAGAAACAGTTTTGAATTGTTGTTCTTGATTTTCAACGACATTCCTCAAAGAAAGAACATCATTAAAATATAATGCTTTCTCTTCGGTGGTAACACGGTTGTAAATTACATCAAAGGCAACTATTGGCAGACCGAGATTCATTGCCTCAACTAACGACGGATTTGTTCCGCCGACACTATGCGGATGTATATATAATTTGCAATTACTACGGAGAAGGTTTATTTCTTTGGGTTCGTATATTGGATTGAGCATTTTTATATTGGCATATTGTTCATATTTTTTCAATAAATCTTCGCCATACGAATTTTTATGCCAATTTCCTACCAATACCAATTTCTTTTCCGGCATAGAAGAAAACGCTTCTAACATCAAATGTATGTTGTTTTCCGGCTCTATGCGTGCCACATTAAAGTAATAATCATGAGGTTGCAACCCATATACTTCTCTAAGGCGGTTATCATCTTTGACTGAAAATACATTGTCTCCACCATATTCAATAACAACAGGATTTATATTGAATTGTTTTTTCAAAAGTGTTGATATTGCTTCATTGTCTGCAATATGAATAGTAGAATACTTAACCGTATTTTTGCGAATTCTTGACATCAAAAATTTCACAAAAGGATTCCATTTTTTTCGCGTTGTTTCATGTCCGTCATAATTGTGAATAATGTGTTTCTTTTTGAATAATGTTAATATAGAGTATAAAAAAGTACCTCCGCTATTTCCGAGGCACAAAAGTACATCACTGTGAAACCAAGCATGAAACGTACACAAAGCATCATAAAACAATGCTTGAGAACCGTTGGCTTTGAAAGGGAAATACTTCAATTTTGCGCCCTTATAATCTTTTGGTCGTTCTTTATAGGCTGATTTACTGCAATATACGGTATATTCTACATCTTCCGGCGTATAATTCAGCATATTATCAACCATCATTTCATAACCGCCGTAATTTGCCGGAACACCTACTGTGCCGATAATTGCTACACGAGTTTTCATTAGTTCTATAATTATATTTATTTTGGATATTTCTACGTATTTGTTTCATTATTCTCCCTTTTCCTTATAAACCGAGCGGGATTTCCAGCCCAAATTTCATCTGCTGGAATATCCTTAGTAACTACACTTCCGGCTCCAACTACGGCATTATCTCCTATGGATACTGCATTGACGATCAATGTGTTTAATCCGATGAAAACGCCATTACCAATAGTAACTTTTCCGTAAAACATCGCATGTTTATTGGGTTTATAAAAATGAGATAATATCTTTACTCCTGAAGTAATACAACATCCATATCCAATGCTTATTAAATCAGGCCTCATGGCATCAAACCCAATATCTGCCCCAAAAAAAGATTTTCCTGTAATTGTTACACCTCCCCATTTAATAAATTTAAATCTCAAAAAGGAAGGAATTAATCTGCTTTTCTGCAAATTCAGTAAAAACTGATGCCATATTCTTTTGACAGAGTAATCTAACGTCGCTTTACTTTCCAGCATGGTTATTTAAATCTTAAATCATTTTGTTTGGAAAAATACCTCTGTAAACACTTCTTACATAGAGTTTTATATGTTGGTATGAAATTCCGCAAGTAATAAAATACAAAACCGATTTTTCTAACATAAACTTCAAAAACGAGAACCATTCTTTCATAGTCAACAGATGAGAATGAAACAGCAAATACGTTCCATTTCTGAAAAAATAGTAATTCCTAAAATCAGAATATACTACTATTTTGCGATTGAATACAGTTTTATATGAATCACCCATATTGTGGTGAATGATGTTTGACGTATTACAAATGATTTTATAACCATTTTTTGTTGCTCGCCAACACCATTCATAATCTACCCAATCAATGAATAATCTTTCATTCATCATTCCGATAACATCGAAAATAGAAATATGGCAAAATGTACCGGAAGAAATTGCGTGGGCAAGATAAACATCTTCACCAATTTTGGGAGAATAGCCTTTTGTCTTTGATATGTTTACACGAGAAAATTGTTTTTTGTTTTCATTATAAAAATATGGTACAACTGCTGCTATTTTTTCTTGTTTATGTCTATTGAAACACTCAATAGCCTTTTCAACAAAATTATTCGGATATACGGTATCTTGGTCACTGAAAAATACGTATTTTGCGCCATTAGAATTGGCATATTCGATTCCACGGTTTTGTGCGTATGCAATACCGAAGTTGTTACCAAGTTCAATTACATGAATTTTAGCATTGCTCAAATTCAACGGTGTTGAATTGTTGTTTACAACAACAATTTTATCAACTTGGGATAAAATTGACGAAAGAGTTGCTTGTAGCTGTTGAAAATCTGGATTATAAGTAACTAAAATACAGAAAATCATGAAGAATAAAATGTTTTTTATATCGTTCTGCCTAAAACAAAACTATTGTAATAGTTATAAAAGAATATGATTTCTACTCCGATTAAAAGTACTTGTCCTAATGTTTTTCGCTTCATAGACATAAAGGCTACCGGCAAACAAAATATTTCAACAATCATAAGTATAACATTTAACCGACTTGCGAAATCTGGAATATCAAACAATACAATAAATATTGAAATTGCTATTGTGTATATTTTTAGCCAAATTAAAGCCTCCGGTGTATGCGCGACTATTTTATTTGAATTCAGCCACATTAATAGGCAGAGAGTAATTTGTATGATTTGCCGCTTGTTAATTAATGCAACATCTCCTGTATTTATTAAGGAAGTCGCTTTATGCATATAAGCATCTCTGACAAAATCAATATCAATATATGCAAGAAAATTAACTATGCCTAAACCGGAATAATAAATCAAATATGAAATCGGTATTAGACTGATGTAAAATACTTTGTATTGTTTCGTAGTCGAAAGAAGATATATTGGAAATGTTATTAATGCAGTATAATGAAATAACACTCCCAATGTATTAATCAAAAAGTATCTTTTATAATCTTTGTTTTGAATATATTGTAGGGAGAATAAAAACAAAGCACTCGCTACTGCTTGTCTAATCTGTATCATATCCTGATAAATAAACATATAGGACAACCATACTATTATTGGTAAACATATTGTACCCAACACTTTTTCTTGCTTTTTTATTGACAACATAGTGATACATACTGCTATAACTCCATAAATAAAAAACATTAATAAATGATTGCCAAATAAAAAGCGAGAAATTGTAACTATTAAATAATATGCTGGTTCAACCTCTCTAATCAGTAATGAAGGTGAATAATACTTTGAAGCATATCCTTCATAATCAGGCATATAACTGGGACGAAATGTTATTATTAAAACTAACATAATTCCAAGCCCCAAGTATAATTTTTTTGACAAATCAATTGACAATTTAGTTTTAGAGAATGAAATGAAACAAATAAGTATATATATAATTAATAAAATGTATCCAAAAATCATGTCAGCATACTTTTTATATAAAATTTACTAATACTATTCTATACAATTTTCTAAATACTCTCAATAATATATTTTTTCTAACCTGGCCTTGATGCTTTGCAATAAAATACAAAAAATCTACGTTCCTTACATTAAAATCAGTTCCAAACAAAATATCAATAGAAAACTTGTTTTTCCAGTATACATACATCAGAGAAAACTGATCTCTTTTAGAATATTTACCGTATTCTGACCACCATGCTTCAGATATTTGCATTACACCATCATTGTTATGTAGTCTGAGAATAATGTTATTTTCATATAAACCATAGTGTTTAGGAAAGTTATTATATTTCAAATACTTATTTGTTTCATGTGCAGATTGAAAATCAACTATGCCTTTTATGTATGCAACTTGTATTTCGTCATAAACACAATCCCTTTCCAAATGTGGTACTTGCGCAATCAATACGCCTTCTTCAATTTTTTTGTTAATAATATCATAAAATTCTTGTCCGATAATCTGAATATTAGCATCCATATAAATACTATATTCATATTCTTGTAACACCTTGTGCGGCAACAATTTAGGATAACGAGAAAGTCTAGTGTTATCATTTGTCTCAAATGGTATTTCCCGAATTTGCCAAACACTGATTTGTTTTTCTTTTATGTCATTTGAAAAACAGATATAATCAAAGTTATTGTCAATTATTTCCGGCTGCAACAATTCATCATATCCGCCGGTAAGACAAGTATAAATTACTTTTGTGTTCATTTTATGGCATAAATTATTCAACAGCATCAATTTTGACACCGCTAAATATTAAAAAATATTATTATGCAATTTTGAATTTGCGAATATGCTCGGCTAATATAAACATATTCGTAGAAAATATATCATGTATATTTTGGACTGTTTCTAACTATTATTTCAAAACGTGAAATTTTCACGCAAGTTTTTTTCTAAAATTTTTTCCGCTTACAATTTTTATCCAACTTCCCAATTTTTCATTCCATTCGACCGGCGTAAACACACCAAAACCGGATGCCGGATAAAATGTCAATTCCCCGAAATATAACTTCCCGTTTATTTCATAAAAATCAACTCTCAAAAACGAAATATCTTTCGACAGAACTTTTGCAAACATTTTCATTTTTTCTAATTGAAGAGGAATAGGAATAGGAGAAGAATTGAATGGTTTGTGTGGTAAAGCCAATCCTGTAAACTCCTGATGATTCCAATCTGCATCAAAAAAATCAATAGCTTCGTTTGTTGTCCTATCTGAAATTACCTGACAATATTTTGGTTCTCCGTTGAAACAGAACCACTTGTAATCTTTCAATTCCTTTCCGCTTTCGTCCTCCATGTATTTTTCGGAGATAATTTTTCGCGGGACATTTTTGTAAGGCCATTCACGACCGAGCAAATAAAAATCGGTTTTGAGACATTTCTCTATCTTTTTCTTTGCTACTGCAATATCCAATTTTGATTTGTCCTTACAGATTACCAATCCGCCAGAATCGTGCGTACATTTCAATACAAATTGATTCGGAAGTTTCTCAAAATCAATGTCTTCAAACTTGTCCCATACACCCAAGGTCGGAATTATATATTCTTCACCGATTTTGTCTGCAACGTACTTCTTAACGGCGTATTTATCAACCATAATAGTATATTCAGGTTTACGGTCGTAAAGTTTCAGACATTGAAGTTTCTCATTAAAAGTTTTAGGATTTTTCAAGTCGAGTTTTTTGCCCATTGTCAAACGGTATTTCATTTTCAGATACATTTTGCCAGGAAACAAAAAACTCAATCGAGTAAGCAATCCGTTCAAAATTTTGGACGGATGAGTAAGATAATAAGATATTGGTTTCATTATTGTTTGATAGTTTTGTCAATAAGTTTCTTGCAAACAACAATTCTATATAACGATTCTGCAACAAAAGATAATAATGTCAGCACGACAAATGTTGTTACCGAATTTAATTGACCTGTTATATAGAATATTATTAGCGAAATTATATAAACTATTGTTGTTATGATAATGCTGTATAAAATTTGTTTGTTATAGCCTCTTGCAATAAAAAAACATCTTGCAATATACTGACTTATACCCAAAAACAAAGGACATAACACAAATATTCTTATAGTCAGCAAATCAATTTCCTCTCCTATAAAAAAGAAAACAATAGGATGCAAGAACAAATTAATGATACAATAAAGGAAGACTATCATTCCGAAAACCACCCATCCGACTTTTTTAAATTGTTTGTCATCCTTGTCTTTCGCCATTTTAGGGAAAATGACCGTTAAAATAATGCTATTTGGTTTCATCATCAGAGCGTGTATTTTTGCTCCGACATCATATATTACTACTTGCGACATATTCACCATACTTCCTAAAAGCAGATAATTGAGTTTGTCTTTTATCGTGCATATAACATCTGTTGAAAAAATCGGTAAAGCATCTTTTGTATAGTACTTGACATCACTGAATTTGGGTCTTTTGAATTTTATACCGTCTTTCACAAAAATTAAATAAAGTGCAATTACACCGCCAACGATATAACCTATTGAATGAAGTAGCGGGACATAAAAATAATCAGTCGGTTCTTTGATTATAATGAACGTTAACGCAATGAAAATAAGTTGAAAAATGAGTTGTATTATTGTTACAAACTTCATTTTTTCTATTCCTTGAAAATAAAATTGCGGAAATAAAATACATTGTAAAACAAGAAAAAACGAATAAAAGAACAGCAAAAAATGTTCCCTGTAACTTGGGATTAATCCAATCACCGTCATATACAATACGAAACTCACAATCAACAAAACGGCTTGGCTGCAAAGAATTGCTGACATAATTTTTGACAATTCTTCTTTATTTTCTTTGTTGACGGCAATATGTTTAGCACTGATTAATGGAAATCCAAATTGAACTATTATTGAACAATATCCGGACAAAACTTGCGCCGTAATTACCAAACCATAAAGTTCTTTTCCTAACACTCTTACTAAATACGGATATGTAATCAGAGGGAAAACGAAACTTAACACTTGAAACATAGTAAGATACGAAAAATTTTCAAATATTACTTTGTTCCTTTTTAATAGTGTAAACGCAGATTTTATGTAATTTGAGGAAAAAGGCATAACAATAAAATAGCAGCAAAAATTTTGTCAAAAATTTTCGATACTTTAAGAGAAATATGTCGTATTTTTTTTACTTATTCAAAAGTTCCGAAATTTCAGTTTCGGATATATTTAAAGTTTTTGAAATGCTGTCAAGAGATTTTCCTTCTGAGAGCATTGATTTTATGAGTGTTATGATTATAGCACTTTGTTGCGATAATTGCACATCTTTTTGCGATAATTGCACATCTTTTTGCAACAATTGCTCTTTTTGTTCTGCTAACTTTTCCTTCTGTTCTTCGACGATTTCTTCGAGTTCCGTCCAATTTTCCAAATCTTCGGCAAACTCGTCCTCAAAATCCATAGTGGTCTTGACTTGCTCATCTGCCGCAGCACTAACTAATTGTCTTACAACAGTATTATAACCGTCAGGTTTGTTATCTATATCGTCAAGCAGTAAGAAATGCTCATTGTTAGGCATGATATTAGTTTGGTCAAAAATCTCTAAAAACTTTTCAACACGTGTCCGTGCATTTTTGCGCAAATGCGGAATCTGAACAACTATTGAATCATGCGATAAATACTTGAAAAATGGATTCAAACTCACATTTTCAATAATATTGCCCTCAGCATTTTTGGCTTGCGGGGAATAATAAACCACAGACTCGTCAATGCCAACTAACGAATGTCCCAAAATATAAATCGCAACAATATGAATCGGCTTTTCTATTTCGACTTCTACAATATCACCTTTACGGTTTTTACGTTCAACAATTTCTGTTTGATTAGCCTCTTTATCGTAAAGTTTTGCAAGATAACGTCTGAAACGGACAATTTCTGTACTTTTTTCCGCTTTTTGAAGTTCAATGCTGACCATTTCTGTTGAGCCGTCAGGATTTTGAACTTTTGCCAAAAAGTCAAGGCGCAAAACCGAAAACTTTTTTAAATCAGCCTTTATAAGTTCGTTATTAATTATTTCTACATCAATGACATCTCTGTCCAACAATGCACCAAGCAATATCATACAGACTTTTTTGTTCTGCATCATATATTTAAAGACGGAATCATATATCGGATTGGCAATCTGTATCATAATCCTTAAAAATTTTCTGTTGCAAAGAAAATGATTTTTTGTGTAAAAAACAAATTTTTTAGGTCTTAATCTTCGTAAAACTTCTTATACCACTCCACAAATTTTTCTATTCCCTCTTTGAGTTCAGTTGTCGGTTTGTAACCAAAATCGTTTTCAAGTTTGTGAGTGTCTGCAAATGTCTGATAAACATCGCCTTGCTGCATTGGGAGAAAATTCATCTCTGCTTTTTTGCCTATTGATTTTTCGAGCGTATGAATAAAATCCATCAACTGCATAGGATGTCCGCAACCGATATTGTATACTTTGGCTTGTGAGGATTCTGCGGAGATTCTTTCCGTTACCCTGACAACGCCTTCAATAATGTCGTCAATGTACGTAAAATCGCGACTAAGGTTTCCGTTGTTGAAAACTTTAATCGGCTCACCTTTTATAATAGCGTTTGTGAAAAGCATAGGAGCCATATCTGGTCTTCCCCAAGGTCCGTAAACTGTAAAAAATCTAAGTCCCGTCGTATTCATACCGTAAAGGTTTGAGTAGGTGAAAGCCATTAACTCATCAGCCTTTTTCGTCGCTGCATAAAGGCTGACGGGATTGTCCACGCGGTCATCTTCTGAAAACGGAACTTTTGAATTTTTGCCGTAAACGCTTGACGACGAAGCATATACTAATTGTTTGACATTATAATGTCTGCAGCATTCCAAAATATTCAAAAATCCGACAACATTGCTTTGAATGTACGAATATGGATTTGCAATGGAATATCTCACACCCGCTTGTGCGGCAAGGTTAAGGACAGCATCGAAGTTTTCGGTTTTGAACAGTGATTCCAAGTTTTCTTTGTCTTCAAGATTGAGTTTTATGAATTTGTAATAAGGGATTGTTTTGCTTGTAACAACTTTATTATAAGCGATTTCCGATTGTTCAATTCCTGTTTCTTGAAGGCGGGCAAATTTGAGTTTAGGAGTGTAGTAATCGTTTATGTTATCTAAACCAATTATTTGGTGTCCTTTTCCCGCAAGTTTTTTGACGGCATAAAAGCCAATAAAACCTGCTGTTCCCGTAACTAATATCTTCATCATTAATCCCTGAAAAAAATATCTCTTGTATAAACTTTTTCTTTTATATCGTCGAGTACAGAATCATAACGGTTTGCTATAACTGCCTGACTTTGAGTCTTAAAATTCTCCAAATCATTCACTACTTTGGAACCAAAAAATGTGCTGCCGTTTTCAAGTGTCGGTTCGTAAATAATTACCGTTGCACCTTTTGCTTTTATGCGTTTCATAACACCTTGAATTGAACTTTGACGGAAATTATCGCTGTTAGTTTTCATTGTCAGCCTGTAAACTCCTATCACACAATCCTTTTCGTTTTCTTTTCTGAAATCCAATCTGTTGAAATAGTCGTAATAACCGGCTAACTTCAAAACTTGGTCGGCAATAAAATCTTTTCTTGTGCGGTTACTTTCAACGATTGCAGACATCATATTTTGCGGAACGTCAGCATAATTGGCAAGTAACTGCTTTGTGTCTTTCGGCAAACAATACCCGCCGTAACCAAAACTCGGATTATTGTAATGAGTTCCGATTCTAGGATCAAGACAAACTCCTTCAATTATTTGCTTCGTGTCTAAATTTTTCAGTTCGGCGTAAGTGTCAAGTTCGTTAAAGTAACTAACTCGTAACGCTAAATAAGTGTTAGCGAAGAGTTTTACGGCTTCGGCCTCGGTTGAACCCATATATAATATAGGTGTATCTTTTTTCTCCGCACCGTCTTTAACGAGATTTGCAAATTGTTGCGCTTTTCCTTCCAAAAACTTGTTATTCAAATCGAAACCGACAATAATTCTTGACGGATAAAGGTTATCATATAATGCTTTGCTTTCCCTCAAAAATTCCGGCGCAAACATTATATTTTTGTAATTGAATTTGTTAACAACGCTTTGTGTATAACCTACCGGGATTGTTGATTTTATGACGATTACAGCATTTGGATTGATGCTGATAACTTTTGCGATGACATCTTCAACAGCCGATGTATCGAAGAAATGTTTTTGAGCATCGTAATTAGTTGGTGTTGCGACGATAACAAATTCAGCGTTTTTGTAACTGCTTTGCCAATCGGTAGTTGCTGTCAGTTGAAGTTTTTTTTCTGCCAAATATTTTTCAACATATTCGTCTTGAATCGGCGATTTTTTATTGTTAACGAGTTCAACTCTTTCTTGAACGATGTCAACAGCGGTAACGTCATTGTTTTGTGCTAACAACACGGCTAAACTCATGCCGACATAGCCGGTGCCTACGACTGATATTGTGGTCATAATTAATAACTAATATTTTGGTATTCAATATTTTACGCAGACTTTTTCGTAACTTCACCCCCTAAAAAGTTACGGAGAAAATTTTGTTAGAAAAATTTACGGTTTCGTAGATAAAAAACCGCGTTTCGTAAATTGTCCAATAATTGACATTATGTTAACTAAGGGAACT
>JAEEGL016204918.1_pt1 | contig 25110 bp, 21 predicted proteins | sample 9134231 | NCBI WGS metagenome assembly JAEEGL01 (sample SAMN16246548, study PRJNA631951) | gut metagenome | biome: gut microbiome; feature: rumen; material: fiber-attached | host: Bos | place: Iran: Karaj | collected 2018-10 | reverse complement strand
GGTATACCGTAGTGGAAACAGTAGCTGTCCTTCCCGGCGTATATCCGATCAGCATGCTGGTTGCCCCGTACTCACCCAGCGCCCGTGCGAACGCGAGCACCGTTCCTGCCAGGATTCCCTGCCGGCAGGCCCGCATGCGGACATGCCAGAAAATCCATGTATTGGAGAGGCCGAGCGTCTGCCCCGACCAGGCGAGATCCTCGTCAAAGCTTTCAAAAGCGCCCCGGGCTGTCCTGTACATCAGCGGAAAGGATACCACCACCGCGGCGGCGACGCCTCCCGGCCAGTTCATGACCAGTTTCAGCCCCAGATCCGCCAGGAAACTGCCCAGCGGACGCCGCGTTCCGAAAAGCATCAGCAAAAACCAGCCGCACACCGTTGGCGGCAGCACCATCGGAAGGGTGAGGACCACATCCAGGATTCCCTTGAGGACGCGCGGAAGCTTTGCCGCCTTGTAGGCGGCAAAGATCCCCGCGAAAAACACAATCACGCTGCTGATCGCCGCGATCCGCAGGGAATTCCACAGCGGAAACAGATCTGTCATTGCGCTTTTTCTTCCTCCGTCCGGATCCCGGTGAAACCGATCCCTTCGAAAACCTTCATGGCTGCGCCGCTCCGCAGGTAATCCAGGAATGCCTGCGCCGCTTCCGGAGCATTGCTGTTCTTCATGACCGCCGCCGGATAGATCACCTGGCCGCACGTTTCTGCCGTTGCGGTATCGGCAACCTCCAGGCCTGCGCTGAACGCGTCGGTTCCGTAGACCACGCCGCAGTCGACGCTGCCTTCCTTCACCTGCGTGGTAACTTCTTTAACATTGGAGCCGAAGGTGATCTTTCCGGCCCCGGCCAGTTCTTCCTCGTCCAGGCCGTAGTACGCCAGGATCTTCTGCGTGTATTGTCCCACAGGCACGTCGGAGTTGCCCATGGCCATCAGGACGTCCCCGTCCCTCAGGATTTCAGCCAGCGCGTCAAAGCTCCCAATCTCTTTCTGCGGGTTTTCCGGGAGCACCAGGGCTACCTTGTTCTCCAGCAGGTCGATCCGGCTGCCTTCCAGCACGAAATTCAGCCTTTCCGGATTCTTTTCCTCATCCTTTGCAATATCCAGCTGGTTCATCTGCTTCTGTCCTGCGGAAATGAACACGTCGCAGCCCGCGCCTTCCTGGATCTGCGTCTTCAGCGTACCGGAGGAGTCAAAGTTGAACACCAGTTCTGTATCCGGATGCGCTTCTTCATAAAGCGCCTTGATTTCCGTCAGGGATTCCGTCAGGGAAGCCGCCGCGAAAACCACCAGCTCCGTTTTTGCTGTCTCCGCGGCAGCTGTGCAGAATGCCGCGGCCAGAACCAGTGCCAGCATTGCCGCGCATACCTTTTTCATTCTTCTTCCCCTTTCTTATCTTGCGCATTCCGACACGCTGTTTCGCAGCACTTTCAGCCCGTGACAGAGCGCATCCAGAATAAATCCCAGGCTTTCCCGCACAGCCTTCGGGCTTCCCGGCAGGTTGATAATCAGCGTGTTTTTCCGGATCACGGATACGCCACGGCTGAGCATGGCCCGTTCCGTAATGGCCATGGAGCGCATCCGGATATATTCCGCTATCCCCGGTGCGTTCCGGTCCGCGACAGCCGTCGTCGCCTCCGGCGTCCGGTCCCGCGGGGAAAAGCCGGTTCCTCCGCTGGTGACGATCAGATCAGCCTGCCGCCGGTCCGCCAGGCGGCAGAGTTCCTTCTTCAGCAGCTCCGGCTCGTCCGGCAGCAGGACTGTCTCGATCACCTCATAACCGGCCTCTGTCAGCATCTGAACAGCCGCCGGTCCGCTTTCATCCTGCCGTTCTCCCCTGGCTCCCTTGTCGCTCAGCGTAATCACGGCGGCCCGGAAAGGCCGTTCCGGATCCGGCAGCTGCAGAGTCATGACGTCCCCTGCCCGGATTTCTCCGCCTTCCAGCACCTCCGCGAATACGCCTTCCCTTGGCATGATACAGTCTCCTGTCCGTTCGCGGATCGCGCAGCCGCTGTGGCACTCCTTGCCGATCTGTGTCAGCCGCAGCGTCACCGTCCCGGCCTTCAGAATTGTTCCGACCGGCAGGTTCTTCAGATCGATTCCTTCCACCAGCAGATTTTCCCCGAAATCGCCGTCCTTCACTCCAGCGCCCCGCCGGTTGAACTCCTGTACGCTGTCCCAGGAGAGCAGGCTTACCTGCCGGTGCCATTTTCCCGCGTGTGCGTCGTTTTCAATCCCATAGTTCCGGATAAATACGCCCTTCTCTGACGGACGCTTTGCCGTTCCTTTTTCCGGGCTGGTGCAGACCGCCCGGACAGTTCCCTGCAGTTTCACTTTTCTTCCCAGCCTCCCGGTGCGTTCGGGTTGACAAATGTCCCGCTCTTTCCGCCGCTCTTTTTCAGGAGCGTAATCTGTCCGATTTCCATGGCCCTGTCAACCGCCTTGCACATATCGTAGATCGTCAGCAGCGCGCAGCTCACGCCGGTCAGCGCTTCCATCTCCACGCCTGTTTTCCCGATGGTCCCGGCGGTGCAGACCGCCCGGACTGCGCATTCCTCTTCAAGCATCTCAAAGTCTACGGAAACCCTGGTCAGGTTCAGGATGTGGCACAGCGGAATCATCTCCGATGTCCGCTTTGCACCCATGATCCCTGCGATCCGCGCCGTTCCGAGAACGTCGCCCTTCTCTGCGGTGCCCCGTACCACCATCTCGTAGCAGTCCCGGCTCATGCGGATCACACCCTGCGCGGAAGCTTCCCGCCGCGTGTCTTCCTTGCCGCCCACGTCCACCATCCAGGCTTTTCCGCCCGGATCAAAATGGTTGAACTCCATGGCTTTATCCTCCGATCTGTGACATTCTCCTGCGTTCCGTCACATCATCACTGGTTTCAAAGCAGTGCGCCTGCGGTTTCAGCGCTGCCGCTTCCCGGATCTTTTCCTTGATTCTTTCTTCCCTGTCCGCACCGTCTCCGCGCAGGATTTCCCGCAGCGGGACGGTGTCTGCATAGCACAGGCAGGGTTTCAGTTCCCCTGTGGACGTCAGGCGCAGCCGGTTGCATCCGCTGCAGAATTTCCCGTGCATTGCGCTGATGAATCCGATCCGTCCTGCGAACCCTTCCGGGCGGCGGTAAACCGCCGGCCCGCTTCCGAAGGAAACCGGATCTTCTTCCGTCCTGCCGTACCGTTCCTCCAGCAGGGCAAGAACGGATGCGTTCGGAACAGGCGTCAGATTCCTTCCCGCACCGATGGGCATCAGCTCGATAAACCGCACGTCCACCGGAAGGTCCCTGGCCAGCGCGGCAAGGTTCACCGGTGCGTCCTCGTTGACGCCGCGCTGCACCACGCAGTTGATCTTCACCGGCAGTTTTCCGGCCGCCAGCCGGACGGAAGCAAGCACCCGCTCCAGTTCATCCATGCCCGTTATCGCCCTGTACTGTTCCCGGTCCATGCTGTCCAGGCTGATATTCACCGCGTCCAGTCCCGCTTCCAGTAATTCTTCCAGATGCTCCTGCAGCAGTACGCCGTTCGTGGTCATGGCAACCCGGCGGATACCCGGAATGCTTTTTAACATGGAAACCAGCGCCGCGCAGCCCTTCCGCACCAGCGGCTCTCCTCCGGTGATTCTGAGCTGATCGATGCCCAGGTCCGCCGCCCGGGCGCAGACGAAAGCAATTTCCTCATAGGTAAGGATTTCATCCATGGGAAGGCGTTCAATTCCCTCCGGCATGCAGTACCTGCACCGCAGGTTGCACCTGTCGGTAACGGAAATCCTCATATAGTTGATTGTCCGGCCGAACCGGTCTTTCAGTACAGCCATAATTCCTTATCCTTTTCCGAACGGGCAGACCGGGTACCGGCATTCGCCGCATCCAAGGCAGAGGCCGCCGTGGCCGAGCCGGACGAAATCCCGGCGTGTCAGGGGAACCCCGGCGGCAATCCGGGGCAGCACCAGGTCAAAGATGGTTGCCTTTGCGTACATCACGCATCCCGGCAGGCCTGCCACAGGTGTCCCGTCTTCAAAATACCCCAGGCAGAACATGGCCCCTGGCAGCGTCGGTGCGCCGTAAGTCACGATCTTCACGCCGCTGCGCGCGATAGCGCCGGGTGTCCGGTCGTCCGGATCCACGCTCATACCGCCGGTGCACAGAATCAGATCGGTGCCCTGTTCATGCGCTTTCACGATTTCATTCCGGATTCTTTCCTGGTCGTCCCCGGTCAGCGCATGGCTTACCGTTTCGATTCCGAACCCGGCCAGTTTCTGCCGGACGACCGGGGTGAATTTATCCTCAATCAGTCCCTTTTCCACCTCGCTGCCCGTCGTGATAATCGCGGCGGTTTTCAGCTTCCATGGAGTAATCCGGAGAATCGGCCCGCTGCCGGCAGCGCGTTCCGCCCGTGCCAGCTTCTCCTCATCAATCACCAGCGGGATCACCCGCATCCCGGCAAGCTTATCCCCCGGATGAACGGCCGTATTCGTGTGCCGGGTGGCAATCATCAGCTCATCAATATCGTTCACTGCGTAAAGTCTTTCCGTATCCGCTTCGAAAAGGCCGTCCGCGTCCGCGATCAGTTCGGTTTTGCCTTCCTTCACCGCCGTACAGTGCATATGTTCGTTGATGCAAAGGCGGCAGAGGCGCATTGCCGCTTCATCCTCGTGAAGCATACCCTCGGTCTTTTCCCAGACATAGAGGTTTTCCTTGCCCATGGAAAGCAGGACCGGGATGTCTTCCTCCGTTACAACATGTCCCTTGCGGAACCGGGCGTCCTTATACTCGCCGGGAATAATCCGGGTCATGTCATGGCACAGTACATGCCCGACGGCTTCTTCTGTCCTGATCAGTTTCATCTGCTTCTCTCCCTGTCTCCGGATTGCAGCGGCAGCAGGAAAACCGCAATTTCACCGCCGCAGTACATAGCCCCTTTTTCCATACTGATTCTGACCAGCCTGCTCTCCCCGCAGTGCTCCCGGATCATCTGCCCTGCGGTTCTGAGAATTCCGGCCTCGGCATATCCGCCGCCAACCGTTCCCAGGAAACTGCCGTCTTCCCGCACCAGCATTTTTGTTCCGGGATCCCGCGGTGCTTCACCGTTCTTTTCCACAATCATTGCGAGCACGCCCCGTGGCCGGGCCGCCAGTTCTTCCGCCATGCCGGAAGGAAATACTTCGCCCGGCTCCGCTGCGTTCATTACCGAGATCAGTTCCGCCGCCACGGATACTGCGATTTCTTCCGGCGTCCGGGAACCGATCGGAAGGCCGATCGGCATATGCAGTTCCTGTACCTTCCCGGCGTCAAATCCTTCCCCTGCCATCTGCTTCCGGATCTGCTCCGCCCGGCTCCGGCTTCCCATCATACCTGCGTATGCATAGGTTTTCCCCAGGATCCGCCGCAGGCATTCCACGTCATGGGCATGCTCACGGGTCATCACCACAAAAGCCGTTGAATCGTCCCCGTCAATTCCGTCCAGCGCCTCAGTGAACGGACTGCAGAGCACGTGCTGTGTTCCGGCGGCCTGAGCCCTTTCGGCAAACTCTGCCCGGTCCTCAATCACGGTCACCTCAAACCCAAGCGTCATACCGAGCCGGATTACAGAAATGGCAACATGCCCGGCGCCGCAGACCACCAGCCGTCTCCTGCCCGCAATTCTTTCCAGGAACACCTTCGAGCCCGCAGCCTCCAGGTTTCCGGTTGTTCCCGGGGCTAGTTCCCGGATTACATCAGCAGCTGCAGCCGGAAAAGCATCGTCACCGGCTGCCGGGATATACTTCCCGTTTTCACGGGCAAAAAGTGCTTTTGTTCCGGCGCCTTTCCCTTCGATGATCCAGGCTGCGAGCAGCTGCCCGCGTCCTTTTGCCTGTACGATCCCCTCAAAAAATCCCGGCATGGACGAACCGCCTTTCCGATAATATAATGATTCAGATGGGAGGCCTGCTGACATGTACAGACCCTTTGAAGAATTCCGCCCGTTCGAAAAGTGTATTTCCGTGATCGGCAGCGGAGGAAAAACCACGCTCCTGCGTTATCTGTCCGGGCTGCTGCCCGGCACCGTCATCCTGACCACCTCGACGCATATGTATCCTTTTCCCGGCATTCCCCTTGTGAATACCTGCGAAAAGGATACCGGCAAAAGCCGGGACCGGTTCCTCACGGAAATCAGGGAAGCCCTGTCATGCAGCCGGGTGGTCTGCGTGGGCAGGCTGGAATCCTCCGGCAAGCTGGCCTCTCCCGCAGGTGACATACCCTTTGAATTGCTGCTGCCGGAGGCGGATCATATACTGATTGAGGCCGACGGCGCCGCGGGCCGTCCGCTCAAGGCTCACCGGCCCTGGGAGCCTGTAATCCCGGCCTGTTCCGGCCTGACCGTCTGCGTGGTCGGCGCCTCCGGAATCGGCCGTCCGGTCTCACAGGCCTGCCACTGCCCGGATCTGTTTGCTTCCCTGGCAGGCATTCCCGCGGACTGTCCGGCAGAGCCGGAGCATATCGCTGCAGTCATCAACCGGGAAAACCTGGCGGACTGCTGCCTGGTCAACCAGGCGGATACGCAGCCGGATCCGGAGCCGGTTCTGAGGCTTTGTAATTTAATCAGCAGAGACGCCTTCCCCTGTTCGCTTGCGCCGTAACCAGTTCCAGGACGCTGCCGGCGATGCAGCGGGCTTTGTCGGAAATCGTAAAGCAGTTCTTTTTCTCTTCCAGCCGGGGATCCACGTCCGCCAGCTTGAAGCCTTCCGAAACGGGAAAACCGTCCCGGATGATCCCCCTCAGGATCCCGGCGATCTGCGTATTCACCGGGATTCCTTTATTCCCGGACAAAATGGTCCCGATAGTCTCGCCTGCCCGGACTTCGCTTCCGATCTCCCGCAGCTGCCGGAAATACCCGGCCGCCGGGGAATGAATCACCCGTTCTGCGCCGTATCCGCCGATAATGCCCGGAACGCCGGTATTCGGCGCCGCGCAGCCATGAAGTATGATCCGGCCGAGGTCATGCCCTCTCATCGTTTCAATCACATAATGAACGTCCTTCCCCGCTTCGAATCCCGGACCCAGGGCAATGGTGAGTTCTGCCATGTCCATGGCGGTACCGAGGTTTTTCTTTGCCAGGATCGCGTCCACCAGCACTTCCGGTTTCAGCTGCCGGATGCTCTCGCCGGCAGGATCCACCAGCAGCGGCACCTGTCCCTGTTTCAGAATGTCTTCGGCCTCTCCTGCATCGGCGATCCGGACTGCGGTTACGCCCTCCACAGTGGTTGTTCCGTCGTATACCGCTTCTGAAAATGCCACCTGTCTCCGGATGGCTGAAGGATGATCCGTCTCCAGGGCAAGCACCGGATATCCGGCGCTGAAAAGCCGGTGGATCGTTCCTGTGCTGATGTCTCCTGCTCCGCGTATGATGATCATATGCTTTATCCCTCGATGATGATGGCTTTGTCTTCCTTTTCGGTCACATATCCGATGAGGGCCGCCTCGGGAATAACGGATTTCAGTTCCCGCAGAAGGGCTTCCCCGTCCCTCCCGTCTACGGCGATCAGCAGTCCTCCGCTTGTCTGGGGATCATAGAGGACATCCTGCATGGCTCTGGATACCATGCCCTGTATCTCCGCCGCCTTTTCGGCAAAATCCCGGTTCCGGTATGCGCCTGCCGGAACCAGGCCCATATCCGCGTATTCCAGCGCTTCTGCGTGGAAAGGAATGTTCCCGGTCTGCAGATGCAGGGTGCATCCGCTTCCCTGTGCCATCTCACAGCTGTGTCCCATCAGGCCGAAGCCTGTCACGTCGGTGCAGCTGTGAACCCGGTAGCGCTGCATTGTTTCGCATGCGGTCCTGTTCAGCTGCGTCATCTGCCGGTACAGCCGGTCCATGACCGCCGGATCTGTCATCATACCTGCCTTTGCCGCCGTGGTCAGGATACCCACGCCCAGCTTTTTCGTCAGGATCAGCGCGTCCCCGGGCCGTGCCGCGTCGTTCTTCCGGATCTCTTCCGGCTTTGCGAAGCCGGTCACTGCCAGGCCGTACAGCGGCTCGCTTCCGTGGATCGTATGCCCGCCGGAAATAATCACGCCGGCTTCATAGGCTTTATCGTAACCGCCCCGGAGGATTTCCCGGACCCATTCCTCCTCCATGGTTTCTGTCACGCACAGCACGTTCAGCGCCAGTTTCGGTTCTCCTCCCATGGCGTAAACGTCCGAGATCGCGTTGGTTGCCGCGATCTGGCCGAACAGATAGGGATCGTCAACAATCGGCGGAAAAAAGTCTACCGTCTGGATCAGCGCCGTTTCTTCATTGATCACAAAAACACTGGCGTCGTCGCTTTTGTCGAATCCGACAATCAGCCGCGGGTCCGTCCTTGTCCTGAAGTCCTTCAGCAGGGACGCAAGGGTTCCCGCGCCGACTTTGGCGCCGCATCCCGCGCAGGATGCCAGTTTCGTCAGTCTTGCTTCCGTTTCCATCGTTTTATTCTCCCCGTTCGTCTGTTCCGAAGGAATACCGGTATGATTCCAAAAGCTCATCCGCGTAAACTGCCAGTTTTCCTTCCATCTCCCTGAAATCCTTCACAGCTGTCTCTCCCGCAGGTGTAAGGGTGGAGCTGCCGCCGTTTTTTCCGCCGCTCACCCGGGTGATCAGGCTGGTTCCCAGCTCTTCCTCCGCCCGGTTCAGGATCTTCCATGCTTTTGTATAGCTCAGTTTCATCCCGGCCGCGGCCGCCCGGATCGATCCGGTTTCGCGGATTCTCTCCAGCAGCTCGCACACGCCCGGGCCGAAAAAGCGGTCTTCCGTGCACAGAGTCAGTTTTACCTTCGCCGTAACGGGCAAAGCTTTTTCCCGCATGGATTTCACAGGTTTCTCCTTTGAATGGAACCGGCTGTCCGCCAGCGTTATGTTTTTAAAAAAATAACCATAGGTATTGTACGGGCTTTGTCCGTCCGTGTCAATGAGAAAGGAATCTATACTTATATCCGGCTGAAATATGCTTCCCGGATCTTTTCCATATTTTCCGGCGTGTCCGCGTCCCACAGTTCCCAGGCGAATGCCGCTTCTGTGAGAGCGCATGGAATCCGCTCCGCTTTCAGCACTTCAATCCCGCCGCGGTCGCCTGTGTAAGCCATCAGTTTTTCTCTGCAGAAAGCCGGAAACAGTACAGGGCTTCCGGCCGTACCGTCAAATCCGAGCCGTACAGCCCGTTCCGGGTAACTGAAGAACTGTTCCGCCATCCTGCGCAGCGATTCCGGACGGACCAGCGGCTGGTCCCCGGGCATGAACAGGTATCCCGCCGGTTCCGGTTCCAGATGGCTGAGACCGGCATGGATGGTATCACTCTTTTTCGGTCCGTCATGCAGAACGCAGTCGATCCCTTCCCTTTCCATCAGGCGCAGGATCTCCCCGTTCCGGGTAACTGCCAGCGGCCTGAATCCCGCCTTTTTCAGGTTTCCGGCCGTATGCAGGATGATTTCCCTGCCGTCCATCTTTTCCAGCAGCTTATTCCTGCCGTATCGTTCGGACAGTCCGGACGCCATAAGGATACAGCCGATCCGCAGATTGTTCTCAGGCAAGGATGTCTTCTTCATGCCAGCGAGCTCCTCCCGCGGCGCAGGTATTGCCCGTCTCCGCGCGTCCCGGTAAAGCTGCCGTCCAGCACAATGGTCTTTCCGCGCAGGATCACGCGTTCCACCGCGCCGCGGATTTTCATTCCTTCATAGCAGGAATAATCCACCGCGCTGTGCATCCGCTGCGTTGTCAGGGTCCATTCCTTTTCCGGATCCAGGATCACCAGGTCCGCGTCCGCGCCGTTTTCTACCGTTCCCTTCCTCGGATACAGCCCCGCCACCCGGGCCGGATTCGCGCACGCGTATTGTACAAGCTGCGGCAGGGTAATCCTTCCCTTTCGCACGCCTTCCGAATAAAGCAGAATCAGCCGTTCCTCCACCCCCGGCGCGCCGCTGGGGCATTTTGTGAAGTCCTGTGCTCCCTGCTGTTTCTGTTTGGCGAAAGTGAACGGGCAGTGGTCCGTCGCCACCGTATCCAGTTCATTCTCCGCCAGCGCCTGCCAGAGCGCGTCCCGGTCCTCCTGCCGGCGGAGCGGCGGCGCCATGATGGCTTTCAGGCCTTCCTGCGGATCGTTATACAGTTTCCCGTCCAGCAGCAGGTACTGGGGACACGTCTCCGCCCCGATATGCGCCTGCCCGGCTTTCTTTGCCTTCCTGAACTCTTCCAGTCCCCTGCGGGAGGAAAGATGGACGATATATACCGGCGCCTCGCCTGCTGCCTGCGCCAGGTAAAGCAGCCTGCTGACCGCTTCCGCTTCAGCTTCAGCCGGTCGGCTCACGGGATGCCACCGGGCCTGTGTTTTTCCTTCCTTCACGAAGCGTTCCCGGTAAAAGGTCACTATCCCGTGGTTCTCGCAGTGGGAAGCGATCAGGATCTTTTCTTCCCTGGCCCTTGTCAGGACCCTCATCAGGTCTGTATCCTCCAGCCGGCCGTCATAAGTCATGTAAACCTTGAAACTGGTGATTCCTTCTTCTTCGGCGATCCGGGCCATGTCATCCAGCGCTTCGGCGCTCACATGCTGCAGCACCCCGTGAAAGCCATAGTCAACCACGGCGTTTCCGTCCGCCAGGCGATGGTATTCCTTCACCTGGTGCCATGGGCTGCAGCCCTTCGGGCCGAAGGCCATATGGTCCACGATAGTGGTTGTTCCGCCGCAGGCCGCGGCCACGGTTCCGGAATAAAAGTCGTCGATTGCCCTGGCAATCCCCACGTCCAGATCCATGTGGGTATGGATATCCACAGCACCCGGAAGAATCAGTTTTCCCGCCGCGTCGATGGTTTCAGCCCCCGCTGCTTCCGGATCTTCCGGCCCGATGTGTCCGGCCGTCTTCAGAATCCGTCCGCTCCCGATCAGGAGATCTCCCCGGAACGCTTCCTTTTCCGTCACGATCGTTCCGCCGCAGATTATTGTTTTCATTGTCCCGCTTCCTCCTGTGGTCATCCTTTCCGGTAAGGCGTTTTTTCCAGGGGCAGCTTTGTCCGGAAAATGCCGTCCAGGGCGTAGTACGCTCCCTGGATCGCCGGCGCGGTGGGTATTGCCGCGATCTCGCCGATTCCCTTCGCGCCGTAGCCGGCGTCCAGCAGTTCATCCTTCTCCACGTAAATCGCGTGGATATCCGGAATCTGCGTTGCCCGCAGCAGCCCCAGCGTACCGAATTTGGCTTTCGGAACGCCGTTTTCCAGGGGAAAATCTTCTGTCAGGGCATAGCCCATGCTCATCAGCACACCGCCTTCAATCTGCCCCTGGATGGAAACCGGATTTACAACCTTTCCGGAATCATGCGCCGCGTAAATTTCCTTCACTCTGCCGTCGTCGTCCAGAATCACCACATGCGTCGCGTATCCGTAGGCAATATGGCTCTTTGGGTTGGGCACGTCGGCGCCCAGCCTGTCGGTCGGCTCGAAATACTCATAAAAGAATTCCCGTCCGTTCAGCGCGGAAAGATCGTCGCCGGCTTCCTCCAGCGCTGTTTTCAGCTGCAGCGCCGCCTGCCGCACCGCTTCTCCGGAGAGCAGCGTCTGCCTCGATCCGGAGGTGGTGCCTGAATCCGGCGCGGTCTCCGTGCTTCCGCTTCCGTTGCGGATCTTTGACAGCGGCAGTCCGGTCGCCTGCGCCACATCCTGGCAGAACACAGTCAGGCAGCCCTGGCCGATGTCAGAAGCGGCGCAGTAGATCACGCACGTTCCATCCTCGATTTTCAGCCTTGCCCGTCCTTTGTCCGGGAGGCCGACGCCGACGCCGGAGTTTTTCATGGCGCAGGCAATCCCGGCGTGGGAGCGGTTCGCTTCATACACGTCCCTCACTGCCGTCAGCGTTTCTTTCAGCGCAGTGGAGCAGTCGGCGATCTGCCCGTTCGGCAGTGCCTTCCCGGGCTCAATGGCGTTCCTGTAGCGGATCTCCCAGGGTGAAATCCCAACCTTCTCCGCCAGCAGGTTGATCATCGCTTCCAGCGCGAACTCACTCTGGCAGACGCCGAAACCCCGGAACGCGCCGGCGGGAGGGTTGTTTGTATAATATCCGTATCCGCGGATATCGGTATTCTGGTAGCAGTACGGGCCGACGGAATGGGTGCAGGCCCGTTCCAGCACAGGGCCGCACAGGGAAGCGTAGGCGCCTGTGTCAAAGTAAATATCGCAGTCTAGCGCTGTAAAAATACCGTCCGCGTCGCATCCCAGCGTAAAGGTTCCTTCCATGGCGTGGCGTTTCGGATGGAAGTTGATGGATTCCTGCCGGGTAAGGCGCGCCTTGACCGGCCGCTTGTAAATCCAGGCTGCCAGCGCGCACAGGTGCTGCACCGACACGTCTTCCTTGCCGCCGAATCCGCCGCCCACCAGCATGTTCTCCACCACGATCCGTTCCGGATCCCAGCCGAACATGATGGCGGTTTCCTTGCGGGTGTCGTAAACGCCCTGATCCGTGCTCAGGATCTTCACCCCGTCCTTGTATGGATATGCCACCGCGCATTCCGGTTCCAGGAAGGCATGCTCCGTAAAGGGCGTACTGAAGGATTTCGTGACGGTATGAGCCGACGCCGCAAGGGCCTTCGCCGCGTCGCCCCGGGTCACGTGCCTCGTCTGGCACAGGTTGCCGCCGCTGTGGATCTTCGGTGCGTCCGGCGCCATGGCCTCCGTGATGGAAGTAACGGGTTTCAGCACATCATAATCAATCCGGATCTTTTCCTTTGCGGCTTTCAGAATTCCCTCCGTCTCGGCAATCACCAGGCAGATGGCGTCCCCCACGCAGCGGGTGATATCTCCTTCGGCAATCATAACGTCCCAGTCCTGCTGGATATGCCCCACCTTGTTGTGAGGAACGTCCTCCGCCGTCAGTACCCCGATCACGCCCTCCATGGCCAGCGCTTCCGACGCGTCGATGGAAAGGACCCGTGCCCTCGCGTATTTCGAGCGCACGGCGGAAAGATATACCATGCCTTCCATTTCAACGTCGTCCGGATACCTGCCGGTTCCGAGCACCTTATCCCGGACGTCAACGCGGAATGCCCGCGTACCGACTCCGTAACAGTCGCCTTTTTCCGCGGCCGGGTCAATCTTTGTTTCACCCCGGAGAACAGATGCGGCGAGCCGGATCCCGTCAATAATTTTCCGGTATCCGGTGCACCGGCAGATATTTCCCCGGATCGCCTTCCGGATTTCCTCCTCCGAAGGATCCGGATTCCTGTCAATCAGCGCTTTGCCCGCCATCACCATGCCCGGCGTGCAGAAGCCGCACTGAACCGATCCGCTCGTTCCGAAGGCGTAAACGAATGCTTCCTTCTCGAAGTCCGTCAGGCCTTCCACGGTCCGGATGTTTTTCCCCTCCGCCCGGCGGGTCGTCAGCACGCAGGATTTGACCGCGTTCCCGTCCACAAGGATCGTGCAGGTGCCGCAGGCGCCCTCGCTGCATCCGTCCTTGACGGAATGCAGGTGCAGGTCGTCCCGCAGGTAACGCAGGAGAGGTTTGTCTTCGCTGGTTGCACACAGCGTATCGTTGACAGTGAACCGGAAAATTTCAGACATACGGTTTCCTCTTTCTCGGTTTTTCAGAATGCTGCCTGCCCTGGTCCGGCCGGGTCAGCCGATCATGGTGCCCGTTCTCCCGTTGATTCCGTCCCTGGCTTTTTCAAGCAGCGTGATCAGGGCCTTCCTTCCCGGCCTGGATTCCGCAAAGGAAAGCGCCGCCTGCACCTTCGGCAGCATGGACCCCGGCGCGAACTCGCCTGCCTTGATATACTTCCGGGCGCTTTCCGGCGTCAGCACGTCCAGGTCCTGCTGGTCCGGTTTGCCGAAGTGAATCGAAACCTTTTCCACCGCGGTAAGGATAATCAGCAGATCCGCGTCCAGCTGCCTGGCCAGCACAGCCGCGGCGAAATCCTTGTCTATCACGGCTGCGGCGCCTTTCAGGTGATGTCCTTCCGTTCTGAATACAGGAATTCCGCCTCCGCCGCAGGCCACGACGATATGGTCCGTTTCCACCAGTGACCGGATGGTGTCGATTTCAACAATTCCCTTCGGTTCCGGGCTCGCCACTACCCTGCGCCATCCGCGTCCGGCGTCCTCCGTCACGCAGTAGTCCCGCTCCCGTTCCAGCGCCCGGGCCTCCGCTTCGGTCATAAAAGGACCGATCGGCTTGGTGGGATGCAAAAATGCCGGATCCTCCGGATCCACCTCCACCTGGGTCAGCACCGTTGCCGCGCCTTTGCCGATGCCCCGGTCCAGCATTTCCTCCCGCATGGCGTTCTGCAGGTCGTATCCGATATACCCCTGGCTCATCGCGACACAGACCGAGAGCGGACAGGGAATATACTTTTCCGGATCAGACCGCGTCAGCTCCGCCATGGCGTTCTGGATCATTCCAACCTGGGGTCCGTTTCCGTGGCAGATCACTACTTCGTTTCCGTCCTCGATAAGGTCCACAATGGCTTTGGCGGTGATTTTAACCGCTTTCATCTGCTCCGGCAGATTGCTGCCCAGGGCGTTTCCGCCCAGGGCAATCACGATTCTCTTGCCCATGGAAGCACTCCTCCCCAAAAAGGCAGGAAGCTGCCCGTTTCCTGTGTTCCGGTCAGCTCCTGAAATACGTCACTTCTGAAAGAAGCGGGGAACGCTGCGCTCTTCCAGCGCCCGAAGGGTCGCCTGGGGATCCTTCACCTTTGCCAGGAAAATCATAGCCGCGATAATATAGGGTTTGAAGCTTGCTTCCTTGTAAAGCGGAGTGCGGTAGCGGTCGAATACGGAAGCCGCCACTTCCCCGTCCGCGCAGCTGATCCCGCTGATGTCAGCCGGCAGGCAGTGCAGGTACAGCGCTTTCCCTTCGCGGGTGGCAGCCATCAGTTCCTCTGTACAGCACCAGTCCTTATGCTCTGCGTTCTGCTGCAGCAGCTCCTTCTCCAGTGCCCGGATGCCGTCCGTATCTCCCTCGCCGTACAGGTTCGTGCGCTTTTCCATGGCGGCAAAAGGCGCCCAGCTCTTGGGATAAACGATGTCCGCGTCCCGGAAGGCTTCTGCCATGGAATGGGTTTTGGTAAAGCTTCCTCCGCTTTTCTGCGCGTTGGCCCTGGCGACCGTCTCCACTTCGGGCATGACCTCATACCCTTCCGGATGGGCAAGCACCACGTCCATCCCGAAGCGGGTCATCAGGCCGATTACGCCCTGCGGAACGGAAAGCGGCTTGCCGTAGCTGGGGGAATAAGCCCATGTCATGGCGATCTTTTTCCCCTTCAGGTTCTCCGCGCCGCCGAATTCATGGAGAATATGAAGCATATCCGCCATGCATTGGGTCGGATGGTCGATATCGCACTGCAGGTTGACCAGCGTGGGTTTCTGCTCGAGAACGCCCTGCCGGTACCCTTCCGTCACTGCGTTCACGACGTCGTGCATGTATTTGTTTCCCTTGCCGATGTACATGTCGTCACGGATTCCGATCACGTCCGCCATGAAGGAAATCATATTCGCCGTTTCCCGTACCGTCTCGCCGTGGGCGATCTGGCTCTTTCCCTCGTCCAGGTCCTGCACCTCCAGGCCCAGCAGGTTGCAGGCGGAAGCAAAGGAAAAACGGGTACGCGTGGAATTGTCGCGGAACAGGGAGATTCCGAGCCCGGAATCAAAGATCCGGGTGGAGAGGTTGTTCTCCCGCATGGCCCGCAGGGCGTCCGCCACCGTGAAAACAGCCTCGATTTCATCGTCCGTTTTCTCCCAGGTCAGGAAAAAATCGTTCTCGTACATTCTGCTGAAATCCAGCTTGTTCAGCCGATCGATAAAACGCTGCATTCTGAAGTCCACCGTCTCTTCCTCCTTATAGATTTCTGAGAGCTCACTTTATATCGTTGTTGGTTTTTCCGCAACCTCAACAGTCGTGACTCCACAACTGTGGAGATCACTCCTTTTCGGTTGACCTCATCTCTGACGAAATTCCTGACACTGTCAGTCGTCAGAGATTCGCCCTGCCCGAAACTGGGTCACGTCGCCTGTCTGTTCCTCATCCGGATAGAGGCTGATCGCCGCGGCATACAGCGCCGCGCAGGTCACCAGGTCCTGCTTCCAGGTAATCTCGTTCGGTGCGTGCGCCTGGCTTTCCGCACCCGGGCCGAATCCCACGCAGGGAATTCCGTAGCGGCCCTGGATGGCGACGCCGTTGGTGGAGAATGTCCATTTGTCTGTAAGCGGGCGCCCTTCCCGGGTGCTCATCGCGCTGGGCGCGCCGATGCGTTCCCCGCCGAAAAGCGCCTGATGGGCATCCACAAGCGCCTTGACGTGCGCCGCGCTTTCCCGGTTGATCCATGTGGGAAAATAAGCTTCCGTTTCATAGACTTCCCCGGTCCAGGAAGGACGGTCGTACATATACATGGAAACCCTGACGTCTTCACCGTACTTTTTCACTGCCGGAAGATCCCGGATTTCCTGCAGGCAGCTTTCCCAGGTCTCCCCGGCGGTCATCCGGCGGTCCACGGAAACAGCGCAGGAATCCGCCACCGCGCAGCGGCTCGGAGAGGTAAAGAAGATCTGGGAAACCGTACATGTGCCCCGGCCCAGGAACCGGGCGTCCTCATAGTGCTCCGGGTTGTATTTCGGATCGAGCATTTTCACCAGGCCTTTGATCGCCGTGCTTTCGGAGCATCCGTTGTTGTTCAGCGCGCGGATGTCCTGCAGGATATCCGCCATCTTGAAAATCGCGTTGTCTCCCCGTTCCGGCGCGCTTCCGTGGCAGGATACGCCCTTCACGTCCACGCGGATTTCCATACGGCCGCGGTGCCCGCGGTAAATCCCGCCGTCAGTCGGTTCCGTGGAGATCACAAATTCAGGCCGGATTCCGTCCCTGTTGACAATGTACTGCCAGCACATGCCGTCGCAGTCTTCCTCCTGGACGGAGCCGACGATCATAATTCTGTATCCTTCGGGAATCAGTCCGAGATCCTTCATGATCCGGGCGCTGTAGGCCGCGCTGGCCATGCCGCCCTCCTGGTCGGAGCCGCCCCGGCCGTAGATAATCTCGTCCGTCTCGTATCCTTCGTAGGGATCCGCGGTCCAGTTCTCCCGGTTGCCGATTCCTACTGTATCAATGTGGGAATCGATGGCGATAATTTTATCCCCTTCGCCCATCCAGCCGATCACGTTGCCGAGACCGTCCACCTCTACCTTGTCAAACCCGAGCTTTTCCATCTCTGCCCGGATGCAGGCCACGACCTCCTTTTCCTCGCAGCTTTCGCTGGGATGGGAAATCATCGCCCGCAGAAAGCGGACCATATCTGCCTGATATCCTTCCGCTGCCTGCCTGATCTTTTCAAAATCCGGTTTCATGGTTGTTCTCCTTTCCGTTCCTCTTCCCGGTCTTCCGGCCTTAAGGCTGAATCAGATAGCTGTATTCCCGGATCACCGTCCGGATCACCGCGGCCGCTTCCGCGGAGATATTGTCCGGTTCGTCCGGGCGGACTGTCTGCACCCGTCCGTCCAGGCGTACCTTCACACTGTCCTGCCCGGTCACCAGGAATCCTTCGTTTTCGCTGTTCGCAAAGTCTTCCTCCGACCAAAACAGCGTGAATTTGTCCCGGTAAGGTTTCCCGTTCCAGGGACAGAAAACAGCGCAGTTTCCGCATTCGTTGCACATACCGTCCACGTGGAGGATCTGCGCCTGGCATTTTCCGGGCACATGAATGGCAACATTCGCCCGGTTCGGGCAGACGTCCGCGCAAACGCCGCAGATCGTCGGGCAGCCCAGGCACCGCCAGTCGGGAACCGCCGGGGCGTCCTCCGCCAGCTGTCCTTTCTTGTAAAGGTACAGTCCTTCCGTACCCGCGCAGTTTTCCGCTTCGCGGCCGTCAAAACGGATGCCGCAGATCGCAGCTGCGGCCGCCTGGGCGTCCGCGATTCCTTCCACAACGGTTGCCGGTCCCCGGCGCGCGTCGCCGATTGCGTAAACGCCCGGTACGGTGGTTTGCGTCCCGGCGTCGGTAACCGGCCGGCCCCTGGCGTCCAGTTCGCATCCGGCCGCTTCAAACAGCGAAGGATCCACCCGTTCGCCCACTGCCGCAATCACCAGGTCCGCGGGTATTTCCCGGGTTTCTCCCGTATCTTCCGGCGACCGCCTTCCGGAGGAATCCGGCGCTCCCAGTTTCATTACGCGGCAGGCCAGCTTTCCGTCCTGCAGGCGTTCCGGCGCCAGAAGCTCCATAAATTCCACGCCGTCCTCCAGCGCTGCCTGCAGTTCTTCCTCATCCGCCGGCATATACCGCCGGGTCCGGCGGTATACCAGCCGGACCGCTGGGCGGCCGGGAAGCCGACGCGCTGCCCGGGCGGTATCCATCGCGGTATTTCCGCCGCCCAGCACCGCCACATTCCGGCATGCGGAGACAGAAGCCGGATCCGCCTTGAATTTCTCCAGGAACGCAAGCGCGTCCAGGCATTCTCCGCTTTCCAGCGGATTTTTACCGTGCTTCCAGGCGCCGACGGCAAGAATGATATCGGTATAGCCTTCCGCTTTCAGAGCATCAATGGAAGAGATTTCCCGTCCGCACACAATTTCCGCGCCGTAAGCCCTGCAAATGGCAAGATCCTTTTCAATCGCCTCAGCCGGAATCCGGAATCCGGGAATCACATGGGCCGGTACGCCGCCGGGAGTATCCCTGCGTTCAAATACGGTCACCGGAATCCCCGCCCGGCTCAGGAACGCTGCCGCCGCAAGCCCCGCGGGCCCGGCGCCGATGACAGCGGCCTTTTTTCCGTCTTTTCTTTGCCCCGGCCGCAGGGTCGGCAGGATCCGGTCAAATCCCTGCCCGGCCGCCTGCAGCTTGGTCTGCCGGATCAGCAGGCTTTCCTCATAATAGTTCCGCATGCACTTGTCGCCGCAGTGATGGGGACAGATAGTCCCCGTAATGAACGGCAGCGGGTTCCGCTCCAGGATAATCCCCAGCGCCTTTTCCGGATCATTCTCCAGCATTGCCTGCAGGTACGCGGGAATATCCTGCCCGATGGGGCAGCCGTTCCGGCATGGAGCGCTGAAGCAGTCGAACAGCGGAAGGGGTTTGCCGGTTTTCCGGTCCGGCAGCGGTTTCACCGGTTTCCGGTACAGGCCGGAGGCGGCAACGCCTTCATCCAGCGCTTTCACTGCCAGTGGATCCACTCCGTGGAACCGTTCGCTTCCGCAGTCTGCGAAGCGTTCCGCGATCTGGTTCATCCGCTGGTATCCGCCGGGCTTCAGGATTGTTGTGGCCATGGTAATCGGCCAGATACCGGCTGAAAACAGGGCTTCCGCGTTGTGGATATCCGCGCCGCCCGAATACGAGATGCGAAGCTTTCCGCCGAAGGTTTCGCTGATTTTCGCCGCCAGATGGACCGTCAGCGGGAAAAGCGCGCGTCCGGCCATATACATTTCTTCGCTGGGCAGTTCTCCCCGGGTTACGTCCACCGGGAAGGTGTTCGTCAGCTTCACGCCGAATTCAAGCCCTTTCTCCTTTGCCAGCGCTGACAGCCGCTCCAGCATCGGTACGGCGTCTTCCCACTGAAGGTCCTCCCTGAAATGCCGGTCGTCAAAGCACACATAATCAAATCCCAGGCTGTCCAGCCGGTTCCGGGCGTAGTCATAGCCCAGCAGCGTCGGATTCAGCTTGATATAGGTATTCAGGTTCTTTTCCGTAATCAGGTAAGTGGCAATCCGTTCGATCTCCTCCGGAGGGCAGCCGTGCAGCGTGGATTCCGTAATGGACCGGGAAATCCGGGAACTGATGCCGGTGACGAACGCCTGATCCACATTCCTGAACCGGCCGGTATTTTCCAGCGCCCAACCGATGCATTCCCGGAAGGTGTCCGTGTCCTTTGCCTCCTTCATGTCGTCGATGAAAGCATTGATCTTTTCGCTCCGGATGCCTTCCAGATCGTAACCGACTGACATGTTGAACACAAAGCCTTCCGGATCGCCGAGCCCGAATTCTTTCGCCAGCAGCTTGCAGGCCACCCAGGCCTTGACGTACTCGGCATATGCCTGGGGCACATACAGTTCCGTGGACCATTCACAGTTGTAGCATTCATCCCCCGCTGTAATGCAGGGTTTTTTCACGCAGGCGGCCAGTTCAGGCCCGTCCATGACCTGTACTGTCTTCAGCTCGAAAAAACGCGCTCCGGCCGCGTAGGCTGCGATGATATTCTGCGCCAGCTGTGTATGCGGTCCGGCCGCCGGGCCGAAGGGTGCCTCAATCTTCTCGTCAAAGATCGGCAGCGCCTGCCCGCCGGTATGTTTCACCGGATCAGCCACGCCGAAGATTCCGCCGTTCCGGCCGTATTCCTCCATCGCCCAGTTCATCAGCTGTCCGAAGGGCATGGGGCGCATGATATCGCTCATGGAATTCTCCTCCCGCGTTCAGTATGTCCTGTGGTTCAGTTCTCCCCACAGCTTTTTGCTCTGTTCCAGGGTCCATGCGTTGATGCGTTCTTCGTCCAGTTCCGTAAACTGCCGGTCCCGGTACAGCAGGCGCCCGTTGATAATCGTGGTCCGGCAGTTCCGCCCGTTCATTCCGAACAGCATGTGCCCGTCAATGTTGGTGTCGTCGAAGGGGGTGAATGGCTTGTAATCCATCACGATAATATCCGCCGCCGCTCCCTCCTTCAGGATGCCCAGAGGTACGCCGAAATACTTCTCCGCGATGATGCGGTTGTTTGAAAACTGCATCGTGACGTCTTCTCCCCAGGCCACGTTCGGCATGGCCGCGTTGTGCCGCTGAATTATCAGGAACACCTTCATGCTTTCCAGCATGTCGTGGGTGTAGGCGTCCGTTCCCATGCCCACCGTAATTCCCTTTTTCATCATCTGCAGCACCGGTGCGCACCCCACGGCGTTTCCCATATTGGATTCCGGATTGTTGACCACCATGGTTCCGGTTTCCCGGATAATGTCCATCTCGGCAGGACTGACGTGGATACAGTGCCCGAGCAGGGTCTTTTCGCCCAGGATTCCGTTGTAAAGCAGGCGGTTCACCGGCCGGCAGCCGTAATTCCGGAGGCTGTCGTACACGTCGTTCATGCCCTCCGCCACGTGGATATGGAAGCCGGTCATGCCGTTGTTGGCTTCCGCCATTTTTTCAAAAGTCCGGTCGGAAATGGTGAACAGGGCGTGCCCGCCGAACATGGCTTTGATCATGGGATCGTCGGCATCCCTGGCCCAGGAAGCAAAATCAGCGTTTTCCTGAATGCCCTGCCGGGTCTTTTCCTCCCCGTCGCGTTCTGAAACCTCATAGCAGAGGCATGCGCGTATTCCGGTCTCGGCGGCCGCGTCCCGGATAGTAAAAAGCGATCCGGGGATTTCCCCGAAACTGGCGTGATGGTCAAATATCGTGGTAACGCCGTTGCGGATGCAGTCGAGAATGGTTGCGTATGCGGACGCCCTGGTCCCGTCCAGCGTCAGGTGCCGGTCAATATTCCACCATGTTCCTTCCAGGATCTCCAGAAAATTGGTCGGATTGTTTCCGCTGATGGCCAGCCCCCTGGCCAGACCGGAATAGATATGCGTATGGGCGTTGATCAGGCCGGGCATGATCACTCCGCCCGCCGCGTCCACATACTGTGCGTCCGGATACGATTTTTTCAGCGTCTCCTCTTCGCCCACCGCCGCGATCTGCGCGCCGTCTGTTACAATCGCTCCCCGCTTCAGGTAAGGCCGGTCCGGATCCCTGGTAATAACCTGTCCGTTTCCGATCAGCAGCATTTTTTGCATCCCCCTGTTCCGCAGATTCCTGTTATCCCGGAAGATTCACTCCCCGGGCTGCAAAAGCTTCCAGCAGCGCGTCCAGTTCCGGCCGGATGCTCATAGGCTCGCCGGCAGCCCGGATCGCGTTGTTCACGTCCTTCAGCCCGTTCCCGGTTACAATGGATACGACAGACGCGTTCCGTTCAATCAGTCCGGTTTCCACAGCCTTTTTGACGCCTGCCGTGCCGGCAGCCCCGGCCGGTTCCGCGAAAACGCCCGCGCGGGTGCCGAGCAGGCGCATGGCCGCCATGATTTCCTCGTCGCTGACGTTCACCGTCACACCGTTGGATTCGCGGATCGCCTTCAGTGCCTTCACGGGATTCCGCGGCACCCCCACCGCGATGGAATCCGCCAGCGTATTTTCTTCCTGGGGAATCCATTCCATGGTGCCCGCGGCCGCAGCCGTGTTGATGGGGCAGCAGCCGGAGGCCTGTACGCTGATGATTCGCGGCAGCCTGTCAATCATCCCGGCCTGGTAAAGATCCCTGAATCCCTTCCAGACGCCGCCGATGGTGCATCCGTCCCCTACGGAAACGGCCACGTAATCCGGCATCCGGAAGGAAAGTTGTTCCGCGATCTCCAGCGAAACTGTCTTCTTTCCTTCCATCAGGTAAGGGTTAATGGCGGCGTTGCGGTTATACCATCCCCACCGGTCGATAGCTTCCGCAGAGATCCGGAAGGTGTCCTCATAGCTTCCCTCCACCAGGATAACGGGGGCGCCGAACATCATCAGCTGCGCCACTTTCCCCTTGGGAGCCCGGGACGGTACAAAGATAAAGGTGGAAAGGCCTGCGGCCGCCGCGTTGCCGGCCAGGGAGCTGGCGGCGTTGCCTGTGGACGAGCAGGCGATGGTGGTTTTCCCCGCTTCGAAAGCCTTGGTTACCGCCATGGCGGACGCCCTGTCCTTCAGGGAAGCCGTCGGATTCTGGCCGTCGTCCTTGATCCACAGTTCGCGGATACCCAGCTCTTTTCCAAGAGCTTCCGCCCTGTACAGAGGAGACCCGCCGACCCGCAGGTGCGAAAAATTCCCCGGCCCCTCCGCCGGCAGAAGCTCCAGGTAGCGCCACATGGTCGGATCGTTCCGTTCCTGAAGCGGATGTTTCTGAAAACAGGAACGGATATAGTCGTAGTCATACTCGATATCCAGAATCCCGCCGCAGTGCGGGCAGACGGTCGTTTCCGGCTCGGCGGGGCTGATTCTGCCGCAGATCGTGCATTTCGCCCCCGTGACATTCCGCAGCGCCATGTGGTTCCCTCCTTACAGCTTCTTCAGCAGTCCGGTGTCCTCGTTGAACTGGCGGATCAGCTCGTCCACCCTGTCCGCGTCCGCTTTCACGCTGTCCCATGTATGTTCCGTGTCATACCACAGGCTCTGCAGTTCCTCTGAGGTTTTGCCCTGCTGCTCAACCCAGGTATAGTATTTGAGGTTATGCACCCGTTTCCGTTCCTGATAGGTCAGCTCCAGCATATTGTCGGTCTTTTCGCCCAGGATATGGGTATGGAAATCAACCGCAGCCATCTCCCGGGTGTATTCACCGTCTTCTTCCTGAAGCTCGCGCACACGCGAGGAGTACATCCCGGCCGAGTCGGTCATGACGGAAGCCACCACGTCGTGCTCGGTCAGTTCGTAGTACTTCGCCATTTTGATGGCGCACAGCATGTTGGCGATACCGGAGATTCCGAAGAGCTCCAGGCTGTTCAGCGTTTCTTCCGGAACGCCCGCGCTCCGCAGATATTCGCGTCCCGCCGGCTCGTTGAACAGGCGGAGCACCTTCTGGGAATCCTCATCGTCGATATCGACAACCAGGTCGGTGTTTTTCACATTGTGGATCCACGGAACGTGCTTGTCGCCGATTCCTTCGATCCGGTGTGCGCCGAAGCCGTTTTCCAGCAGCGTCGGGCACTGCAGCGCCTCGCCGACGCCCAGCTTGGCCCTTGGATACAGGTCCTTGATGCGGTCCCCGGAAGCCATGGTGCCGGCGGAGCCGGAGGTAAAGATGGCGCCGAACAGCTGGTCTCCCTCGCCCCGGATCTGCTCAAACGCTTCGGCGATGGCATTTCCGGTCACATGATAATGCCACATATAATTGCCCATTTCGGCAAACTGATTGAAAATGATGCAGTCCGGTTCCTGCTCCAGTTCGTGGGTCTTGTCAAAAATCTCCTTCACGTTGGATTCCGTTCCGGGGGTCGCGATAATCTCGCTGGCCACCGTTTCCAGCCATTCAAAGCGTTCCCGGCTCATTCCCTCGGGAAGGATCGCCACGGAATGGCAGCCCAGCAGTTTTGAGTTGAACGCGCCGCCGCGGCAGTAATTGCCGGTGGAAGGCCAGACCGCCCGATGTGCGGAGGAATCGAACTGTCCCGTCACAAGCCTGGGCACAAGGCAGCCGAAGGACGCGCCGACCTTGTGGCAGCCGGTTGGAAAATACTTTCCCACCATCAGCAGGATCTTTGCTTTAACTCCCGTCAGTTCAGCCGGCAGGACGATAAAATTCGGTTTTCCGAAGAGTCCGCCGGTCTCCTTCGGTTCGTTCTTCCAGGTAATGCGGAACAGATTGAGCGGATTCACTTCCCACAGCCCGACGTTCCTGAGCTGATCCCGGATTTTCTCCGGGATGGTCTCCGGATCCTTCATCTGCGCAATCGTCGGAATGATGATGTTCTGCTCCCTTGCCCGCCGGATGTTGTTGGCTCTTCCCTTTTCGTTGATGGTCAGGTTGATCATGTTTCCCTCCCGCGGAATAACCGCTTTTCTTTTATTGCCCGTCTGTTCCCGCCGCATGTGTTTTATGCTTTTCCAAGCCGTTTCAGCATGGTTTTCTTGACTGCCCGGAAAATGTTCTCATATCCGGTGCAGCGGCAGAGATGGCCCGACATCCGGATCCGGATTTCCTCGTCGCTCAGTTCCCGGCCCTCGTTCAGGATCTCCACCGCGCTCATGATCGCTCCCGGTGTGCAGAATCCGCACTGCACGGCCGCTTCGTCGATAAATGCCTGCTGGATGTCGGAAAGCTCGCCGTTCGGGCCTTCCAGCCCTTCCAGCGTCAGGATTTCCTTTCCGTCCGCCCAGACAGCCAGGTAAATGCAGGAATTGAAGCATTCGCCGTCAATCAGCACATTGCGCGCGCCGCACTCTCCCAGCTCGCAGCCCTTCTTGACGCTGGTCAGCCGGAAATCGTTCCGCAGCAGATCCGTCAGGGAAGCCCGCACGTCCACCATGGCTTCCCGCTCTTTTCCGTTAATGGTGCAGCGGATCAGTTTATACTGCTTACTCACGGACCGCACCTCCTCCCAGTTCAATGGACTTTGTCAGCGCCCGTTTCGCCATTTCCACCGCGATGTG
>JAEEGL014138748.1_pt1 | contig 25111 bp, 16 predicted proteins | sample 9134231 | NCBI WGS metagenome assembly JAEEGL01 (sample SAMN16246548, study PRJNA631951) | gut metagenome | biome: gut microbiome; feature: rumen; material: fiber-attached | host: Bos | place: Iran: Karaj | collected 2018-10 | reverse complement strand
GGTTTTCCGGTTTCGACCGCCCACTGAAATCTGGTGAGCGCAATGGCCAGCTTCAGCGGCACGGCATTGGGCTGCGGCTGAATGCCGTCCAGCAGTTTCCGGGCTTCGTCATAATGGCCCATCATCCAGGCATTCTGCGCGCTTTCGAGTTGAATCATATCGATTTGCTCTTTGCGGGCATTTGGCAGTTTGGCAATTGCGATCTGAACGTTATGCAGATGCATGGCAGCTTCGTCTGCTTTGCCGGATTGCGCAGCAAGCTGGCTTAGATAGAGCGTTTGGAGCCATTGTTCTTCGGGATCCTGGCAATGCATTTCCTGCGCAGATTCGAGTGCATCGCAAGCCATCTGGCCTTCGCCGGCATTGCGGTAGAGCTCGAAAAGCGAACGGTAGCCCATGGCCTTGATTTCGATGGCTTCGGACGGGGGCAGGCAGGCGCCGTCGATTGCACCCATGGCGCGCGACAAATAGTCTATGGCTTCGACGTTGTGACAGCACTTGGATTCCAGCGCGCTCAGGTGCATCAGCAGTTCGAGCATCGTTCGGGAATCGGGGCCTGTGATGGCCAGATCCAACGTATTTTGGAGCGTTTCGATAGCCTGCGGCCATTCGCCGTCTTCTATCTGCAGCTGTGCAATCATGCGCAAAGCCTGAATCTGTCTTGGCTTGTCACCAAGTCTTTGGGATTCGTCGGCACAGCGATGTGCAATGGGTTCGATATCGTTTCGGGTTCGCCCGAGGCCTTGCAGTGCGCGCACCTGCCAGAACATCGACGTCAGATAGATGGTTGCATTTCGCGCATCATCCCGCAGACGCTGTTCAATGGTTGCACTTTGCGCCAGCGCCAGCTCAAACTCGCGCGATTTAAGGTTTTGCTGCACTCCGGCAACCAGCGATCGAATATCGTCTGCTGCAGCCTGCTGGTTTGCTGCTTTAGGCTGTTTACCAATCAGTGAATGTATGGGTTTTCTGGCCATGATGCTTGTTACCTTGTGCTTTACAAAAACGCACCGCTCCAATGTGGTGCCAAATTCGTGTAATCTCTTGAACAGAGCGTGTCAAGAGGTGGCGGACGATGGTTGCTACTCAGCCCCCATCGACATTGTGTGGCTACATTCTGGAACAGAGCTCCGGATGAGCCATAACTTTAATCGTAATTATTCAGCCAGGTGCTGCGCCTATTTGTCCAAAGTTTTTACAATGCCAATGCATCAGGCAACAGTGGCAATAGAGCCGGAGTAATCCTTTCCCTTGCTGATAGCTTGCCTCATAAGTGGTAGCTGACGCCTGATCCCTGATGTCTGTTATCTGAATAGTAACATTTAATCAGCTCCGGAGCAAACAATCTCATTGCATTTACAGTAATTGCATTTTAATATGAATTGTTAGTTCGGAACGGACACTAACGTCTGACATGATGCATTTTCAATGGATGATAAAAATGCGCTGGTTTAATCGTAAAAAGAGACTATTCCTCATCAAACTGATGGCACTGCTTGGCTATGGCGGTATGACCGCATATTGCATCGGTGGCTGTGATTCAAAACCTGCACAAAACGAATCGCAGACGCCATCGACCAACGAGGTTATTGATAAAGTCAGTGAAACGGTTGTTGCCGAGGCATCCGAACCAAAGGCAGTAGCTGAGGATTCAGCACAAAAAAATGAATCTGATAACTCGATACCAATGCCAGATGCAGAGCCAGCAATTGGGGATGCAAATACGCCATCAGAGACCGGGAACGATGATTCTGAACTCGATAATACACAGAATGAAAATGCAGACAATTCTGCTGCCGAATCCGAGCTGGCAGCACAGAAACCAGAGTTACTCACGTTTGAGATCAGTTCTGTGCCCAATCATGCAATGGTTATCAAAAACTCAAAAGTGATCTGTAAAAGTACACCGTGTCAGTATACATTTAAAACTTCCTCCAAACGCGAAACACTTGAGATTGTCGCACCCGGCTATTTTGCGCAAAAGGTTGTGTTGTCTGAAGAAAAGCATACCAAATCACAGGGAGCGATTAAAGTTGCCTTAAAACCAGATATAAAAAGGCATGTACCAAAATATGCGCCTATAATTCCTCCGGATATATGGTAACGATTCGTAAGTATTCAGCCCAATACCTGTCTATATTTGCATAATATGCCCGTGTATGATTGAGCATACGCCCGCAGGCCGTTAAAAAATACAGATAATCCATGATCTACATATCAATGTATAAAACGCCCGCCGGGTTTGACGATATCATGATGAAATCGAATGGCGAGTCGTTGACCGGGCTTTGGTTTGATGGGACGCGTGACTGTGATAAGTATATGGTGGGCGATATTGCGTATGAATTGCCCATTTTTAAAGAAACATCCCGATGGCTTGATTGCTATTTTGGCGGCAGACAACCTGAATATAAGCCGCAATATATCATTGAAAATCCGACGCCTTTTAGAAAAGAAATATTGAATATTGTATCGGGCATTCCATTTGGCAAAACTGTCACTTATGGTGATATCGCTGCTATTATTGCGCAGAATCATGGCATTGCAAAGATGTCTGCACAGGCGGTTGGCGGTGCCGTTGGCTGGAATCCGATTTGTATCATTATTCCTTGTCATCGGGTGATCGGTGCAAATAACAAACTGACTGGATATGGCGGCGGTATGATGAATAAAAAAGCACTGCTGAGGCTTGAAGGGATTTGTTTGGAGTAAAAAACTGACCGGGAATGAGGGATTTGATCGAATGCGTCGCGTCGTATAGGCATCGCAAATTCGCGGCGTAATCATGGTGCTGCTTTTGAGGTATGAAGTTTTGGGGCAATCAAAAGCATAATTTACAATAGCCAGTACGATATTAACTGTGGCAGAATGGCGCGCCGTATTGAGCCTGTGCGATGTATTCGCACAGGCGTGATAGGCGCGCGCGTGGAGGCGTATCGGCGCATTGCGCCGATAGCCGGAACGGCCCGGCGTGCGCAGCAGCCGGGCGACATCACATGGATTCATAAAGGTAGGGAACGATGCCAGTTGAGACGCGAACAGCCGTATATGGCGGCACTTTTGACCCCCCGACGCTGGGGCACATTGACTTGATTCGGCGAGCGGCGGCGCTGTTTCCGCATGTAACCGTGGGCATCGGCGTGAATCCGAATAAACGGGCGATGTTTTCGACCGAAGAGCGGCTCGGGTTTTTGCGCGAGGCGCTGGCGGATTGCGATAACGTGTCGTGCGGGGCGTACGACGGGCTGCTCGTCGATTATTGCCGGGAAGTGGGCGCGCGCGTGATTTTGCGAGGGCTGCGGGCGCTTGCCGATTTCGAGTACGAGTTTCAGATGGCGCTGGCAAATAAAGATTTGGCGCCCGAAATCGAAACGCTGTTTCTGGTCGCCGCGACCGACAAGATCTTTTTGTCGAGCTCGGTCGTGAAGGAAATTGCGATTTGCGGCCGCGATGTGTCGCCTTATGTGCCGCCGTGCGTGGCTGCGGCTATTCATAAAATTTATCCGATGAAAACAGTTCCTGCTGGGGCTCTGCCCCAGACCCCGCCAAGGGCCTAAGGCCCTTGGGACCCGCAATAATGTTTGTATTCTGCCATATTTGTATATTCTGCCATGGCATAAAAAGGTCGAAATGGGGCCCCTTCCCCATTCCGCCAAAACTTTGCGATTTGGGTAAGTGTGTGATGTGTAATCATATTCCTATACCTGAATGATGAGGCGAAGCCTGAAACCCGCATGATTGTTTGTTTTCGTGGAGAAACCGATGGTATCGACAGCATATCTGGAAGCTCGTTATGGGATTTTAAATCAGTTGTGCGAGGATGCGGCGCATAAAAAAGCCGATGCGACGGCGCGCTATCTGGCGGCGGTGGCCGATTTGGATGCGCGCGCGGATGATTCGGTGCCGTTTTTACAGATGGTGCATGAGTTTGGGCTGAATCGCTTCGAGGCGGATGTCGTGTTTTTTGCGCTCGCGCCGACGCTGGATGCGGGATTTCGGCAAAAGATCGTCGCGATTCATCAGAACTTTGCGCTGTCTGCGACCGATGTGGGGCTGGCGCTCGATTTGTTCAGCGCAGATTTTGCCGATAAAGTCGCGAACCGGCGGTCTTTTTTGCCTTCGGCACCTCTGCAGGCCAACCATCTGTGCGAGCTGGTGCCAAAGATGGGCGCAGAATCGGAGCTTCAGGAGATGGCGATTCGGCTGCCGGCCAGAATTGTCGCGCATATCCTCGATCAGGAAACCGACCTGAGTCTGGAGGGCTTTAGCCGGTTGATCTGGCCCGAGACGACGCTCGATCAGGTGATGCTGCCCGATAAGCAGCGGCGTCAGATTCTGTCGGTCGTCGGCCATTATGAAGAATGTCTGGCACTTAAAAAATCGTGGCAGTTTGAGGAAATTGGCGGCGGCGGCAGGAATATTATCCTGTTGTTCAGCGGGGTTTCGGGAACAGGCAAAACGCTGATGGCAAAAGCCATTGCCAATAGCCAGCAGCGTCCGCTGCTGCTGGTCGATGCCCATGAACTGCGCGCCAATCGCGGGCTCGAAGATAACCTCGATATTCTGCTGCGCGAAGCACGGCTGCGCCGAGCGGTGCTGCTGTTTGATGACTGTGAGCTCATTTTCGCGTCGAGAAGTGAGGGAAACCGGGATTTGCCGCTGCTTTTGGCGGCCCTCGATGCCTACGAAGGTCTGGTGATTCTGACGACCAATATGCCGGGATCACTCGATCCGGCGCTCGACAGACGCGTCACGCTGCATATCGACTTCGAAATTCCCTCGATGTCGCTTCGCGAACAGATCTGGCGCCAGCATCTGCCGCCTCAGCTCAGGCTCGCCGACGACGTCGATTTAAAACTGCTGGCCGAGAAATATGAGTTCGCCGGCGGAACCATTCGGAATTCGGTCGTCGTGGCAATGAACCGCGCGCTTTCGGATGCCGCAGAAACCGGGGGCGAAATCGTTGTCACCATGGCGATGCTCGAAGAATCGGCCAAAACCCAGATTCGCAACCGCATCAAGAAACTGGCCGACAAGACGCTCACGACGCTCACGCTCGACGATCTGGTGCTGCCCAAAAAGGTGAAAGACAAAATCCGCAGCCTGATCGCGTCGGTGCGCAACCGCCGCCTGATCTTCGAAGAATGGGGATTCGGCGCAAGGATTACCAAGGGGCGCGGCATTTGCGCGCTGTTCCGCGGTGATTCGGGAACCGGCAAGACGCTTTCGGCCGAAATCATTGCCAACGAACTCGGAATGACATTGTACCGCGTGCGCATTCCGGCGATTATTTCGAAATACGTCGGTGAAACCGAGAAAAATCTCGAAAAATGCTTCCGCGAAGCCGCAGCCAGCGGCGCATTGCTGCTGTTTGACGAAGCCGACTCGATCTTCTCGAAGCGTACCGAAGTCAAGGATTCGAACGACCGGTATTCCAATATGGAAGTCAACCTGCTGCTGCAGGAAGTCGAGCGGTTCGAAGGCGTCGTGATCTTGACGACGAATCTGGATGCCGCCATCGACGATGCGTTCGAACGACGGTTGAACCACAAGATCGATTTCCCGTTCCCCGAGCCTCGCTATCGTTCCCTTATCTGGAAACGGCTGCTGCCCGCAACCGCGCCGCTTGCAAAAGATATCGACTTCGAGATTCTGGGAAAAGATCTGGAGCTTTCGGGCGGATGCATCAAGAATTCGGTCGTGCGCGCGGCTTATATTGCGGCCGAACGCAATGTGCCAATCGATATGGATTTGCTCGAAGCCGCTGGCCTGCAGGAATATCGCGAAATGGGCAAACTCGTGCCCCAGCAGCGAAACCCGTGGGATTAGCGTTTTTTTCTGGGGCTCTGCCCCAGACCCCGCCAAAGGGCTAAGCCCTTTGGAATCCACAATAAAGAATGTGTCAGCTTAATTTAGATGATAAGCAAGGAATTATCCCGCCAACACGATGTTGGCGGGGCGTCGATGTAACGCCATGGAGGGCGTTTCAGCGACGCAATAGGAATGAATAGAAAATAAGCCGGGGGACGGGGGGCAGCGCCCCCAGACGCGCGGGGGTTGGTAGGGGGCGTGCGCGGTGGCACGTCCCCTACCCGCCTGCGGCGCGTAGCCGCGCAAAGCATGTGCTTACGGCGCAAGCCGTCTAACAAAAACAAATAAATATGCTTATACCATCCTGTATCAACTTGCTTCGCTATATGATCGAAAATGCGCGAGCGCGCGGATTCGATGCGGCGCATATGCTGCAGCGCGCACGCGACTGCCAGATCGACGCGGTCTTGTGGGGCGCGTTGGCTCAAAACGCGATTACCCCCCGGGAAATCGGTTTGCCCGAAGACAGATTCGGGGCGGATTTGCTGACCTTTAAAATGACTCAGACCGCCAGAATCGGTCTGTGGCAGCGAACTTTGGCGAGCGTTGTGCCGGCCTGGAACGAAAGGGGGATCGATTGTATCGTGCTCAAGGGGCCATCGCTGGGCATTCGGCTGATGGACAGCGAAATGTGGCGCAATACGAGCGATCTCGATTTGTGGATCAAACGGGATGATCTCGAAAAAGCTGCACAAATACTCGAAACCCTTGGGTATCGCTGCGCCATTGAACCGCATTTGTGGGCGACAAATCAGATTATATATACACACGCCAGCTTTGTGCCAGTTGAGCTGCACTGGTCACTCGCGCCATCTCCATGGAAAAGCCCGTCGTTCGATGAAGCCCTCAAACGTGCGCAGATACAGCAATTCCGCGGTGTTCCGATGAAAACGCTGTCGGATGGCGATTTGTACTGCCATTTGCTGCTGCATGCGCATCAGCATTATTTCGCGCCCAAAACACTGCTCGATCTGTGTGCAGGCATCGAAAAATTAAGCATCGACGAAAGAATACTCAAAGATTGCGGCCTTTTGCGCATGGATCGATGCGTGCGCAGCGCATTATCTGCATTTGGCAATGCGCAGCCATCCGGTATTTGCCAAAGCGCCCTGCAATCTATCATCTGCCGGTATCTAAAGGATATGCTTGCCGACGCACGCGGCGGCGGTTTGATATTCGGTGGAGAAACCAAACTTGGAGCCGCATTTGGTGTGGGCGTGCGCGCATTGTCGATGGGATTGCTCGATGGCTGCGTTTATCCAATCCAGGCCGCAGCCGATGTGATCCTGTTCGGTCCGCATCGGCTGGGAAAAATAATGGCTGGATTCAAATCCTGAGCAATTGCAGCAAAATGAGACTATCGTGATCTGCCCAGGCGTCTTCTGATGCCCAGTCCCAATAATCCGAGCATTGCCAGTATGCCTGCGCCAAAATCAGGTGCGTTTTGGGGCGTGGCCGAACAGCTTTCTGATGGGCTCTTGGCGTGCGGTTTTTCGAATCGCTTTTTGCCGGCATTGCTGGTTTCTTCGCTGCTGTTGCCGCCGTTGTGATTGGTGGCGCATGAAGAATCGGAAGCGCACAGCGGATCGTGGCAGTCGATGCGATTATCGCCGTTATCGTCAATGCCGTTGTTGCAGATTTCGTTGCCGCAGCTCTGTCCTTCGGGACAAGGTGGAGCAGCCTGGCATCCCGCAGCACTGGCACATTGCGGATCGTCGCAATCTATCTTGTTGTTGCCGTTATCGTCGATGCCGTTGTCACAGATTTCGGGCAGGCAAGCGGATGAACTCGTGCACTGCGGATCGTCGCAGTCGACTTTTCTATCGCCGTTATCGTCGATGCCGTTGTCACAGATTTCGGGCAAACATGCGGATGCGTTCGTGCACTGCGGATCGTCGCAGTCTATCTTGTTGTCGCCGTTGTTGTCGATATCATCATCACAAATTTCGGGCTGGCAAACCACAGCCCCGGCGCATTGCGGATCGTCGCAGTCTGTCTTGTCGTCGGCGTTGTTGTCGATGCCGTCGTTACAGATTTCGGGCTGACAATTCAACGCCTCGGCACATTGCGGATCGTCGCAGTCTATCTTGTCGTTGTCGTTGTTGTCGATGCCGTCATCACAGATTTCGGGCTGGCAATTCAATGCATTGGCACATTGCGGATCGTCGCAGTCTGTCTTGTCGTTGCCGTTGTTGTCAATGCCGTCATCACAGATTTCGGGCTGGCAGTTCAACGCTTCGGCGCATTGCGGATCGTCGCAGTCTGTCTTGTCGTCGCCGTTGTTGTCGATGTTGTCGTTACAGATTTCGGGCTGACAATTCACCGCCTCGGCACATTGCGGATCATCGCAGTCGACTTTTCTATCGCCGTTATTGTCGATGCCGTCGTCACAGATTTCGGGCTGGCAAACCAAAGCTTCGGCACACTGCGGATCATCGCAGTCGGTGAGGTTATTACCATTATCATCTATGCCATTGCTGCAGTCTTCGGGAACAGATGCATGCAGATCGGTGACGTGTTCCTCGAGAAAATCATAGAAATCGCTGACGATTGTATATCCCGCCAGTTCGTTGCAGATCGAAGTCACACCAAAGCTGGTCACGCCAATCACGTACTGAACACCGTTGCGCCAATAGAAAGCAGGACCGCCGGAATCGCCGAAACATGAACCTGTTTGGGTTTCATCTAAATAAAGGACACCCTCCACTGCGCCGCCATATTCCTCCATCCAATCTGAGGTGCAATTCCTGCTGAACGATCCGGTTATCGGGCAGATCGCGTAAATATTTAAATTGGTTTCGTACTTTTCCCCACCATCTCCCCAGCCATAGATATCCTGGCTGCCAAAACCCACAAGGTTAACTTTGACGCCGCCTTTGCCATCGATATCACTGGCTTTCAGACCGAGCGAAGGTGGCATCGCCACGGCTGGTTTGGCAACCGACTCCGGTACCGGCTTCTTCAGCTTTATCAACGCAATATCGTTTTCCATCTCATATTCCGAGTAGTCCGGATGCATATAGAATTCGTCGATATCATACACGTAATCAAGATCCCACACTTTCTGGCCGAAGCCGATCTGCAGATCGTCCCTGTATTGCTTCACCTGGTAGTCGTCCGGATCGATACAGTGCGCAGCCGTGAGCACAAAATTCGGCGTGATCAGTGTGCCTGTACACATCGACTGTCCATAGGCCGTGAGTGACACCACGTTCATGTGGTCGTTGCCCGTGACCTCGGTGCCATTGATGATTTCCGCATTCTGCGTTCTCAAAGATACACCGTCATCTTGGACTTTTGCATCGCACGCCGTAACCATTAATGCCAAAATAACTGGAAATATACGAAATCTCATCATTGCCTCTCTTATTCAATCATTCATGCGGCCAATTCCGCCTCGCCTCTATAGTGAGCTAATGAATAAAATTCAACAAAAAATCTAAAAAATACGTAGCGGTTGAATTTTATTTAAATGGCGCGTGCTATCGGCCTTTGGCCGATACGCCCTGCGGTGCGCCTATGCTGCGCATACGGCGCACAAACTTTCGTTGCAATATCTGGTGCGCGCTGCCGCATCGAATCACAATGCAGAACGGCGTCTTTTAAGCCCCAGCCCCAATAAGGCCAAAAATGCCAGAATGCATGCGCCAAATCCCGAATCATGATGGTTTGGTGCGGCAGAACAGTCGCCGGATGAATCGTGGTTCAGACATGCATCGTGTCCCGCACACTGCGAATCCGCGCAGTCAATTTTGTCGTTGCCGTTGTTGTCGATGCCGTCATCGCAGATTTCGGGCTGGCAGGAAATATCGGATGCACACTGCGGATCGTCGCAATCTGTCTTTTGGTCGCCGTTGTTATCGACGCCGTCGTTGCAGATTTCGGGCTGGCAGACCTGGGCTTTGCGGCATTTGGGATCTTTGCAGTCAACTCTGTCATCGCCGTTGTCGTCGATTCCGTTGTCACAGATTTCGGGCAGACACACAGACGTTTGCTCGCACTGCGAATCGTCGCAGTCGATCTTGTCGTTGCCGTTGTTGTCGATGCCGTCGTCACAGACCTCGGGCTGACAAACCAGATCTTTGGCGCATTGGGGATCGTTACAGTCGATCTTGTCGTTGCCGTTGTTGTCGATGCCGTCGTTGCAGATTTCGGGCTCGCAAAGCAGATTGCCCTTGCACTGGGGATCGTTGCAGTCGACATAACCGTTGTCGTTGTTGTCGATGCCGTCGTCACAGATTTCGGGCTGACATGCAAGCGTCACCGCACACTTCGGATCCTCGCAGTCCGTCAGACCGTCCTCATTGTCATCCTTTTTATTCTTGCAGTCCTCGGGAATACAAGCCGTTACCGAAAAACACCAGGGATCTGCACAATCTACCTTATCGTCGCCGTTGTCGTCGATGCCGTTGTCACAGATCTCCGGGTCTTTCACTTCGATATCATCGGCGTTCTCGACGATAAAATCGTAGTGGTCGCTGACGATGTTGTAAGATCCGGTTTTATTGCACTGCATACTCGTGACATAGCTTGCAACCCCAATGATATACTGGATGCCGTCAATTGTGATGAATGCCGGTCCCCCGGAATCTCCGTGACATACGCCGGTTTCCTTGTTGTCGGTATAGAAAAATCCAGGCAGTGCCTGCCCTTTGCCGTTGCAGTCACTTTTGGAACACCGCTGCGTCATCCTGGTATCCGTTTCGTATTTCACGCCGGTGGTCGTCAGATCACTCGGATTTCTTACGCCAAAACCAACGGCATTCAGCATCACGCCGTCGGCGCTCGAGATATCGTCGTCGGTCACATCAAGTGCCGGCGGCATAATTCTGGCCGGGGTTATCTCCGACGCAGGCACCGACTCTTTGAGTTTGATAATGGCAATGTCGTTTCGGATGTTGCTGCCCACTTTGTCGGAATCGAAATAATAGTCGGGATGCTGGATGATTTTGTCGATTTCATAGACCTGCAGACTGGATTGCCTGTGCCCGATGCCTATCACCAATTTGTCCAGATAGGGGTTCGTTTTGCTGTCGACACAATGGGCTGCGGTGATCACAGAGTTTGGCGAAATCAGCGTTCCTGTGCATGTCGAATAATGCTGCCCGCTAATGAATGCCGCAAGCGAAACGACGTTCATATGGTCGCTGCCGCTAACCGATCGCCCGTGTACAATGGCTGACCTCTGCATAAGCGACATATCGGCGTCCCAATTCTCCGCTCCCGCCTGCTCGCAGGCACACACACAAATCGCCAGAATACAGTTGAAAATATGAAAATATCGCATGGTCTCTCCTGGGTAATAGTAATCCTAATGAACATGAACAAAATGACACATGCTACATGTGGTCAATGGTAGCATCTTTTCTGTAAAAATGTTTGTCAAGTTGTTTTTTCAGACACTGCAAGTAACGTTTAAGCCCTTTATTGGCTTTTTTAGCATAACGTGCATAGCATGCTGGGGGTTAGCGAAATGGGGGAGATGCCCCATTTCGTCATTTGTGGCCATATTATCTGGCAAAATATGGAAGTTACCATGCAATGGGGGCGCGTGCTATCGGCCTTGCGGCCGATACGCACTGCGTGTGCGCCTATGCTGTGCATACGGCGCACATTTCATGATTTGTCGCTTGATAAAATGCCGCAGAACTCATTATAAGCCGATTGCCGCCGGGAGTTGCGCTACCGTTTACCCCCGGCTGAATACTACGGATGATATGCCCCTCCGGGGCGTGTTGGATCCTATTGGGCATGGGATGTCTGATACCTGATGCCTCATCCCTCATCCCTCACCAACCAAAATGGAGGAATTTATGCTGCTTGATCTTTACATTTATCCGCATCCTGTGCTCTCGAAAGTAGCAGAACCCGTTGAAATATTTGATGAATCGCTTGCGACGCTTGTCTCGAACATGGCCGAAACGATGTATGTAGGCAATGGCGTAGGCATTGCGGCCCCGCAGGTCGGGATTAGCAAGCGGCTGTTTGTTGTGGATACGAGTGCCCCCGAAGAGCCTTCGCAGCTTCGGGCCTATATCAATCCAAAAATCATCCTCAAAGAGAATCCAATCATCTGGAACGAGGGATGTCTCTCGCTGCCGGGGTTGTACCGCGATGTCGAGACTTTTGGTCATGTCATCGTCGAAGCCCAGGATGTGAAAGGGGAGTGGTTCAAGGAAGAGGCGAGGGATTTGAGGGCAGTGGCGATTTTGCACGAATACGGGCATCTGGAGGGGCACGTATTTGTCGATCGTCTTCCGGCGCTCAAAAAGAGTCTTACGCGTAAATACTGGGCAAAGAATCTGTATAAGCTAACCGAAAAAACTTACAGTGAGATGAATTTGCATTGTGTATTCGCTAATCAGCCCAAAGGATGATGCATGAAGTTTATTAAAGAGCTGCTGGCTGGGGAAGAAGAGGAGCATTCGATACGGCTGCCGTGGTTTTTGCGGATATTGCTGGCCGTCGTGGGCGGCACCTGTGTTTTTCTGGCTTTCCCGAATTATAATCTGTTTTTCCTCGCCTATATTGCGCTTGTGTTTGAGCTTTGGGCCATCGAAGGCACAAAGCCCAGACAGGCGTTTTTGCTTGGATGGCTTGCAGGAACGGTCACGAATATCGGTGGATTCCACTGGGTGAGCAGTCTGCTGCACGACTTCGGGCACATGGAAGTCTGGCTTTCGAATACGCTGTGTGCCGGATTTGGCATCATGCAGGGGCTGGTATTTGCGCTCTGGGCATGGAGCATCCGAAAATTGCGGACGAAATCCATTTGGACCAGCAGCTGTGCGCTGTTCGTGGCGATCGAAATGCTGTTCCCGATGCTGTTTCCATGGTTTTACGGCAACAGCCAATACAACTTTGTTCCTGCCGTTCAAATCGCCGATATCTTTGGTGTGCTGGGCGTAACGCTGCTCGTCGTCACTGTGAATGTGCTCATTTTTGATGTGTCGCGCAGCCTGATATCCGGAAAAGGGTTTGCGGCGCTCAAGAGCAAAGGTCTGGCTGCCGGCGTGATATTTATTGTCTTTTCGTTTGTTTATGCGCCGATTCGAATGGCGCAGATCGATGCCATTGATGCCGAATCGCCGCGGCTGATGGTAGGCATGGTTGAAGCAGATGTCGGCATCTGGGAAAAAGAATCGCCCGAAAAACTGCGCAACAATCTGTTCCTGCACCAGACCATGTCGCAGGAATTGTCCCGCGAAGGCGTGGATTTGATCGTGTGGCCCGAATCGGCCTATCAGCCGGGGTATGTGTGGGGAAGCCGCAAAGATTCTGACGATCCGGTCGAACACGAAATTGACGCACTTTTTGCACCATGGTTCCAGCCCCAGGCACGCCTGATCTATGATGTTGTGGATTCGGCTTTTGGTCCGGGGTTCCATCGTGTGCCCGGAATGCACACGACGCTGCAGCACAGCATTCTGGAAGTTGCACAAGAGATGGGATACCAGACGCTGGAACCATTTTATCCAGCCTATGTGTCGGGCTATCTGGCCGATTGCAGCGAGGAAAAACCGCAGATCATGCGGTGTCCGTTCAGACGCATTGTTCCCGACGATTTGATGACGATGCTCCCGAGCGCAGAACCTTTGCGCGAATCCCGCAAAGACGATTTGCAGAGGATGATACGGCCGCAGGATATTTCGATGCCCATTCGCGGGTTCGATGCCCCCGTGATATTTGGGACGCTTTCAATTGATACGCTCGGAAATACCGATGTTCCCTTTGACGTCCTCTATCGTCAGGGCGCCGATGTGCGCAAGCTGTACAATACAGCCTATATGGTCGCTCAGGATGGCCGTGTGCTTGGCAAATATCACAAGAATTATCTGCTGCTGTTTGGCGAGTATATCCCGTATGGCGACAAATTCCCCTGGGTTTATAAGGTTTTGCCCGAAGCCGGCAATCTCACGCCGGGCGATACCCTCGATATGTTCGAGCTCAATGGCTATAAGCTTGGGCCGATTATCTGCTACGAAGACATTTTGCCGCGGTTCGTGCGAAAATTGTCAAAATTGCAACCCAATGTGTTCGTGAATGTGACGAATGATGCATGGTTTGGCAAGACCGACGAACCTATGCTCCATCTGGCGCTCGCCATGATGCGGACCGTCGAACACCGAAAGTGGCTGATTCGATCGACGAACACCGGCGTGAGCGCTTTCGTGGATCCCAACGGACGTATGGTCAAACACACATCCATTTATGAGCCGGAAATTTTGCGACAGTCTGTTGCAATGATGCCACCGACCCGGACGATATACAGTTATCTTGGTGATTTCCTCGGGTGGATTGCGGTATTATGGAGCGGCATGCTGTTCTGGGCACGGCGCAGGGAAAACAGGCTGCTTAAGAAGAATGCGGCCGAAGCTAAAGAAGTTGCTGAAAACTCAGAAAACACAGAAAATGCCGACGGCGTCGGGAATGACGATCCTGCCGAAAACGCGGAATCGCCTGAAAACACAGGTGATGCTTCGTAAAATTATCGGGTTTGACGGTTTTGGTGTTCTTGGCACGCATATTTCATTTCACAACACGTGTTGACTTCGTTCGACTCTTTTAAGTCTGCGTTTTACCTTTTTGGAGGAAGAGATATGAAAAAAGCATTTAGAAAGTATGGTTTAATGGCATTGGCAGCAGTTGCTTGCGCTCTTGGTATGCAGGGCTGTTATGTGGATTCCGACTGTTATACCCGCACGAGCTGCGTCACAGTTTGCGATTTCTTCTATTGCTGGGATGAATGCGACGAAGAATACATCTGTGAAGACGACGACAACTACTTCCCCAACTGGAACGAGGCACAGTGCTATAACAATCGTGACTGCGCGTCCGATTCGTATTGCCAGAATGGTCAGTGCTACCAGTACAACTCGGGTTCGGTTCCGTTCTGTGGCAAATGTGATATCACAGACGATTGCATCGAAGGCGGTGCGGTTTGCGTCGCATTGGATGATAACACCCAGGCCTGCATGCGTTATTGCGAAGACAGCTCGACCTGCCCGCAGGGCTACAGCTGCCTGGATATGGCAGGCGCAGCACCGAGCGGTGGCGTAAAGACCAGGCAGTGCTATCCCGACAACGGTTCGTGTGATGCCAGCTTCTGCAACAATCGCAACGACTGCGAACAGAACGGCGACTGCGTCAATCACAGATGCGTTGTGCCGACGACGAATCTGAAAGAATGCGAGAATAATAAGCAGTGCGCCGATTCATACGGTGATTATGGCATCTGCTTCAAGAACAGGAATGACGACCGCTATTGCACCCAGACCTGCTATGTCGATTCACAGTGCGATGTGGGTTATGGCTGCTACCTGCCCAAGTCGAATACAGTGAATGCCAAAGTGCTCGATATGGGTATCTGCTTGCCCCCGGCCGATGGCAGCTGCGTCTTTAGTTCAGATTGCGACACGAGCATTGGCATGGTTTGCAACGACGGCAAGTGCATGAAATCATGCTCCCGCAACGAGGATTGCCAGAGCGATTACGTTCCGTTCCAGTGCATCGGCGGTCTCTGCAGATTATAATGCCACACAATATGGATAAGAAAGGCACCTCCGGGTGCCTTTTTTTTGATATTTAAGCCAATAAACGGTGTGCGATAACTTGCGTACAGATGCAACTCAGAGTAAAAGATATCATGGATAACGTCTGCCTGGGCAGGCATGTGTATGATTGGGAAGGTTGATTATGGGCGTATTGGCGAAACCCATTCCGTTTGGCGATTACTTTTTGCTCGAAAAACTCAATACGGGCGGAATGGCCGAAGTTTATAAGGCCAAGACATTTGGTGTCGAAGGTTTTGAGCGCATCGTTGCAGTAAAGAAGATTTTGCCGACGATTGCCGAAGACAAAGAGTTCATCTCGATGTTTATCGACGAGGCCAAGATCGCGGTGCAGCTGCAGCACGCAAACATCGTGCAGATCTTCGATCTTGGCAATATCAGCGGCGACTATTACATCGCAATGGAATACGTCGCAGGCCACGATTTGCGAGTCATCTTTGACCGATGCGTCAGAACGAACCAGAAACTGGATATCGGCTGCGTTTGCTACATCATCAGCAAGATTTGCGAAGGTCTGGATTACGCGCATAACAAAAAGGACGCAAGCGGCGAGCCGATGAATATCATTCATCGCGATATCAGCCCGCAGAATATTCTGATCAGCTATGATGGTGACTGCAAGCTTATCGATTTCGGCATTGCCAAAGCGACCAACAAATCGTCCGCAACCCAGGTCGGTATTCTCAAGGGAAAATTCAGCTACATGAGCCCCGAGCAGGTGTCGGGAAAAGCGAATCTCGATCGCCGCAGCGATGTGTTCGCTCTGGGCATTGTGCTGTACGAAATGCTCACACTCAAGCGCCTGTTTTTGGGCGCCAGCGATTTCGAAACGCTCGAGAAAATCCGCAAGGTCGAGGTGAGCCCCCCCACGCTCTACAATTCGGATATCCCCGAAAAACTTGAAGATATCGTGCTCAAAGCCCTCGAAAAGGACGTCGATGCCCGCTATCAGACCGCAGCTGAACTTCAGAATGCTTTGCAGCGCTTCATGTTCAGCGAGAATATTTATTATTCCGCTAAAGAATTGAGCGATTTCTGCCACAAGATGTTCGCTCAGGAAATCGCGCTCGAGCAGAAAAAAGTCGAGTTCTATAAAGAACTGACGCGTGATGTTCTGATGCAGGCCAAAAAGCCTTCGACAGATCCCGAAGACGATACGTCGTTCTACGACCGGCACAATGTGCCCAAAATGAGCAGCGTTCAGTACGAAGTCGTCAAACCTGCCCGTCAGTCTGCGCCAAAACAGGCGATCTACGCAGAACTGGATGATTTCGTTCCGCCAAGCAATAACATCGTTTATTCGCAGAAAAATGGCCCCGCTGCGCCGCCCGAGACCGTCGAGGATATCGTCTCCTCTCACGTCAATATCGAAAAAGCTGTCCCACGCAGATCGATTACGACAGATGCTGTCGTCGTGAATAAAGGTCGCGAGACGACCCTTACGCCCATCGTCCCCGAATCCAACTCGAATCTGCGCAGCATCTTTATTGCCATCGTCGTGGTGCTCACCCTCATCATCGGCATCATTCTGGTGGTCGGGGTTGTCCGCAATCCAAAAGATGCATACGATGGACAATTGCAGTTCTCGATTTATCCCAAGGATGTCGGACAGGTCTGGATTGAGATCGGTGAACAGCCCCGCAGCAGTTTCGGTGTCGATGAACCCATCAAGGTGAATAAGCTGCAGACCAAAAAAGAAACGCATTACCGTATCGGTGCCGATGGCTATCAGGTTGCCGAAGGCAACGTGCTGGCTGACCCCGATTTCCAGAATATCGATATCGATCTCCAGCCCATGAGTCTGACGATGCTCAAAATGTTCGTCAATTCCGATGGGGCTTCGGTCACAGTCGATGATGAACCTGTGAGTGGTGTGCGCCATTTCGAGGTTTCCGATATCCTCCCGGGTGAGCATATCGTGCGCGTGACCAAAGATGGCTACAAACCCGAAGAAAAGAAAATCACCATAAAAGCTGGTGAACAGCTCAATCTGACGTTCGATCTCAAGCCGGCATTCGCGGTATTGGTGCTTAAAACGACGTATCCGTCCAAATATACGATTCGCAATGTACGCACAGGTGAAGTCGTAAAAGAAGGAACGACGGACAATAACGGTGAGCGCATCTCGAGACTGCCGATTGACGACCGCTTCGAAATTGCCATTGTCGATGGCGACACCACGATTAAAAAGAGCTGGAAACCCAGTTCTGATGTGGCAATTGATGAAGATCAGGTGTTGGCAATTACCACACAGAACGATCCCAAGACTGCAGTGGCTGCCAGCGATACATCTGCTCCGTCGAGTGGTACAAAAACGACGGCTTCCTCCACAAAATCCGGAGGATCTTCAGGCTCCACCAGAAAGACGCACGATAGTGCCGATTCCGATTCATCCAAAAAGCCAACGCAGCCGGCAGCAAATAATCCGCCTGCAACAACGTCTTCCAATATCCCTGGCGTTCTTCAGGTCGCAAGCAAACCGCCTGCAAATATCTTTGTGAATGGCAAAAGCTATGGTTCGACTCCCAAAAAGATCGAACTGCCGCCCGGAACCTATACCATTCGCTTCGTCAATAACGAGCAGGGCATTAATTCCGAACAAAGCGTGACCGTGACTGCCGGACAGGTTCAAAAGGTCGTCAGACAGTAGGAGCTTTATGCTTTCCAATGCCCGGTTGCTTAATGCAGCCGGGGGCTATTGTGATGAAAGTCACACCCGTCGTCACATACAAAAAAAGCCGCCATTTGGCGGCTTTTTTTTGTGTGTATGAAAGCTGTTTACTGTGCGTTTGCCATGCTAAGCAAGCCAATCAGCTGATTAATCTGGTCTTCGGTCAGCTTGACATTTGCCTTGATATTCTTCTTGTCGGCAGAAATCTTATAGGCTTTGGCGAGGAATCCGAGACCGAGCTGTTCGAGAGAGGGATCGGCGACTATTGCACTAATGCTGTCGTTCAGAATCTTGGCGCCGTTTGTGGCAACATCGGCAGATTTGGTCTGTGCAATCGCATTCACATCGATTCCCGATGCCAGGCTAATCGAAAGCGATGCTGCATCGATATCGGTGACGCCAATCGAGGCACCATTTTCACCATCGAGTTTATAGGTTTTGCCCTTTTCTTTCAGCGATTTGGTCATCTTGGCACCAAAGCGGATATCCGCTGATTTCGAGGCCAGATTGTACATGTTGTAAATCGTGCTGGCGCGTTCTTTCAGCGTCTTGGGCTTGTCGGCCTTGAAATTGTCAATCGAAGGCTTGATATCGTATTTGTCACATGCCAGCACCCGGGTGTCGCTCAGCAATGCTGCTGTATCACGGCCGCTCGAATAAATCTTCACGCCTTTATAATCTTCGCTGGCATACTGCTTCTTGGCTGCATAAGCTTCGAACGCAGGCTTGATGGCATTTGAACCATCGATAACGGTGCAGCCATGACCTTTGTCGTCGAGTGCAACGGTGATCACATCGACGTCTTTCTTGTAGTCAATGCCCGCAGCCTTGAGTTCGTTGATGGAGCGGATGGCATCCGGATTGTTCTGGATGGCGCTGTCTACCATCTTGTTGGCTGCAATCTTTTTGACGTTGATCGAACCGACGCTCATAAAATCACCAACCAGAATGTCGGTAGCATCGAGATCCTTGGCCATGGCCTGTGTCGAAAGACCGAGTGAAAGAATTGCAAGACCAGCGATATATGTACGTTTCATGTTCAATCTCCCTATGGTGTGATGAAAGTTAAATGCTTTGTGACGCTTCGGCTGATGTGCCGCGCCGTTTCACTGATTGTCTGATTAAGCATATTGCGTGCCAGGATTTTATTTTTGGGATTTTACCCGGATCAGTCCGACGCCGCAATTGTCACCGCCGCCCCCCAGATTGGCCTGAATGATCATATCTGTGCACGCCTGCGCCGAGTCTGGCGCATTCATGATGATCTCGGCAATTTTGGTTTCACTGACGCTGATTTCACAGTCGATATAGTCCAAAATGCCGTCGGTGGTGAGCAGGATGTTGTCGTCTGGCAAAAGATGAACGGTATAGATGTCGAAAGACAACTCTTCGGGTTCGGCTTCGTTGTCGACATAATAGCCAAGGCACTGCACGAGCGATCCGGCATGCGGATGACTGGCACACAGGCTCACCGACAGACCGTTGACGATGCCAATGGTAAACAGATTGTGGTCGCGCGTGATGCACGACAAAAATCCTTCGCGGATGATGTAAGCCCGCGAATCGCCGATCGATGCCAGCGTCATGACGCCGTTTTCGATGATGGCGATGAGCGCTGTGGTGCCCATGCATTCGGCAGATGTGGGCGATTTGTCGGCATATCGATCGCGGATATACTGGCAGATGGCCTGATTCGTCTGCTCCATGATATGGCTGACGATCGCGCGCGGATCGATGGAACCGGGGCCTGTCAGTTCCTTGTCCCAGATCTTTTGTGCGGTTTCGACGAGCAGACCACTGGCGATATCGCCCGAACCATAAGTCGAGGTCGAGACGCCGTCGCCCACGACGAGCAGGATGCGCTGGTTGTCGTCCGATTTCTTCAGAAATACGGCGTCCTGATTGACCGGGCAGCGCAGCCGTTTGCCCACGCCGATATGCGTGTCGATTGCGATATCATAGTCGAATGGTCCAACAGATGCGCAGCGCTTGTGAATATGATCCAACCCTTCGCCGAGCGCTTTCATGAATTCATCGGGCGATTGGTATCGCAGCTCGGGATTGGGCAGCAGTGCCTGATTGATGATTTCATCCCAGCCAACGGGGAAATCCGGCACAAATGCCCTTGGAAGCAGTGCAATTTCGTAGTCCATGGCTTCGCATACCGGCGGATTCACACCCGTAATCAGGTAGAACGCCAGCACACCCAATATATAGGCGCTTTGCCTGGGCGACAGCTTGCGGAGCAGATATCCGGAGCATTCGGGCGGCACGCAAGCCACCGAATCCTGATGATACGTCTGTGCACACCGTTCATTCCACGACATATCGAATGCGGCGATGCCCATCAGGCGGATGCTGTTGTCGGGATCGACGACAACCGTATAGGGTGAAATGCGCAGTTCGTTGTGGCCTGTTGCAATAATCCCGTTCATCATCCGTGTGATGGATTTGAGCATCTCATAGATGGTGTCGGGATCGGGCGTCGCATGCGCTTTTCGCCATGTTTCGAGCGTCGTGCGGTCTTTGAGATCGTATATGACGACCTGCGTTTTGAGCATGGTGCCGCGGCATAACGCCGGTACCAGATAGGGCTCGCATTCGTCGGGAATTGGCTTTTTACCCGAGACTGGGTAGTGAACGCACACCAGATACGGGTCGCCTTTTTCGTCTTTGGCCTGCCAGAAACTCGAATAATCAAAACCCGGGCGAGCGGCATCAAGCGTAAATTGCAGCGCCTGAGGGCCTTCGAGTACAAACTGCATGATATCGTCGGTGCTTTCGACGACGCAGAATGGCGTTTCGTTTGGTTCCCAACGACAGACCAGATGCAGTGACGTCGATTGGAGCCACTTTTCGACATCTGGCGTAAAAACGATCTGATCTCCCATGGCAGGGCACGGGATTTCACGGGATGGTTTGTTGGTTGGCGCCGATTCTGAAGGGTTTTGCATGCGTTGGTCTCTGTGAGAAAAAGCTCTGACGGCACATCTCGAAATGATGGCAGAGCGCTGTTGGCTTTTTACTTTTTTTTTAGGGTTTTGTATAGTTATTGTGTGCGTGAAGGTCGGATTTAGTGTAACAATTCAATAAAATGTGACATGCGGCGTATCCGGCGCAGCCGGATAGACGCATGCCGATGCGTATGGCCGCAGGCCATAGCATCGGAACCCTTATGGAGATAATAACCGTGAGTCTGATGTGTCGCAAAATATTCAGCCTGATGTCGTTTGGGGCTTGTGCGCTGGCCGGAATGTCGTGCGGGCCGACGCTGGATGAGGGCTCGGATGCGAGGATTCGTGTGACGCCGCCAAGACAGGTCACGTTTTCCCGCGTGACGCTTGGCGAATCGAGGTCGCTGCCGGTTGTGGTGTCGAGTGTTGGCAAGGACCCCCTCGATGTGCAGCGGGTTGAATGGTCGGGGTCGCCGGCCGTCCGCATCGTCGCCGAGAATGTCGATATCCCCGCGAAACTTGAGGCGCTTACGTCGATACCGCTCGCCGTCGAATATGCACCGACCCAGCAGAATCCCGCGCCAAACGGGCAGATCCGCATCTATTCCAACGACGCATCCACGCCCGTTTATACGCTTGATGTCGTCGCGCAGCAGCTCGCGCCCCAGATTCATGTGACGCCGTCTCAGGAAGAAAAACTCGTGATTGGCCAGACCGATGTCGGCCAAAAATCGACCGGAAACGTCGTCATTACGAACATCGGCGACCTCGCGCTCAATATTAACGATATCCAGCTCAATGCCAGCAGCGCGTTCGGGTTTACGATCGCCGACGACGTCAAGTTGCCCGTGGCGGTTTCGCCGAATGCTGCAAACCAGCTCACTGTGAACGTTTCTTTCGCGCCCCAGACGCAGGGCCGCGCCGAGGGCTCCCTCGTGATTCTATCCAACGATCCCGACAATCCGCGCTATGTGCTGCCCATCATCGCCAACAGCGACACCCCGTGTATGCGCATCGAGCCAAAAGTGCTGGAGTTCCCGGCCGTCAGCGTCGGCACCTCGCAGACCCGCACCGTCAGACTCACCAGCTGCAGCGCGGTTCCGCTTGTCGTTTCGGATGTCGATCGCAGCGGCTCGGAATACTTCTCGTATGCCCTCCAAAACGGCAATACCGAGCTTCGCGAGGGCGATTCGGCCGATCTCGACATCACCTTCGCGCCGGCCGTTATCGGTTCGGCTGCGGCCGTCTTCACCGTGATGAGCAACGATCCCCTTCAGCCAAACGCAAAAATCGATGTGATGGGCACCGCATCCGAAAACCGATGCCCCGAAGCTTCCGCGCGCGCCCGCTTGAGCTCATCCAGCGCATGGGCCAAAACACTCGACCTCTCCCCGCTCGATACCGTCATCTTCGACGGCAGCCTCAGCTCCGACCCCGAATCGTCGCTGCTCACCTATTACTGGTCACTCAAATCGGCCCCAAAAGATTCGACCTCAAAAATCGTCGCCAACGGCCACGAAGCCTCGCTCTTCCTCGATTTGGCCGGCAACTACGAGGTCTGCCTCAACGTCGAAGACGCCGAGGGCTCGATGAGCTGTAATACAGACTGCATCACGATTTCATCCGTTCCCCGCGAGACCATTCACGTGCAGCTCGTATGGCATACACCGGGTGACGCCGACGAAACCGACTCGGACGGCACAGATCTCGATCTCCACTTCATGTCTCTGCCAGACGGCACCTGGGGCGATACCGGCACAAAAGAACTCAACAACGGCACCGATGTTTACTTCCTCAATCAGGAGCCCGTGTGGCCCATTGCGGGACAGGGCAACGAACTGCCCTCGCTCGACATCGACGATTACAACGGCGCAGGCCCCGAAAACATCAATCTCGATCACCCGACGCCATGCCGCTGGTACGCCGTCGGCGTTCACTACTATCAGGATAACGCCTTCGGTCCGTCCTACGCCACCGTTCGCATCTACGTCGATGGCAAGCTGCGCTTCGAGCGTGCAAACATTTCACTCGCACAGACCGGTGCTTTCAAACACGTCGCCTACCTGTTCTGGGGCGGTTCCGACGCCATCGCCATGCCTTACGACGCCGCATTCTCCTCGGATAACGACTGGATCGGAAAACCCACACCCGTGCCGCAGACACTCATAGACGATGCCTTTGCCTCATTCCCCGAGTGCCGAAAATGAAGGCTGCGCTGAACCGTCGTGGATATCTCGTTTCAAATTGCTTATCGCTTATAACATACCATCTGTAACAAATGGTGCTCCGGCTGCCGGCCGTAAGCTATAGGCTATAAGCTATAAGCAATTAAATCCACGCAGTTACAACAAAGCCAGTTTTTATGTGGGCCGCCGCTATCTGCCTGCGGCAGATACGCGCGGCCGCGCGCCTATGCTGCGCATACAGCGCGCCATCATTAATCTGGCGTTGGATCCTCGCCAATTCGGTCGATTGCATAACGCGATACGCCCGTTACCGGCACCTCGCTGTGCAGACCATGTTTCTCGGCCACACGGTTGAATTCGTCGAGCACCAGACGCATCACTTCACGCTTTTTCCTGAACGGCATAAACGCAGATTTAAAGCCGTCGAGCACCAGACGCTTCACCTCGTCAAACGTGAGATGGAATACCTGGCAGGCCAGCTTGTATTCTTCGGTCACCGTCGTATCGGTGACCAGGCGGTTGTCGGTATTCAGCGTGATGCGCAGACCAAAATCCATATAGAACTTGAGCGGATGATTTTCGATCGCGTCGACTGCTGCGGTCTGCACATTGCTCTTTAAACAAACCTCGAGCGGGATGCGGTGATCGTTGATATAATTGAGCAAATCGCCGTTTTCACGCAGCCGCGTGCCGTGACCGATGCGGTGCGCATTGCAGTCGTGAATCGCCTGATGAATCGACCTCGGGCCATAAGCCTCACCCGCATGAACCGTCGAATTGAGATTGTTCTTGCGGATAAACGCAAATGCTTCGGCATGTTTTTCGGCCGGATTGTTCATCTCACCGCCAGCCAGATCGAATCCCACCACGCCTTTGTGCTTGAACGCAACCGCAAGTTCCGCAAGTCTCAGCGAGGTTTGTGGCGACATATGGCGCATTGCACAAAGAATCTGACCGCTCATGATGCCGTATTTGCGCTTGGCAGCACGCAATCCTGCTGCGACCGATTCCACAATCACCGGCAGCGACAAGCCTTCGCGCTGATGCAGCACCGGGCTGTAGCGGACTTCGATATAACGGCAGTTCTCAAGCGCCGCATCTTCGGCAAGTTCATAAGCCGTGCGCGTGAGCGCGTCTTCGTCCTGCAAAACCTTCAGCGTCGTGTCGAATACGCGCAGATAGCTCTCCAGATTCTCATGAATCCCGCCAATATTCAGGATTTCTTTCAGCTTCACCGGATCATTCGATGGCAACGGAATATTGCGTTCGCGCGCCAGCTCTATCAATGTTTCGATGCGCAGGGAGCCATCCAGATGGACGTGAAGATCGGTCTTGGGTATGTCGTGTAAAAAAGCTTCGGTGATTTGATTCATTGTGGCTCCTTTATCTGGTGATTCTATCCTGACCATGCATCACTGCTGCATGGTTGTTCTATCTAATCTATTGCGCAAATCGTGTGAAATCAATCATTTTCGAGAAAAAACATAGTATTTATCGGGCGAAATGTGGTTGCTTGGGTGTGATGTGGATAAATTGCATATATGTGGGTGTATGCGGCGGATATAATATATATATTATGATATATATACAAATGATACGCCCCTCCGGGGCGTGTCGGATTGTATTGATTTGGGGATTTCTGGCGCCGGGGGTTGCACTGCGTTTACCCCCGGCTAATGTCAAGCGCCCCTGCGGGGCGCTGACGGTTGCGCCCTACGGGCGCGTCGGATTGTATTGGTCCTGGGATTCCTGGCGCCGGGGGTTGCGCTGCGCTTAACCCCCGGCTAATACTACGGATGATACGCCCCTCCGGGGCGTGTCGGATTGTATTGGTCCTGGGATTCCTGGCGCCGGGGG
>JAEEGL013012375.1_pt1 | contig 25111 bp, 20 predicted proteins | sample 9134231 | NCBI WGS metagenome assembly JAEEGL01 (sample SAMN16246548, study PRJNA631951) | gut metagenome | biome: gut microbiome; feature: rumen; material: fiber-attached | host: Bos | place: Iran: Karaj | collected 2018-10 | reverse complement strand
GCTAACGGCCGTGCCGCCAGCGTGAAGGATATGCTCGTCAAGAAGTATGGTATCGCTGCCAACCGCATCGACGCTGCTGGCCAGGGTATCAGCAACATGTTTGACGAATTGAGCTGGAACCGCGTTTCCATCTGTGAAATCATCGTGAAGTAAGTATTAATTAAGTTTTAAGTTGTAAGTTTTAAATTGTAAGTAATTTACCGAATGACGATAGCGTTTCAGGCGATACAAATCATACTTAAAACTAAAAACTTAAAACTAAAAACTAAGAAAGATATGAAATCATTGAAATCAATTATACTGTGCGGTCTGGGGGTAATGGCATTGTCGCTAACCTCTTGCAATGATTGGCTGGATGTGAATGTCAATCCTGACAGTCCCTCGTCGATTGCCGTAAATTATGACCAGCGTCTGGCTCACATTGAGTTCTATACCAATAGTGGTTTGCAGTTCAGCGCATGGCGCACTACCATGGCGATGGGTGACTGGACCCGCTACTATAATGGTGGCAACTATTGGCATGTATCCTACTGGTATCCCGTTGATGGTCAAGTTACAACGACTTATCAATGGTGGTTTGTTGGCGCATACGCCAATGTCCTTGACATGATTCAAAAGGCCGAAGCTGCCGAGAATTGGCAATTTGCAGGTGTAGGCCGACTGATCAGGGCTTATGGCTTTATGGCCATGACCGACCTTTATGGTGAAATGCCCTATGAAGAAGCAGGTGTTGATACCACTGCGACTCCTCGCTATGCTGACGGCAAGACTATTTACATGGGTTGTTTGAGCGATATTGACAAGGCCATTGAATACCTCGAGAAAAGCCCAAACCAGAATCCAGTGTTGCCCACTCTGGGTAGTGGCAATGACTGGTGGAACGGCGGTAACGTGAACAAATGGACTAAACTGGCTTATCTGTTGAAGGCTCGTTGGATCAACAAACTTAACAAGAAAGGTACTGGTAGTTATAAGGATGGCAAGTATGATGCCGATGAAATCCTGCGCTGTCTTGATAAGGCCATGCAGAACAATGCTGACAACACTATTATTAACCACACCGATGATAACGGCCCAACGCATGATGTGCTGGGATGGGATGAGCCTGTTGATTATTCTCCCTTGTTCTCGGTTTGCGGTATGAATGCCGGTTACATGGTGACCAAGATGCTCTATGACAACCTGACTAACTTTGGTGGTTTTGGCGTTGAGGATCCCCGTGCCGACCACATTATCCCCTGGGCTTACAGCGCTAACAAGGATGACAACTCACGCACTGATGTGAAGTGGGTAGGCAACTGGCGCCGTTCATTGGGCGTTGACATGGCTAGCGATATTAACAGCAATGGTGGCCCCCTGCGCGCAGCGTATAATAGTGAAACCAGCAGTTGGTATATTGACACGAAGAGCGAGGCTCGCCTGGGTGACACTGTTTATGTAGAGTGCACCAGCGACTGTAAAGGTTACTTTGGTAATCCAAGCATTATCTATTACCGTTCAGGCATGAAGAATGGCTCTCCCGTTAATGCTAATTCAATGGAATCTGGCACTTTCTACACCCGTGTAAGCTCACCCACGTACGTAGGCACTTATGCTGAGTGCTGCTTCATTCGTGCTGAGGTGCTCTTTAAGAAGGGCGACAAGGCCGGCGCCTTTGCAGCCTACAAAGCTGGTGTAAAGGCTAGCTGCGAGCTGATGAATGACAAACTGAATGAATGGATCAATCCTCAAGGTGGAGATGCCAGTCTTGCTGACTGCCCGTCATTCACTCCCATGACTCAAGATGCCATCGACAATTTTGTTGAGAACGGTATCGGTAATGCCGGTAACATCACCTTGGGCCACATTCTGACTCAGAAGCGTATCGCTTTGATGTTCTCTTATGAGATCTGGAATGACATGCGCCGTTATGACTTCGATCCCAACATTTTCTTCGGTTGGTCGATTCCCGCTTATCACTATCAGGTAGCAAATGCAACCAAGGCTATCCCCGAGGGCAAGCAGTATCGCCGCTGGCGTCAGTGCTCACACGAGTATAACTACAACAGCAAGAACCTGCAGGCAATTGGTGAGAAGGTGCCCGGTGCACGCATGGCTGATGGTGAGGGTAACACTCTGCTCTGGAACCGTCAGGATGACGCTTGGACTATCCCCGTATGGTGGGACAGCGACCAGCAGTAATCCCCTACCCTGTTTGACTTAACGACGTCCGCCGAGGCTCTCGCAGCCCCGGCGGCGTTTTTTCATTCGTCCATAAGGGTGAATCTATGAGCGACCTTTGGTAAAACGGACGGCATAGCGAAACGGTGCTATCAGCTTCACCACCACCAAGGAAACCCATAACTATCCTGGTTTCCCTTCCAGAATAATTGTAGGGATTTATTGAAAATTCAATCTTTGGTTCTATAACGAACTCAGTCGTAAACCAGCGGAATGTGGGCAAAAAATACCACATTCCGCTGGTTTACGACAGAATTGTCTCTCTAAGCACTAACTTCTACTCCTCGGTGGGCACGTCGATGTCGATGACGGGAGCGGTCTTGAGCAGACGGCGGTAGAGGTCGGTCATGCGCTGGTAGAAAACGGGATAGTCCAGATTGTCCTGGAAATCTTTTTGAGCCTGTGTGCCCATGCGGGAGCGTGTGGCGGTGTCGTTGATGAGTTGGTTAATAGCGGTAACGAGTGCTTGCTCGTCGCCTGGAGGTATCAGAATGCCGTTCACCCCGTCATGTACATACTCAGTCTGCGCACCGTTATTGCTGCAGATGTGGGCCTTGCCAGCCAACATGTACTCCAAATTGGCGATACCCAGCGCCTCGGGCTGGATGGAGGGCAATACCCCGAAGTCCGCTTGGCGCAGGTATTCCAGGATATTGTCGCGGAATCCGAGCAGCGTGACGTTGTTGACCATGCCCGCGGCAACGATGAAACCCTTGATTTTTGCCTTGTATTTGGGCTGTCCCTCGCCGATGATGACCAGATGGTACTTGGACTTGTCCACATGCGAAAGTGCGCCCAGCAGCGTGTCTATGCCCTTTTCTGGGGCCAATTTGCCGTGATACATGATGAGCGCCTGGTGGTTGTCCATGGCCAGCTCACGTCGCAGGTCAGGCACCTGGGTGCCGATATGACTGTCGCAGACGCTGTCGCGCAGCACCACGCCGCGGTCGGCATAGGTTTTCTTGGCCTTTCCCAGGAAGGCATCCCGGGCCATCTCAGACGAGAAGACGAAGCAGTCGATGGATTTGTACAGCTTGGTGTACATGTAATTCTTTTTGGGCTTATAAACGCCATGCACGCTCACCACAACGCGCGTGTCGCGGTTCTCGCTGATGCGACGTGCCATCACTGCCATGAAAGCGTCCCTGAAGCTGTGCACATGTATGATGTTCTTGCCCTTGCGCAGGAGCCGGGCAAAACGCACAGGAGAGTCGATGTCGGTAACGCCCTTGAGAGGCAGGATGGAGATAGGTATCTCAAGGCGACGGTACTGCTTGAGCACGATGGGCCGCTTGCGGCAGACCACCTCGACGTAAAAATCAGGATCGTTGCGCAGCCGTTCCACCAGATCATAGGTGTACTGCTCGGCGCCTGTCCAGTGCTTGTTAGAAACGATATGAAAAACGTTGATCATCCATCAAAGTGACGCAGATTTCCGATTTGCCCTGCGACGCCACGAAATTAGTATTTTTTTTTGAGACAGCCATCAATAAACAAAAAAACAGCCAACCTTCACAGGCTAACTGAATTTTATTCTTGCTTAACTAGTTTTATTTCCAGCTCAAATGAAAGAGCCAAAAATTTCTCGATTAACACTTAAAAGGATACTAATTTCTCTTTTTATTATTGCACAGTTATTCTATTACTTTTATCTATTCCACAAAACCTAAAGTCATGCCTTCGTTTAGGCTCAAAATACTACTTCAAGTATTTTTTCCGAAAGCAAAATTACATCAAATCTCAACACGTTTATGATTTTTACAAGCCCCAAACGTCAATAATTGTCGCTAGGCAATATTATTAACGTTTTAACACCAAAATAATACCAAAAAAATCCGTTGAAATGGCGATTTTTAGAATGGAAGCAAAAATCAAAGCATTTGTCGGTTTCGCCACTTGATTGGGCTCTCACCAACCATTTTCTTGAACGTGCTGGAGAATGTGGACAGGGAACTGAATCCTACCCTTGATGCGATTTGATCTAATGATGTTTCAGGCTCATCCATCATGATGCGTTGCGCTTCATCGATACGCATTCCGGCCACCCACTCATAGAAAGTCATGTGTCTCACCTCATTCAGGTAGCGCGACAGGTAGCTTCGGTTAGTGCCCATAGCTCGAGCTGCCTGATCGATGGTCAAGCCTGCAGTGCGATAACCGCCTTGCTCCCGCCAACGCACCTCCTTGTCTTGGATAACCTTCTGCAGCGACGCGCTCAACGACGAGACATCGTCTTTCATGGACTCATCGCTATCATCCTGAGCATCAACTGGCTCAAGGGCGTCTGGCGACTGATGAATGGCAGCTGCCACAGTATTGTAGCTGAAGGAGAATTCAATCGTACAGATAAAGGTGTAGATAAACAGGATGATACCCAGCGCCAACTGATTGACGCCCACCCATCTGGGGCTCAAGCAGACAATCGGTGCCGAGATCAGGTACAGCATAACACCGACCACCACTCCGGGCATCCAACGTATCAGGTTCTCGACAACATCAGAATAATAGGTTTTCAAGTCTTTGATGGCACGAAAATAAATCAACAGACACTTACCGAAACAAATGCAAGTGATAATAAACAATATCGCACAGGCGACAAGGATGCAGATGGACTGACGGTGACGATCACCGACAAAATAGCTGATAATCAGATAAATGAGATAAACAACTACTAATGACAGCGCTATCGTTCGCTGTTTCTTGTCCAGCAAAGAGGGTGCCAGCATGGTACAGAAGCCAAAGGTGAACATCAGCGTTGCCAGGAAGAACGTAACTAGATAAACTGAAACAGAAAGTGGAGGGTCATTCACCTCGAAATAGAAGCGGATCAGCCATTGGAACAGATTCTCCAGACCGAATAACAAGAGAATAACAGCAAAGGTATTTTTAGCCCTGCGGTATGAGAGATGTGCTTTATCACGGGGTACCTTGACGAGTAACAGGACCAGACCCAGCAGCATAGCCACCACCCAGCCTATCAGCACAAGATTATATTCAATGACGATAAAGTCCATCTTGGTTATAATGCGGGTGCAAAAATACAAAAAAACGGCAGTCATTCATTTATTTGTTTGCATTTTGCTAAAAAATCGTCATATTTGCTTGATTTTTTCTATTTTTGCCCAGCAGTTTCACACTTGCCAATATGTTACCTGACACATTATATGAGTTTGCACAGTTGTGTACCATGGTCGAGACGTTATGCTTCGGACTCGCTTTGCTGTTCATTGGCAACAACAGAGTCTCACAGTCTCTCGACTTAAAAAGGTACAAACTGATGCTTTCGATTGTGATGATACTTGTCGGGGGCGTCACTGCGTTGCAATGGTCGATGCAGCTCAATACAACCAATCCGCTTGTTAATGAGGCACTTAATATTACCCTAGTAATTATCGCCTCTTTCTTGATATGCCTGGCTGTGTTGCCTCTTGCATCGCCAAACTATCTCACTACCCCACGATTGCTGACCTCAATCGCCACATTTGTGGGATTCATCATTTTCATGTGTATCGCCTTGACACAGTCCCCTACCCTTATTAAAATTATTCTGTTTATTTCAGCCATCCTGTATTTCATTGAATTAGCACGTGTGAATATCGTCTTTTTCTATAGTTTCAGGACGCTTCGCGACTCACATCCTGAGCCAGGCAGTGCTGAAGAACAACGATCAATCTGCCTGAATCTGATAGTGCACTGTTTTATTGCCTTGAGCGTGAGCGCATTACTGTTTGTGATCTTTGTCATTTTAACCCAACAATTCAAGGCCATCTACACCCTGGCTATGCTACTGGTGTGGGCGTTCCTATTTGTTAAAACCGTCAATATCATATTGGAACACAACCCATTGGAAATCAATAAAATAATCGACATAATTCCTACAAATTCACAACAAGAGGAATCAGCCATGCACAACGAATTGTCCGCTAAAGTAAACGAATGGGTTGAAAACGAACGATACCGCACCTCAGGCATCACGATGACACAAGCTGCTCAAGAATTGTCGACGAACCGTGTCTACCTGTCACAATACATCAACTCACGCTACGGATGCAATTTCAAGACCTGGGTAGCCAAGCTGCGCATTGACTACGCCAAGCAACTGCTTGCCACCACAACGATAACCATCGACATGGTTGCTTCGAGGTCAGGATTTTCCAACAAGGCACAATTCATCAAGACATTCAAGGCACTAGAGGGTAGCACACCAGGTGCATGGCGACAGAAAAACTGAAGTAAACTGATGTATCAAGGCACGAACGCATGATAAACGTTCGTGCCTTGATGATATTATCTAGAGGGACAGGGATCACTCCCCTACTCTATCACTCTTTTTTGGCTTCGCCAGTGAAAAGCTCTTTGATGCCTCCGATAGAGCCCAACAGGTTCGTGGCCTCGTAGGGCAGATAAACGGTCTTGGTCTTGTCACCGCTGGCAACGGTATCAAGCATCTGGATGTACTTCTGAGCCAGCAGATAGTTGGCGGGATTGGTGCTCTGCCCCACTGCCTGAGTAATCTTGTCGATGGCAATAGCCTCGGCTTCGGCTTTGCGAATGCGGGCTTGAGCTTCACCCTCGGCACGCAAAATTTCGGTCTGCTTGTCGGCCTCGGCCTGGTTGATGCGTGCAGTCTTCTGACCTTCGGATTGGAGAATGGCAGCCTGTTTTTGACCTTCGCTGGTCAAAATGGTTGCGCGTTTATTACGCTCGGCCTGCATCTGCTTCTCCATAGCCTGAAGAACGGTTTGAGGCGGCTGAATGTCCTGCAGCTCCACTCGGTTGACTTTGATACCCCACTTGTTGGTAGCATCGTCAAGCACGGCACGCAGCTTAGAGTTGATTGTGTCACGCGAGGTAAGCGTCTGGTCCAGTTCCAATTCACCGATAATGTTACGCAAGGTGGTCTGCGTCAGCTTCTCGATAGCATTGGGCAGGTTATTAATCTCATACACAGCCTTGAACGGATCCATAATCTGGAAATAGAGCAGCGCATTGATCTGAGTCATTACGTTATCCTTGGTAATCACGTTCTGCTTGTCAAAGTCATAAACTTGCTCACGCAGATCAATCGAGTTTGTGGTGCGATAACGCCCATGCTCATAGGCTACGATATTCTTTGCACGGTCGATAAAGGGGATGATGATATTGATACCGGGTTTGAGGGTGGCATAATATTTACCCAGTCGCTCGATGATCTTGGTCTCGCTCTGAGGAATGATCACAAGGCTATTCTTTACCAGAATGAGTGCCAGCAGAATAATGACAATTAAAAAAATGGTTAGCGGTGTCATAATAATAAGTTGTTAGTTGTTAATTGAATTCCTTTTATCCTTAGCAAGTCAGTTATACGGGTTCGACAGTGACAATGATGCTGTCCATTTTGACGACACGAACGCGGGCACCTTGAGCAATGGCAGTGCCATCGGCGCTGCGGGCCTTCCAATCATCGCCATCGATAGCTACACGTCCAAACCCCCCGGCAACAATGTCCTGGCTGACGCGTCCTTCCTGACCAACCATAGCTTCGGCATTGCTGAGACGCTCACGATGTGGTTTGTGAAGTTTCTTAATGAGGGCTGGCCTCACAAGCAGGAGGCTCAAAGCCGAAACGATGGCAAAAATGATGATCTGCCAAGTGAGTGATGCGCCACAACCGGCAATGATGGCAGCTACTGCGGCACCAATAGCGAAACACAAAATGAAGAAATCACCAGAGGATAATTCTAGAATGAGGCACACAATGGAGATGATAACCCAAATGAGCCAGAGGTTGGATGTGAAATACTCGACCATAACTTTTAGTTTTATATTGTTATTTCATTAATTCTCGTTCAAGACGAATCCTAGCACAACAGGAGGAAGGTCTCCACAAAGATACTCATTTTATTGTAATCCTTGCAAATTTCATGCCAAAATAATCAAAAAAATCACGCATAAACACACGAGCAGCGGCAAATATTGAATTCTCAGGCGGCTAAAATGCGGTTTGGGGCTGTTTTTCATGCGATTAGCGTTTTTTGAGATAATTCCAGAAAATCGGGTGGGGGAGATTGGTGGCACGATTTAAGCATTTTCGCCACCATGCGAGGTAAGAAGTCATCAAAACTTGCCTAATTATGCTTGTTTATCAAAATAATGTGTTATCTTTGTGTCCCTCTTTTCAAAATACGACCCGCTATGACTGAAATCAACTACATGACTCAAGGTAACGTCCAGTTGCCCCTCCTGAACCAACAGGCGGTGCAGGACTGGATTGTGGAAGTGGCAAGTCGCCACGGACAGAAGGTGGGTTGTCTGACCTACGTCTTCTGCGATGACGAGTACATCCTGGCGACCAATCGCGAGTTTCTGGGACACGATTACTACACGGATATCATTACATTTGACTACACGAATTCCCGCCACATTGCGGGTGACATGGTCATCTCGCTCGACACCGTGAAGAGCAATGCCGAAATGCTGGGCGTGACCTATGAGAGCGAACTCATGCGTGTCATCATCCATGGGATGCTGCACCTGTGCGGCATCAACGACAAGGGTCCTGGTGAGCGGGAGATCATGGAAAAGTTCGAAAACGAAGCTCTTGCCATACTTCCCAATAACGTATTCCAAGCATGAGAAACGACTATGACGTGATCGTGGTGGGAGCCGGCCATGCCGGTTGCGAGGCGGCTAGTGCAGCTGCCAGACTTGGGTCGCGCACGTTGCTCATCACTATCGACATGAACAAGATAGCCCAGATGAGCTGCAACCCTGCAGTTGGCGGCATCGCCAAGGGGCAGATCGTGCGTGAGATTGACGCCCTGGGCGGCCAAATGGGCATCGTTACCGACCGGAGCAGCATCCAATTCAGGATGCTCAACCGCAGTAAGGGCCCTGCAATGTGGAGTCCACGCTGCCAGAGCGACCGTCAACAGTTCATCCTTGAGTGGAGAGAAGTGCTGGAAAACACCCCAAATCTGTTCATGTGGCAAGATTCAGTCAATGAACTCGTCATCGAGGGTGGGGTAGTGAAGGGTGTCAAGACAGCTTTGGGCATGACTTTTTCCGCCCATGCTGTTATTCTTACAGCGGGAACCTTCCTGAACGGACTGATGCATGTAGGCAAGGTGCAAACGCCTGGAGGGCGTGTTGCCGAGCCTCCTGCCAAAGGTATTACTGAGCAATTGGCACAGTTGGGCTTCACCGTTGGCCGCATGAAAACGGGCACTCCTCCCCGCCTGGACGAACGTTCTATCGACTTCACGCAGTGCATCAAGCAGGAGGGAGAGCACGACTTCCATCATTTCTCGTTCATGCCTGGTATAAGCTCGACGTTGCCCCAACGTCCCTGTTGGATTGTTCATACTAACGAACAGGTGCACGAAGTACTGCGCAAAGGGCTTCCTCAATCCCCCCTTTATAACGGTCAAATCACCAGCATAGGGCCCCGATATTGCCCCAGCATCGAGACCAAAATCGTCACATTTGCCGATAAAACGTCTCATCAGCTCTTTATCGAGCCTGAGGGTGCCACAACCCACGAGATGTACCTCAACGGTTTCTCTTCATCACTGCCCTGGGAGGTTCAGATCGAGGCACTGCGCCACATTCCGGCGTTGCGTGACGTGCATGCTTTCCGCCCCGGCTATGCTATCGAGTATGACTTTTTTGACCCCACACAGCTCAATCACACACTGGAGTCCAAACTCGTCAAGAACCTCTTCCTTGCTGGCCAAGTCAACGGCACAACCGGATATGAAGAAGCGGCAGGGCAGGGACTCATTGCCGGCATCAACGCCCACCAGAATGTAAAGGGCGGTGAGCCTTTCACCCTTGCCCGCAACGAGGCTTATATCGGAGTCCTCATCGACGATTTGGTGACCTGTGGTGTAGACGAGCCCTACCGCATGTTCACTTCACGTGCCGAGCACCGCATTCTTTTGCGTCAAGACGACGCCGACATGCGCCTGACCGAGAAAGGGTACAGCTTGGGCCTCGCCACGCGCGAGAGATATGACCTGATGTGCTCCAAGCGCAAGCAGATTGAGGAACTGACCGACTTTTGCCGCCAATTTACCGTCAAGGCTGCTGTTATCAACCCCACGCTTGAGGCTCACGATGTGCAGCCAATGTCCCAAGGTCAGCGACTGCATGACCTGCTGCTAAGACCTCAGCTCAACATGGCCATGCTTGCCGGGACGCTTCCCGAATTAAGCGACCAGTTAGACAAACTGGAAGATGCCCGCCGAGACGAGATTATCGAGGCCGCCGAAATTGCCATCAAGTACCAAGGCTATATTGAGCGCGAGACCATGATTGCTGACCGCGTCTCACGCCTTGACAACGTCACCTTGAAAGGCAAATTAGACTACTCGCAAATCCATCAGATATCTACCGAGGCTCGCCAGAAACTGCAAGCCATCAACCCCGAAACCGTTGGGCAGGCATCACGCATCCCAGGCGTCTCGCCCAGCGACATCAATATTTTGTTGGCCCTATTGGGCAGATAATTGTTCCACGTGAAACAAATAACACATAACATATTGATTTACAATGAATAGCGAAGAATTAGAAAAAGTAAAAAGCGTGGTTCGTAACATCCCGGATTTTCCTGTTCCAGGCATCCAATTCAAGGATTTGACCACTGCATTCAAGGACCCAGAGGCCCTGCAAATCATGACACGCGCCCTGACCGACCTGTATCGCGACAAGGGTGTGACACGCGTTGTGGGCATTGAGGCCCGCGGCTTTATCGGTGGCGCCATTCTGGCCACCCAGTTGAACGCCGGTTTCGTTCCCCTGCGCAAACCCGGCAAACTGCCCGCCGAGGTCATTCAAAAGTCCTACACCAAGGAATACGGCACCGACACTATCGAGATCCACAAGGACGCCATCACCCCCGATGACGTGGTTGTCATCCATGACGACCTGCTCGCTACCGGTGGTACAATGCTAGCCGCCTATGAGCTGGTGAAGTCGATGAATCCCAAGAAGATTTACATCAACTTCATCTGCGACCTTGCTGATCTGCACGGACGTGACGTATTCCCGCCAGAAGTTGAGATAACCTCATTGTTCACCTTCTAGGACGAGAATCTTCGCCATTTGGGACTTCTTGCCGCCATGACCGACGACCTGAAACTAAAGCTGTCGCTGCTTCCCGATGAGCCTGGCGTTTACCGCTACCGCAATCGGGAGGGCACCATCATCTACGTCGGCAAGGCCAAGAACCTGAAGCGCAGGGTCAACTCCTATTTTAATAGGGAGCACGCCTCGATGCGCACAACCATGCTTGTGCGCAACATTGCCGACCTTGAGTATACCGTCGTCAACACCGAGGAAGAAGCCCTTGACCTGGAGAACGCACTTATCAAGGAATTCCAGCCGCGCTACAATGTCCTGCTCAAGGACGACAAGAGTTATCCCTGGATATGCATCACGGGCGACCTGTATCCACGGGTTTACATCACCCGTGAGGCGCGCGCCAAGGGCGAACGCTTCTACGGGCCCTATCCCAAAGCCGAGGTTGCCAAGGTGCTTATTGATACTATCCGTCAGATCTATCCATTGCGCACCTGTCGCCTGCATGTTTCACGTGAAACAATCGAAGCCAATAAGCATCGATTGTGCCTGCAGTATCATATCCACCGATGTGAAGGTTGTTGCAAGGGCCTTGTGAGTGCCGAGCAGTATGGTAGCTACATCAGTGAGATTCGACAAATTCTAAATGGCGACACCCATCAGTTGATGGATCTGCTGATGGAGCAGATGCAGCAACTGGCCAGCGAACTCCGCTTTGAAGAAGCCGAAATCGTAAAACGGCGATACAAGCTGCTGGAGCACGTGCGGAGGCGCTCGGTAATCGTGAGCCCCAGCATCCACAACATCGACGTCCTGGGGCTATTGCGCGACGATGATGCCGCATGGGTCAACTTCATGCACATGCGGGGTGGGGCAGTGGTACAATCCATAACCCTCGAATACCGCCTGTCGACAGGCGACGAGACCGATGAAGAGATCATGTCGATGGCCCTGGCCGAAGTGCATCAGCGCTTTGCCGAAACCTATCAACGGGACCGTGTCAATGAGGTTGTTGTCAATGTCGTGCCCGATGTGGAGTTTGAGGGCATCACGTTCAACATCCCCAAGCGCGGCGACAAGAAGCACCTTCTTGACATCGCCATCAAGAATGCCGTCCAAAAGCGCACCGACCGCCTGCGGGCCATGGAAAAGCTCAATCCCGAGCAGCGCATGACGCGCACGCTGACCACGATGCAACGCGACCTGCGCATGACGGTACTGCCGCGGCATGTGGAGTGCTTTGACAACAGCAACATCAGCGGTTCAAGTGCTGTAGCCTCCTGTGTGGTTTTCCGCAACGCCAAGCCATCCAAGAAAGAATACCGCCACTTCAATATCAAGACGGTTGAGGGCAGTGATGACTTTGCGTCGATGCGCGAAGTCATCATTCGCCGCTACAGCCGTCTGATGCAGGAAGGGCAGGAATTGCCGCAGCTATTGATTGTAGATGGCGGCAAGGGGCAGGTAACCTCGGCTATAGAAGCACTCGAAAGCATCGGTTTGCAAGGCCAGATGACCGTTGTGGGCATCGCCAAGCGCCTGAACGAGGTCTATTACCCAGGCGACAGCATTCCATTGTACATCGACAAGAACAGCGAGACACTGCACGTGATTCAACGCCTAAGGGACGAGGCACACCGCTTTGCCATCACCTTCCACCGCAAGCAACGCAGCAAAGGACAAGTGCGCAGTGCGCTTGATGACGTGCCTGGCATTGGCCCTAAGACACGCACACTGCTGCTCAAGCACTTCAAGTCACTCAAGCGCATCCGCGAGGCCAGCGAGCAAGAACTGGCGTCAGTTATCGGTATGGCCAAAGCACGTGCTATTGTCGAGGCCCTGGGCGAGCAGCAAGAACCAATTGCTGACATAACGCAAGACAAAAAACAGTAAAACACCTCTAATTAACGATTAAGATGAAACGCTTCGTCATTTTTGGAAATACCTATCAGCACGACGACACCAACGACGTCATGGCATTGCTGGAATACCTGCGTCAACGCGGTCTGGATATTGCCGTGGAGCGTGAATACATGGATTACCTGTGCCCTAATTCCAGTCACGGGATTGCCTCGTTTGAGGCCAGTGAGGTCCCTGAAGCCGACATGGCCCTCTCACTGGGTGGTGACGGCACCTTCCTCACCACCGCCATGTGGGTATCTCGACAGGGCATGCCCATCCTGGGCATCAATTTGGGCCGCCTGGGCTACCTCACCACAGGACACCTGGACGAGAACCGCAAGGTCATCGACGAAGTGCTTGCAGGAAATTACCGCATCGAGGAGCGGTCGATGCTGCAAGTCGAGTGCGACAAGGTGGACATTCCTCACCCGTGGGCTCTCAACGAAGTGGCCATTCTGCGCCATGACACGTCATCGATGCTGGATATGGAAACACGATTGCGGAGCCACGCCCTTACCACCTATCGAGGCGACGGTTTAATCGTGAGCACTCCAACAGGCTCTACAGCCTATAACATGAGCGTTGGAGGCCCAATTCTTGAGCCCACCACTTCGTGTCTGGTACTGGCTCCCATATCTCCCCACTCGTTGACGATGCGCCCCCTTGTCGTGCGTGACGACAGCATCATCGTGGTGCGCACCCACACGCGCGCCACCCATTATGAGGTAAGTATCGATGGCGAGGTAAATTTGTGCCCCACGGGCTCAACGCTGACCATCAAGCGCGCCGACCATTGTGCGCGCGTGGTCCAGCTTGCCGGCAACAACTTTGCCAGCACCCTGCGCCAGAAACTGCTCTGGGGCACCGACCAGCGTTAACTCACAGGCATCAATAAATCAAGCGGCACTGGACATTTCATAAATTGAAATCCAGTGCCGCTTGATGATGATAGCAAATAAGTTTACTCGATGTAGAGGCGACGGTGAGTCAATACCGATCTGTAGATGTGAATCAAGTGATCGGCCAATTTCTTAGCGGTAAACCGCTCAGAGTTGTCCCGTGCAGCAGCCAGCAACTTCGTTCTGGCCTCCTCATCCTCCAGTATTTCACTCAATTTATCGGCGCCGTCATGTGGGCCATCATAATAAATGGCTCCGTCACCGGCTATCTCGCGTGCTTGGGCCGAATCCTTGCAGATGACCAAACCACCACTGCGCTGGGCGTTGATGATCTTGTAGATGTCACGAGCACGCTCAGTGTTGGGGATGATAACAGCCTGAGCCATCTTGCACACGGCAGTAAGGTCGGCCTGGTGCACCTTGTCCACCTGTTTGAAGCGGTGGAAGATGTGCATGTCATGGGCTTCTTCCTTGATGACATGGTCAAAGTGGTCGGTACGATAACCAATCATCACAATCGAAATCTTGCGGTTACGCAGCTCGTGCACCAGTTTCATTGCCTCCGAGAGGTTGTCATTCTTGTCAAGACGCCCCTTGTACAAGACGAACTTTTGGGGCAGGTGATACTTCTCACGCAGGATTTCAAACATATTGTCGGGGACCGATTGATCGCAACCGTCAAAGTAGCAGGGATGAACCACTTCAACATTGTCAGGGTTCACGTGATAATGGTCGATGATGGTCTGGCGATCGGCCTCGGTGAGGGCAATGATACGCTTGGCAATCTTGCACGCCTTGCGTGCGCGACGTTGCATGAGCATTCGGTCAATCCAACCATTGGCACTCTTATAGAGAGGATCTGTCATGGTGAACACCGTGGGGAAATTGCTGCCGGCAAAACCCGAGGGTATGCCGTCGTCAATGCCATGGAACGTGTTCACGCCATGTCCCTTAGCCGACTTGACGATTCCGTTACCGGTGTACCAGCGGCTTTTGTTGTGAATGTGGTTGCGCGGGAACTTCACACGCACACTGTCCTCGTTAAACAACGCCGTGAGACGCTTGTTCGTGTTGTTCTCGAGAGAGTACAGGATGTAGTAATTATCAGGATAATTCTTGGCCAAAGCCTTAACCATGATGCGGCCATAATAGGACGTGTCATTATTTTCCATGATAATCTTGCGACCACCGTAACCTACTACCATAATTCTTTATCTTTGTTGTTTTGTCTTAGTGTTATTAACTTTTTCAATTTGCCAGTAGCTTAAGGGCTGTTGACAACCTGCAAAGGTAATATATTTTTTGATTCTATTCCGTCTTTCTGCCCGATTTTTGGAAATTTGAGTTAAATTTGCGCCAAATTTTGAAAGCGATGAAACGATTAGTAACGATTTTATGTGTCATGGCAGCCCTGATGCTGCCCGCGACCACCAGTTGCAGTTCCTCACGGCACAATACCCGTGACCTATCTCCCAACGAAGTGTTTACAGTGTCCGACGACGATATCGCCAACGAGACACTGAGGATTAACCGTGCCTTGCAGGGTGAGTGGAAATATAACGGGCCCAGTGTGGGCGTGAGCGGCAAGAACCTGATAGCCGGCGTCGCCAAGCCCATTGCAAAAAGCAAGCTGAAGAAAAAACTCAAGAACGCTTTCAAGAAAATCGGGTTAGACAAGGCTCGCCCGCAGTTCCAGTTCGACACCGACGGCTCCTGCTCGGTGAAAATGTTTGGGATGGGGTTGAAAGGCAGCTACAACTATAATCCGACCACCGAAAAGATTACCTTCAAGTGGCATGGTGTGCCCCTGAGTGCCAACCTCAAGCGCGATGGCAAGAAACTGCACCTCACCTTTGATGCTGACAAGCTGCTAACGCTGATTAGCCTCATGGGCCGTTTCAGCGACAGCTCGGCCATCAAAGCCTTATCGACGCTCCTTGACAACTACGAGGACGTGATGGTGGGTTTCGAACTCAAGAAGTAAAGAGACTTGATGAATAACGACGAAAAGGGGAAGGCACCGGTGGCTTTCCCCTGATTTGTTGACGCCTCCTGCCTGTTAACGGCGGGGCGGTTTATTCATCTGCTGCTTGCCCTGGTTCACGGCCTGCTTTTTGGTCATGCCGGGCTTAGGCTGGCTTCTTGAAGTGTTCGTGCTGCCGGGCTTGGGCTGCGACCTGTTGTTATCGGGAGCGCCAAAGGTGCGCCCGTTGTAAGCACTGTGGTCGAAGTAGCGGTTAGAGCCCTTGTACACCTGGTATCCCGGAGGAGCGGCGCGATAATAGCGATCCTTAGGATAGCGGTCGTAGATGGTAAACACAAATTTTTTCTTCTCCCACTTCACGGGGCGATAGAAGTATTCCAGCTGCATGTAGAACTGGTATTGTGCGGGTGAGAGCACAAACCTGAGTTCGTTGTTGCGACGGGTCCAGAAGGTGCCGAAGATGTCGTCATACACTTCCAAGCACATGATGTAGTCCATGTTGATTTCAAATACGGCATTATACTGGTCGTCACTCAGTCCAAGTTCATAGGCCATCTTGTCGGTCAGGAAGAAAGCCTGATTGCGGGCCGACTTGTAACTCATCGCGTTGGCAGCTACCCCAAGGGTCATCACGGCCACCATAGTTAAGATAATCCTTTTCATAGTGCTTATGTTTTAAACTGTTGATAAATGTTTATTGCCTCAAAATTAGTCTTAATGATGAATTGCTGCAAATAATTTCGACAAATATTCATAACCAATCGACTAATTACTCTCTAAGCTGCATATTTTATGCCTGAAAACCGTTTAAATCACCTTTATGGCCAATTCCAACGGCCAAGAGCGAGTTTTCATCGACAACGGGCGCGGTTTTCTTGATTTTTCCTTGCCTGATTCGGCCCTATTTCGGGGTTTATTAGTAATTTTGCGAGCTATGATCAACTTCACGCCAATTGTCCGCAACCATTTTCTGGACCGCCTGCAGGAGCATGCGCGCTTCATCCACCATGCCGATGCCGTGCAGCAGGGTGAGTTGGTGCGCCTGATCGAGAAAGCCGCCCTGACGCGCATCGGGCGCAAATATGACTTCTCCTCCATCAGAACCTATCGTCAGTTTGCGTCAACGCTGCCGCTATACTCCTATGAGGACCTGCAGCCCCAAATCATGCGCATGGTCAACGGCATCAAGGACGAGTTGTGGCCGGGACGATGCATGAATTTCGCGCAGTCCTCGGGCACCAGCGACGGCCGCAGCAAGTACATCCCCATCACCCGCGAGTCATTCCAGTGGAACCATTACCCTGGTGCCAGCGATGTCATGACGCATTACCTGCACTTGAATCCTGCCAGCCGCATCTTCTCGGGAAAGGCCCTGATCTTGGGCGGTAGTTTTGCCAATAACCTACGGCTCAAACCCGGCGTGAGGGTAGGGGACCTGAGTGCCAGCCTCATCGAGAACATGAACCCCCTGGCCAACCTGGTGCGTATTCCCAGCAAGCAAGTGGCACTCATGGAGGACTGGAACAAGAAACTGCCCCTGCTCGTCGAGGCCAGCATCGGTGCCAACGTGACCAACCTGAGCGGTGTCCCCTCATGGTTCCTGACTGTGCTCAGGGAAGTGCTCAACAAGACCGGCAAATCCTGCATCCACGAGGTGTGGCCCAACCTAGAGGTGTTCTTCCACGGCGGCATCGCCTTTGAGCCCTACAGGCAGCAATATGAAGAGATTTGCGACATGGGCAAGATGCACTTCCTGGACACCTATAACGCCAGCGAGGGCTTCTTTGCCGTGCAGAGTGACTGGGACAGCGAAGCGATGCTGTTGCTGCTCGATGTGGGTGTCTTCTATGAGTTCCTGCCCATCGAGGAGAGCGACAGTGAGACGCCCGAGGTTTATCCCATCTGGGAAATCGAGGCAGGCCGCACCTATGAGCTCATCATCACAGCTGCCAATGGTCTGTGGCGCTACCGCCTGGGCGACACGGTGACCGTCGAACAGCTTAATCCCGTGAAAATCACTATTGCCGGCCGCACGCGCAGCTTCATCAACGCCTTTGGCGAGGAACTGATGGTGCATAACGCTGACCATGCCATTGCACTCGCCGAAAAAGAAACCGGCGCCGAGGTGCTCAACTACACCGCCGCGCCCGTATATGCCCAAGAGGGCCACAAAGGCCATCATCAGTGGCTCATCGAGTTTGCCCACATGCCCGACGACGTGCAACACTTCATGCAACTGCTGGACCAACACCTGCGCGAGGCAAACAGCGACTATGACGCCAAGCGCTCTGGCGACATTTTCTTGGCCCAGCCCACATTAAACGTGGCTCCTGCAGGTCTGTTCGACCGCTGGCTGGCCTCTACCGGCAAACTGGGCGGCCAACGTAAGGTGCCCCGCCTAAGCAACGACCGCTCCCTCATCGACCAGATGCTCGCCATGATCGACTCACAATGAAGCTCTCGGCATGTGGAAGAAACTCATTCATAGCAATATCGGTGCCGCTATACTTAACATGCTGGTGGCCTATCTCGTGTGGATGTTGTCACGAGTGGCTTTCTTTGCCGAGAACTGGTCCACCTTTGCGCCTTACATGTCGTGGCCGCTGTTCAAGAGCATGTTGCACGGGGCGCTGGTGTTCGACACATCGGCATTGCTATATGTCAATAGTATCTATTTGGTACTCATGCTGTTGCCGTTCCATCTCAAGGAACGGCCCGCCTTCCACAAGGGGCTCCAGTGGCTCTTTGTTGTGACCAACGCTGTGGCCGTAGCCAGCAACCTGATGGATGCAGTCTATTTCCAATATACGGGCCGACGCTCAACGGTGACGGTGTTCACCGAGTTTGCCAACGAGGGCAATATCACGTCCATCATCTTGACCGAATTTGTGAACCACTGGTATCTGGTGCTGGCGTTTGCCGTGCTGGTTTTTGTCTTGTGGCGCTGCTACACACGGCCATGCCTTGACGTCTATCGCTTTGGCTCACAATATTATATCTCCCAGGCCATCGCCCTGTTAGTCATGGTGCCGCTAGCCATTGTGGGCATCCGCGGCAGCGTCACGGCAGGCACGCGTCCCATCACCATCAGCAACGCCAACGAATTTGTCAACCGCCCTGTCGAGGCCTCGGTGGTGCTCAACACACCGTTTTCGATGATCCGCAGCCTTGGCAAGAAAGCCTTTGTTACCCCTAATTACATGCCCTATGAGCAGATGGAGGCTACCTATAGCCCCGTCCACAGCCATCCCGTGGTCGATGAGTTGAGCCACCCGGGCAAGAATGTCGTCATTCTCATCGTCGAGAGCATGGGAAAGGAATATATCGGCTCGCTCAACCCCGACCTGGACGGAGGCCATTACCAGGGCTATATGCCCTTTATCGATAGTCTTGTGGCGCAGTCGCTGACTTTCAAGTTCAGCTTTGCCAACGGGCGCATCAGCATGGATGCCATGCCCTCTATTCTGTCGGGCCTGCCCATGATGGTAGAGTCAATTTTTCTCACGCCTGCATCACTCAACGACGTGGAAGGTATCTCATCGATCCTGGACCGTGAGGGTTACAGCACCGCTTTCTTCCATGGGGGGCATAACATCTCGATGGGTTTCAGCGCCTATGCCCACAGCATCGGCTATGAGAATTACTACGGCCTGGACGAGTACTGCAAGGCAGAAAAATACGATGGAATGGGCGATTTTGACGGCAAATGGGCCATCTGGGACGAGCCATTCCTGCAATTCACGCTCGACAATATTGAGGGCCTGAAGCAGCCCTTCCTTGCCACCGTGTTCACGGCGTCATCGCACCACCCCTACAACGTACCCGACCGTTACCGTGACAGCCTGCGTGAAGAGGGCGGCCAGCCCATCCACAAGTGCGTGCGATACACCGACCTGTCGCTGCGCCGTTTCTTTGAGCGCGCTAGCCGAGAGCCGTGGTACAACAACACCGTCTTCGTCCTCGTGGCCGACCACACCAACCAAGCCAGCCACGACGTCTATAAGACCGACCTGGGGCTTTACAGCATCCCCATCATCTTCTTTACGCCCGACGGCACCCTGTCGCCCGCCGTGCGCGACGACATCATTGTCCAGCAGACCGACATCACGCCAACCGTGCTACACCTGCTGGGCTACGACAAGCCCTATCTGGCCTTTGGTGCCGACGTGCTTGCCGCCGACCCGTCAAGGACGTGGGCCTTCAATTACAATGCGGGAGTTTACCAGCTTGTCATGGGCGACGTGCTCCTCCAGTTCGATGGCACCCGCACCATTGCCGTCTATCGCTTCAAGACCGACAAACTATTGAAAAACAACCTAGTAGGGCAGTTACCCGAACAGCAAGCAATGGAGCAGTTCATCAAGGCCCTCATCCAGCAATACATGTCACGCATGAATGAGAACAGACTGATTATAAACGGTTTGCCGACTTAGCGTGAGGCCAAAAAAGAAAGATGCGGATGCCTCCCTCTAAACCCTAAACCCTAAACTCTAGACTGCTCGCGCCAGCGAGCACTAGACTCTAGACTCTAAACTGCTCGCGTCAGCGAGCATAAATGCGGATGCCCCTCTCTAAGCTCTAAACTCTAAGCCCTAAACTGCGGTTCATAGAACCGCTCCTCTAAGTCCTAAGCTGCGGTTCACAGAACCGCTTTTCTAAAGCAACGCTAATATTAACTGCGGAACTGTTCGATGTATTCATCGAGTTTATCGTTAATGCCCAGAGCCTCGGCCAGGCGGCGTTTCTTGTTATATACCGAGTGGACATCATTGTAGCCCATGCAGGCCATCATCACAGTGATGGGCAGGTTGCAGCAGCACAGGCTCAGGAAACGTACTTCAGTTTCGCTGAGGGAAGGGCACTTCTCTAGGGAGTGCGTGACGATGCCGTTGTGGGTACTGTCGGCATAGGCGCGTATGCCCGTCCAGAACGACGGGTCAGGTTGGTTCACGGTGTATGACTTACTGAACAGATCGCCAAACTTCTTTGGGAAATGGGTAAACTGCTTGAAATGAACATCCACCAGCTGTGTGAACGTCTCGATCTGCTTGCTTATCGTCTCTTTCAAGCTATCACTCATGGCGTGGTTCTCGCTCAACTGTGTTGACAGCTGAATGGCATCATTCCTTAGCCGTTCGATAGTGTCTTCACTCTCCTGCAGCTGACGGCGACGCCGTTGCAGCCTCCTTTGCATGGCGAGTATGACCGCCCCCAGGGCAACAACGATCAATACGGTCGCCAACAGCGACATTATCCAACTGTTACGGTACCGTAACGATTTGTTCTTCAACACCTCGTTGTCATACTTCGCCTCAACATCTCGCAATTGACGCTGTATGTCATTGGACATCAACGAGTCGTCAAGGATGTCGGCACGCTCGAAGTAATACTGATATTGATTGATATCGCCTTGACGAAGGGCAATCTCGGCCATACAACGTTCATGCAGAACCTTCAAGCCTTTGGACAAGGTTGACGAGTCCGCCTGTTGTAAATACCACGTCGCCGAGTCAGACTTGTTGAGTTTGGCAAGGGTAAAAGCAGCAGCCAAGAACAAATGATTATTACGATCAGGAATGTAGTTCTCACCGTTCAGAATTGACGTGGTCATCGATTTGGCCTCCTCCAATTGATGAACATCACGGCTAAACATCTTCAAGTCGATAAGATATATCAGGTTGTCTTGCTCCAGCTCTTTCAAGTCTAGAGCCTTAGCTAAGATGTCTGCACGTTCCAAATAAAAGATGGCGCTGTCTTTCATGTCTCTAGCGGCGTAACAACCGCCAATAGTCGACAGACAATTAGCGATATAAAAACTGTCGGGCACCTGCTCGAAGTGATGCAGTGCTTGTTTAAAGTAATTGATATCAGAACTGTCAGCCGCCAGATAGTCACGAAATACTCCCCCAATTCTCATCATAGCATAGCCCAAATTATAATGATCACTGGGTGATGCGGTGCTTGCTGCCTGCTTGAAATAGGTCATAGCTTTCTCAGGATCATCCAGAACAGCCATCACAGCACCTTTATAAATATAGGCGCGAGTCAACTTTTCCGTTTCATCGGCGTGGTGCTGATAATAATCCAGTGCTATGTTGATGGTGCTGTCGCTCGTGATGTCCACATAGCAGCGGTATTGAGCCTGCGTCAGCAGCAGGGCATGATAGGCACGGTCAGAGGCATTCGATAGACAACCGCCATCAATGGCGGTGAGCAACTTCAGGGCGCTGTCTGGATCGTTGCAGCGCAAAATGCTATCGGCAACAGCCAACCGGACATCATAGGTGTGGCGGCCACCGCAACCGGCAAAGGACAAGATCGCCAATACCGGAAAAAAGAGGAGCATGATCTTCGTTTTCATCAGCCGCAAAGTTACTGATTTTTTCAGTTTCACAAGCGCGAAAAACCCGCGTTTTTGGCCCCATAAAAGACGTGTTACATGTGTGTTACAAAATAGTTTTCAAAATATCTGATTATCAGCGTTTTAATAATGTCCGTGTTACAACAAGAAACTTGCAGCGTTCTCGCATTTCAATTATTTTTGCAGCAAACGATTTTAAAGCTTTTTGATTATGAAACGAACAACTTTTTTTATTGTACTATTCATGGCGATACCACTTATCGCTAATGCTGATCAGCATGCTATTGCACTGGAAAAAAAGAATGTGCCCCGGGACGGCTTCCCCATCTACGTTGACATTCCTGCGGCCTATTATTGCGATGACGATAAGTCCCAGTGGATTCTTATCGATGGCGGAGGTGCGGTCAGTTATTATGACGTGGAAATTTCAGTTCCAGTGACTAACTATGTCGAGATTTCCACCCAGGTTGACGGGACTTACGACACATTTGACATCTCATCGTTGTCCCCAGGCTTGCATGTCATCACCATCGAGTCCCCCTCGGGAAACATCTATGAGGGAACATTCACCACCTACTAACCCTATCTCCATTTCATCGGGAAAAACTCGATGAAATGGAGAATTTCTAATGAATCTCACATTTTTATATAAAAACTATTTGTATAACTTAATTTTTCACATTATGAAGAAATTGTTTTTAATGGCAGTATTCTGCCTGCTGGCCTTTGCTAACCCTGTGAGTGCTGCAAACTACTTCAGTATGCGCACCCTCACAACGACTCCAGTCAATGACACGCTCCGCATTTCGCCGGATTATGCGGGCACTTACTGTCCGATGTACATAACGGCCAATTTTGACGGATATCTAGACCACTGGTTCGTTCAGTTCACATATCTTGATACTCTAAAGATCACCGATCTGGATATCGGCCCTGACATGTCGCTCACTTACACAGGATGCGATGGAACAGATTCGGTCTATGCCCCTATCTTGACCACGAATTTCAAAAACATTTCCGCCGGAACTGGCCTACTAACAAGTGCCTTCTCGGCAACTTCCACCGCCATTGGTTATTGGGATCCAGACGGTGATGGCATTTATGAACCATACGGCACCGTAAAATGGGGGCCTGGATTTTACAACCATATGTTTGAATTCCTGCAGAAAATACCATACGGCACCACCGATGGCGACATCAGCATCTCAGGCACAATGTCTTGTTCTGCCGATTTGAGAAACGTCAATCCAGCAGCCGGCTCGTTCAGTAAGACGATACACTTTAGGGTGGCATATCTGCGGGGTGATGCCAATGGCGACGACATGGTCAATATCGCTGACGTGACAACGATTCTGGATTGGCTGATAATCGGGTTGGAAGGCATAAGTCCGTACAAGATTGCAGCAGCCGATATGAATGGTGATGGTGAGATTTTGATAGACGACGCGACCCGTCTCATTGATTACATCACATTAACGAACAATCAGTAAAACGACACCCAAGACAATAAGTTTATTAATGCCATATAAGATAAATAATAACAAATCACGAATTATTATGAGAAGGACAAGGTACTTTTTGGGTGTTTTTCTTGTGTCCCTGGCTTTAGCTTTATTGCCTGGACGTGCAATGGCCATACAGGAATATGGTGATGTTAACAGGAGTGGCAGCGTCAATATCGACGACGTGACACGTCTGATTGACGACCTCCTGGCGGGCCAGACAACAATCCTGGATGACGTCAATGGGGACCTGGAGGTCAACATCGTGGATGTCACGGTACTGATCGATTACCTGCTGAGCCGTAAGTGGATATTTAATCTGTACTATCCCCCTGTGCCGGACAGCGCAATGGTGGTCACGGTCAACGGCGCTTCCTTCGCCATGATGCCCGTTAAGGGCGGTATCTATTACCCCTATCAGTATGGTGGAGGGTCGCCTCTCGGCTTTTATGTCACCCTGAGCGACTTCTATTTGGGCATGACCGAGGTGACCTTTGAACTGTGGGAAGCCGTGATGGGAAGCAGGCCGGTGACCTCAATGACCTATAAGGCCAAACCCAACCAGGCAATAGAGTTTGTCTCCTTTAGGGATTGTAAGGCTTTTATCGCCAGGCTCAATGAACTCACCGGGATGGAATTCCGCTTGCCCACCTATGACCAATGGACATACGCGGCACTGGGCGGACAATGGACACACGGATACAACTATGCAGGCAGTGACGACATCGACGAGGTGGCGTGGTACGATGGCAACAGGCCTGATATATTCGAACGCTACCGCCAACAATGGTCGTGGGCTTCTTACAGTATGCCCGTGGGGATGAAAAAGCCCAATGAACTGGGAATCTATGACATGAGCGGAAACGTGTTCGAGATGATAGAGTGGTCTGAAATCGGTGACGGCGAGAACTACGTGGAACTGGATCCCGAGTCCACGCGCAACATATGGAGGCTGGGTGGAAACGTCATGGAAGATGTCTCTTACTGCATAATACATTGTCCCAGCACAACTAATTGGCTCTTAAATCAAGATGACATCCGTAAAGCCAATGGCCTTCGCCTGTGCCTACAGGCTTCCTCTCTGAACCGGTAAGCGGCCTTCCCCCCCGCTGTGGTGAAGGCTTATCAGACACCCAGAGAAAAGAGTATGAAAAATTCCTTGGGTGCGGCCCTGCCACATGGG
>JAEEGL015682510.1_pt1 | contig 25112 bp, 15 predicted proteins | sample 9134231 | NCBI WGS metagenome assembly JAEEGL01 (sample SAMN16246548, study PRJNA631951) | gut metagenome | biome: gut microbiome; feature: rumen; material: fiber-attached | host: Bos | place: Iran: Karaj | collected 2018-10 | reverse complement strand
GCCGCCACCTCCCCCGCACCGCGGGGGAGTCTGCCCCGGCGAGGGTTTCCCTAAAACCTTTCCTGCGCTTGTATAAGCGCAAAGAGTTCGCCCGCTGCGGCGGGCGACCGTGGGTCGCAGCGTCAATAAATGTGCCGGTGGCACATTTATAGCGGAGACTGTCACGGCTGTGCCGTGCAGGGGCGACTTGTGGGACGCGCAAAAAGAAAGGCTGGACCGAAAGCTTTTATTGTGAATCCCCCAAGTTTTCGTGAAGATCCAAATTTTCTATCGACATTTTAAACAAAATTTTGCACGAAAATTCATGAAAATATTTTTCCGTTCTGTATAAACGCAAAGGGAACACAACAACCTGTATACACACAAATGTTCAAAAATGTGGAATGTTGATAAAAAAATTCCTGAAAAAACGGCGTTTCACACGATTTTTACGGGGAGTTATCAACAGTTTGAACAAGGTTTTCAACAATCGGATTCTTTTTTCGTTGTATATACGATTATACGTTTTGTAATATCCGCTTGCCTGTGCATTCATCAAAATTTGCGCGCAAAACGCAAAATTATTTTAGTAAAAACGGCATATCCGCAAAAAAACACGCATAAAACACCCGCCGCGCGCCAACACTTTTTTAAGAAAAATACGCGGAGGAACTTGCCATGCTTAAGGGGGTCAACCGGCAGGTCGTGGAGATCTGCCAGCCGGAAAACAAATACTTTGAACGCATTCTGCTGTTCGTGCGGCCGGAGTACAGCGGCCTGAGCGAAGCGCGCCTGACACAGCAGGCGCAGAGCGCCATCCCGGATACGCCGCGTCTGCCGGGCACAAAAAAACGCAGCACGCTCCGGTTTTGGGAGCTGCTGCGCGCCGCCCTCTGCGCCGGCGCCGGGGCGGGGATATTGGCGCTGGCAGAGCTTTTGGTGAGCAGATAATGATTCGGGTCGAGAGTTGAGAATTAAAAATTAAAAATCAAAAATTAAAAATTGCAGGCAGAACAGCAGACACCGAATACGGAAGCCAATAGCTATCCGCTATCTGCTATCCGCTATCCGCTATTTTTTCAGCATGCGCATGGAATTGAGGATACACAGGATGGCCACGCCCACGTCCGCGAGAACGCCGAGCCACATATCGGCAAGGCCGACGGACGCCAATGCCAGCACGACGAATTTGACGCCGAGGGCGAACACCACGTTTTCGGTAACGATGCGGCGCGTCTTTTTGGCAACCGAAAGCAGCACGGGCAGCTTGCGGATATCGTCGTCCATCACCACGATATCGGCGGCCTCGATGGCGGCGTCGCTGCCCAGCGCCCCCATGGCCACGCCCACGTCCGCCAGACGGATCACGGGCGCGTCGTTGACGCCGTCGCCCACGTAGAAGAGCGGCGCTTTTTTGCTGAGCAGCCCCTCCAGCTTCGCCACCTTTTCCTGCGGCAGCAGGGAGCAGCAGATCTCATCCACGCCCACGGCCTCGCCTACCCTGACGGCGGCGGCGCGGCGGTCCCCGGTGAGCATCACGGTCTTTTTGACACCCGCTTTTTTCAGCGCGGCCAGCGTCTCCCGCGCGCCGGGCTTGGGCAGATCCTCCAGCTTGATCACACCGGCATACTTATGATCCGCGGCGACGTACACCATGGTGGCGTCGTCCTTTTCGGCGATAAAATCCACGCCCTCGTCCCGCAGCAGAACGGCGTTGCCCGCCAGCACCACGTTGCCGGAGAACTCCGCGCGGACCCCGCAGCCGGGCACCTCGGTGACGGCGGTGGGCGGCGTGATCTTCAGCTCCGCCGCGGCCGCGCGGATGGAGAGCGCCAGCGGATGGTTGGAATAATACTCCGCCCCGGCCGCCAATGTGAGCAGCTGCCGCTCGGTGAGGCCGTTGGCGGGCTGTACGGCGGTCACGGCAAAGGCGCCGCTGGTGAGCGTGCCGGTTTTATCGAACACCGCGGTTCTGGCCCCGGCAAGCGTTTCCAGAAAATTGCCGCCTTTCACAAGCAGGCCCTTGGCCGAAGCGCCGCCGATCCCTGCGAAAAACGCCAGCGGCACGCTGATGACCACCGCGCAGGGGCAGGATACCACAAGAAAGATCAGCGCGCGGTAGACCCACGTGGCAGGATCCTTCGTGATGGCGGAGGGGATCGCCGCCAGCATGATCGCGGCCAGCACCACGGCGGGCGTGTAATATTTTGCGAACTTCGTTATAAAATTTTCGCTTTTGGCCTTGTTGAGGCTCGCGTTTTCCACCAGCTCCAGAATTTTGGATACGGCGCTGTCCTCGTACCCGCAAAGGGCTTCGAGCTTCAGCATACCGGTGAGGTTCACGCAGCCGGATACGGCCTTATCCCCGGCCGAGACCGCTACGGGAGCGCTTTCCCCCGTCAGGGCGGAGGTATCCAGAGAGGAAGCGCCTTCCACCACGCGGGAATCCACCGGGATCTTTTCGCCCGGGCGCACCAGCAGAAGATCGCCGGGCTCCACCTCGGCGGGATCGACCGTTTCCTCCGCGCCGTCCACCAGACGCGTGGCCGTTTCGGGGCTGATATCCATCAGGTCGCTGATGGAGCGGCGGCTCTTTTCCACCGCCAGATCCTGAAACAGCTCGCCGATCTGATAAAAGACCATTACGAACACGGCCTCCGGGTATTCCCCGATCACGAGCGCGCCCACGGTGGCCAGCGACATCAGAAAGCATTCGTCAAACACCTGCCCGTGCGAAATATTGCGCACGGATTTGAAGAGGACGTCGTACCCCGCCGTAAAATACGGCACGAGATACAGCGCGAGATACACGAGCTTGTGCAGCTCCGTGAAACGCTCCAGCGCGAATACGGCGGCAAACAGCACCACCGCCAGCAGAATGCGCAGAAGCAGCAGCTTCTGCCTGCGCGGGAGACGCAGGTACCAGATCCTCAGCTTTTTCATTTTACGATCACCCTGCAATCGGGATCCACCTTGCGGATGCAGGCCGCCGCTTCGTTCAGGATCGCCTCAAAGCGGTCGTCCGCGGCCTCCAGCACCATTTTTTGCGCCATAAAGCTGATGGTAATGCGCGTGACCCCCTCAACGGCGGCGATGGCGCGTTCCATTTTCGCGGCGCAGTTGGCGCAGTCCAGACCTTCGAGCTTATATGATTTTTTCATAGCGGTTCCCTCCGATTTATTCCGTGATATGTTCCATGCCCTGCGCAAGGATCGAGGTGACGTGCTCATCCGCCAGCGAATAAAACACGCTTTTGCCGTCCTTGCGGAACTTGATCAGCTTTGCGCCTTTTAAGATGCGCAGCTGGTGCGAGATGGCGCTCACCGTCATATGCAGCGAATCCGCGATATCGCACACGCACATCTCCTCCTCGTACAGCAGGTATAAGATCTTGATACGGGTGGAATCCCCGAAGATCTTATAGAGCTCCGCCAGATCGATCAGAAGTTCGTCCCCGGGCAGCTTTTCCAGCGCCCTGGCGGCGGCGTCCTCATGAACGAAGATCTCGTCGCAGACGGTCACGTCCGGCTCGTTCATACCGTACCTCTCCTTTCGGAACAAAAAAAATAACATTTGAATAACTGTTCAAATGTTATTATATAATCGATATTCAGATTTGTCAATAGTAATTATGTTTTTCGTTATAAATTTCAGTTTAGCGTGCTGTATGCAGCTGCGTTTTGCGATATATCGCCTCACGGCGATGCGATATATTTGCTTCGCAAATGCGATATACGCTTCCCTTTGTTCGCGTGCGATATGATATGAATTCCTGTTCTCGTCCCGAAGGGACATATCGCGTTTTTTGCATATCTCGCCTTCGGCGAGTATGCAAAAGCATATCGCATCCCGGAGGGATATATCGCGAATTCCGGCAGGAATTCATTATGAGCGCAGCGAATAACAAGGTTCTGCCGAAGGCAGGTTCTTATATCGCTTTCGCGCCTGCAGCGCGAAATTACCCCAAATATTTGATTGCCGCCACGGCCGCCACGGCGCCGTCCGCCGCAGCGGTGGAAACCTGACGTACGCCCTTTGCGCGGCAGTCCCCCGCCGTAAAGACGCCGGGCAGGTTGGTAAGGCAGCGCTCGTCCGCCGCCACATAGCCCCACTGGTCCAGCTCGATCAGCCCCTGAAAGGGAGCGGTATCGGGCAGCAGGCCCACGGCCACGAAAAGGCCGCCGGTGGGGATCTCCGTCTTCCGATCGGTATCCGTATTCGTGATCTCGATGCCGGTGAGGCCGGCGTCGTTCCATCTGAGGCCGGTAACGATGCTGGAATAGATGATATCGATATTCTCTTTGGCGTAAACGCGCTCCTTGAGGGCCTCCTCGCCCGTGAGGAACGCCAGATTCTGGATCATGGTGACCCGTTCGCAGTTCTCGCTCAGAAGCAGCGCCTCCTGCATGGCGGAATTGCCGCCGCCGGCCACGCACACGCACTGATCGTTGAAGAAGGCCGCGTCGCACACGGCGCAGAACGAAATGCCGGAGCCGATGAGCTCCTCCTCGTGCTCAAGGCCGAGCCTGCGGTGGGCGGCACCCACGGCGATGATCACGGCCCGCGCGGCAAATTCGCTGCTTTCGGTACGCACGATCTTTACGTCCCCGTCCGCGGTGATGCCGGTAACGGCGTCGATCTCGATCTCCGCGCCGAGACTCAGCGCCTGCTCCGTCATTTTATCGGCAAGCTCGTTGCCGGAAAGCTCGAGAAAGCCCGGATAGTTTTCGATTTTGGGCGAATAGGTCATCTGCCCGCCCAGCGCGCCTTTTTCGATCAGCAGCACGCTCTTCTTCGCCCTGAGGGCGTAAATGGCCGCCGTGAGCCCCGCCGGGCCCGCGCCCACAATGATGATATCGTAACTCTGCATAAGATCCCCTCCGTTCTGATTCATTATAACCAAGGAGAGGCTGAAAGTCAATGAGGAATTAGTGACCAGTGGCCAGTGGCCAGTGGCCAGCAGATAGCAGATGACCGTTCACCCTTCACCGCTAAGAAATTCAGCAATCAATTATAAATTATCCACTTAAACTTTGGTGACGTTTTCTGACCACTGATCACTGACCACTGGCCACTTTTCTCAACACTCAAAACTCCCTTATCCTGACGCACGCCACCGTAATATCGTCCCTTCTGCCCGCGGGGGCGCGGGAGACGGCCTCGGCGAGCACGGTCTCGCAAAGGGTTTTTGCGTCCGATTCCCGGTGCTGATACAGCACGCCCTTGAAATATTCCGGCGTCAGCATGCCCGCGCCGTCCGAGAGCATGAGCACCGTATCCCCTGCGGACAGGGACATGCCCGTGCGGGCGAACCGTGTTTCCTGCACGATGCCCAGCGGCAGCGAGGACTGCTCCACCACCGCCGTGCGCCCGCCCTTCTGCACCACCGAGACCGCGCCGCCCGCCTTATAGAAATCCGCCTGCCCGGTATACAGGTCCAGCGAGAGCAGGTCCAGCGTGGCGAGCGTTTCCTCGCCCTGCTTTACCATCAGGGCGCAGTTGACGGCAGCAAGGGCGGTTTCGGGTGAAAAGCCCGTGCGCAGCAGGCGCGAAAACAGCGTGCAGGTCATCACCGAATCCAGCGCTGCGGTTTTGCCGGTGCCCATGCCGTCCGAAAGCACGCAGAAGAACCGGCCCTTTCCGTCCGCAAAGGCCTCCACGGTATCGCCGCACAGGTTCTCTCCCGCCGCCGCGGCGCTGCGCTTGTAAAACTCGGGCTTCAGGGCGGCGCGCTCGCAGAACGAGAGCACCACGCCCTCCTTTTTGTATTCGTCCTGCACCGGTGGCATAAAACCGACGTTGGTTTTTTCGCGCAGCCGGTCCAGCAGCAGGTTGTAATCCGGCTGCCGGGGCAGGCCGGTACAGAATACCTCCAGCAGCGTCCGTCCGTTTTCGTCCGCAGTGACGCAGAGGGACGAAAACCGGAAGCCCATCCCGGCAAACACGTCCCTTGCCAATGCCGAAAGATAGGGATCCGCCTCTCCGGCGGCGGCAGCGCCCTCCGCCGCGTCCTCCAGCACCGAGGCCATGCTGCCGAACTGCGAAGCGGCCAGCGATTTGAGTTCCAGCACCTCGTTCTGCGCCGCGGCGCGGGCGTTGGACGTGCAGTACGCCTGCCGGAACCCGGCGATCAGCGCATCCGGATCGCGGCACACGGAGAGGACCGATTTGGGCAAATCCGCGGCGGTGAGCGCCCCGGTTTCTTGCAGGAGCGCTTCCATGGAGGCAAAGGCGCGGCCCGTGACAGGCGCGCAGCCGCCCCAGCAGAATTCCCGCTTGAGGCATCCGGCGCACACCTCTTTTTTTACGGCGTCGCTCAGATTCCCGGTCTGCGTGGGGGCCGCCCCGAGCATGCTGCACACCGCGTTTACGGAATCCGCGATATCCCGCACCGCCTTGGCCTTGCCCCGCAGCCGCAGGGAGAGGACGGCGCGGGTCTCCGCGGCATAGCGCTCGCCGGTGAACGGGCGCAGGACGGCCGTGAGTTTGCGCAGCCATTTTTTTGGGATCAGGGCGAAGAGCAGCGCTGCGGCGGCCGCCTCCAATATCCGGACCAGCGCGGTATCCGGATCCCCGCGCAGCACGATGAACAGGGCCCCCAGCACGCTGAACGCGCCCGCCCCGGCCAGCCTGCCGTATTCCGAAACGATGCCGCACACCAGCCCCGCCGCCGGCAGAAAATAGGCGAGAAACACGTTTTCCCGCGCGAAGCCGAGCACCAGACCCGCCGCCACGCCCACCGCGGCGCCCATGGACTTCCCTGCCGCGGAAAGCGTAAGCACGCAGAGGTACGCCGCGATATACGCGGGCGAAACGTCCCCGATCCGGAAGGTATCCAGGCTCAGCAGCAGAAGGCTGCCGCAGATCAGCACGGCGGCGCTGTCCCCGGCGCCGACGCCGAGCAGCCGTACGCCGCCCGGCAGCAGGGAGAAGGTGCGGTAGGAAAACACGGTGCACGCTCCGGCGATCAGCGCTTCGCATACCGTTACCACCGCGCCGGAAAAGCCACCGGTCCCGGCAAGGCTGACAACGCTTGCGCAGGAGAGCACGGAGGCAAAGGCGATGAGCGGGAACAGAAGCGTTTCCCGCCCCGCGCGCAGAAGCCGGTCGTGCGCGAAGCGGAACAAAAAGATCAGCGCGGCCGCGCCCACGTATTTCAGCGCGCTGAAGGCCTCGTGGAACACCAGCGCCCCCACCGCGCTGCCCAGCGCCGCCGGCAGCAGCAGGGCGGACGGCGCGCCCGCCGTAAACGCCGCGGCAAAGGGAGAGATGCCGGCCTCGAACCGGATCCCGGACAGGCAGAAGCCCGTGAGCGCGCTTGCCAGCGCTGCAGCGATCTGCCGCGGCAATGCCGACGCGCGGATTCTTTTTTTTACGTCCTCCAACGGAAAGCCTCCTTTGTGAATCAATGTTTTTTGAGAAGTGTTGCGTTTTGAGTGTTGAGTGTTGAGAATTAAGAATTAAAAATTAAAAATTCAAAACAAGGCACCAGATACCGGAAACGATATCCTGCAACTTGTAACTTGCAACTGCAACCCGCGAACGGCTGTCGTTTGCTATCCGCTATCCGCTATCTGCTATCTGCTACCTGCTATCCTACCATCCGCGCCCCGCGAAAGCGCGGCGATCCCGTCGCTCGGTTTTTCGGAGCTTTGAAAGAAGCGGGAAAAAGAAAAAAATTTTGCGTTCTTTTTTGTCGGTTTGGATTTTTTCTATTGCAAATATAAAACGGATATTTTATAATAAATTGAATAGATATACGCACACGTAAAAACGTGCGCGGAAACATAAAAAAATAAGCGAAAAGAGAACGCTATGGATCCAAAAACCGCGGACAGGGCAAAACGGGAGCAGCCGCAGACGGACGAAACGCTGATCATCGGCCGCAACGCGGTGCGGGAGGCGCTGAAATCCGGGCGGCCCGTAAACACCCTGCTGATCAAAAAGGGCGAGCGTACCGGCGCGCTGCTGCCCATCATCGCCGAATGCCGGGAACGGAACATCCCGGTAAAAGAGGTGGACGTAAAAAAGCTGGACTACATGTGCGGCCACCAGAACCACCAGGGCGTGCTGCTGTTGGCAGCCGCCGCGGATTACGCCTCCGTGGAGGATATTTTCGCCGTGGCCGGGGCGCGGGGCGAGCCGCCGTTCATCCTTCTTTGCGACGGTATTGAGGATCCGCATAACCTCGGCGCCATCATCCGTTCGGCGGAGGCCGGCGGCGTGCACGGCGTGATCATTCCGGAGCGGCGCAACGCCTCCCTGACCGGCATCGTGGGCAAAACCAGCGCGGGGGCGCTGGAATACCTGAAGGTAGCGCGGGTGAAGAACCTGAACAATACCGTAAAGGAGCTCAAGGAGCGTGGCCTGTGGGTTTACGCCGCGGATATGGACGGCGAAAGCTATCTGACGGCGGATCTGACCGGGCCGCTGGCGCTGGTGATCGGCAGCGAGGGCAGAGGCGTTTCCCGCTTAACGAAAGAGCTGTGCGACGGCAGCGTTTCCATACCGATGAAGGGCAGCGTAAACTCGCTGAACGCCTCGGTGGCCGCCGCGATCCTGATATTCAAAACCGCAGAAAAACGAGAAGCGAAAGCAGAGAGGGCAAGCAAATGAGTGACGAAAAGAAGAACCCCAATCCCGCAGGCGCGGACGACGCAACCGAGGACATCATCCCGGAGAGAAGGATCAGAACCGCGGATGCGGTGCATACCGCGCCCGACGGCGGCGACGCGCTGTTTATTCCGGCGCAGCAGACCCCGGCGGAGCAGCCGCCGGCCGGCCGCCGCTTTATAAGGACCGGCGAAGGGGATTTCGTAAGCGCGCGGCCCGAAGACGCCGCCGAAGCGGACCCCACGGACGTAACGAAATATTCCGACCGTCTCTCCAGCACTCCCGCGGCCCCCGCGGTGCGGACGGGCGATCCGGACAGAAGCGATACCTACGACGCCGCCCACGCGCCGTCCTCCGACACGCGCATGATCGACCCGGACGTATTCGAAGAGCAGCTGACCCTGCGCGGCATGCAGGAACCGGACGGCGGGGAATCCGCCGACGAGGCGCCCGAAGCCCCTGCCGCCGACGCGGACGGCCCCACCAAGCACTTTGATGTCCGCGGCGAGCGTCTCAGAGAGATCGCGGACACCGCCGGAGACGACGTGCGCCGCAACCCCGATCAGATGATGATGGAGGGCTTTGACGAGATCGGCAGAAAGAGCGAGGCCGAGATCGAGGCGGACGCGGAGCTGGAGGAAAAGCTGCGGGAGGCCAGAGCCGACCGGGTAAAGCGCTTCCGCTTCTGGAACAGCGCGCCCGACGAGACCGGAGGGGACGGCGAATCCGCCGACACCAAATTCTCCCATACCAAAAAGACCCGCGATCTGCCCGCGTTTGCCCAGAAATTCTCCGCCCGCTTCCAGCATATCGCCACGCCCTTTATCCCCGTAAAATGCGAGGAATATTCGGATACCGGCAGCCGCAAATCCGTGTTTGACGCGATCAAGAACGCGCGCACCCGCGCGTTTATCGGCTCGATCGCGCTGGCCGTGTTCGCGGTGATCCTGCTGATCACGGATCTGGCCGCCAAGATCACGGCGGCCAACAACGGCGGCTTCTTTACGGTGATGGGCGGCAGCGTGAACGCGCTTACGGTATTCAACCTCGTGTTCCTCGTGCTCACCTGCTGCATTATGCTGCCGGACCTGAAGAACGGCGTGATCACCATTCTCAAGCTGCGCCCGAAAACGGAGGCGCTGCTGCTGGCGACGCTGCTCTCCGCCCTGATCCAGAACGTGACGGCCTTCTTTACCCAGATGAAGATCGCGAGCGATTTCCAGCTGATGGCGCCTGCCGCGGTGATCGCCTGCATCCCCTATCTGCTCTCCAAGGTCTTTTATTACGATAACGCCCGGCAGGTGTTCAAAACCGTATCCGGCAAGAGCGAAAAAAGCTATCTGCGCAAGGTTTCGGAACCGGAGCTGAAGGCCCGCCTCGGCTGCAGCGACGATAAAAACACCGTTTACGCGGGCCGCACCCGCGCCGTAAGCGGCTTCCCGGCCTCCGCCGAAAGCGCCCCGCGCGACGAGATGCCCCCCACGAGGATCTGCGCCGTGATCGGCGGCGTATCGCTGCTGATCGCCCTGCTCACGCTGATTCTGAAAAAGAGCTTCGTGTGCTCCGTTACCACCCTCACGCTGAGCCTTTCTCTGGCCCTGCCGGTGTGCTGTCTGCTGGCCGGCGCATATTTCCTTTCCCGCGCCAACGCGAAGCTTTCGATCAAATCCTCCTTTATCCAGAGCTTCGGGGACGCCAAGGCCTTCTCCGTGATCGATACCGTAGCCTGCGACGCGGCCGAGATCTTCGATGCAGAGATCAAAAACTGCCTGACCGCCAAGGGGGTCAGCGAAAAGCAGGTGCGCTTTGCGGCCGCCGCAGTGGCCGCGGGCACGGATTCCATGCTGCGCAAGGTGTTCCGCGAGGAGATCGAGCGCTACGAGGATAAGCTTCCCCCCGCGCAGAACGCCGTATACGAGGATAAGTTGGGCGTTTCCGCCTACGTGGGCGGGTGCACCGTGCTGCTGGGCAACCACGACCTGCTTGTGAACCACAACGTGCCTCTGCCGGAGGAATCGCTGGTGCTGCGCTTTATCGGCGAGGATGAGAAACCGCTGTATCTGGCCATGGAGGGCCGCTTTACGGCGCTGTTCTCCGTGAAATATTCCGTTGCCGGGGAAGTGAACCGCGGCATTCAGGAGCTTGTGAACGGCGGCGCCTCGCTGCTGATGAGCACCACGGATCCGAACGTGAGCGACGCGTACGCCGAAGCCCTGATCGGTCTGGGCGAAAACAGCATCCGCATGATGGGCAGCGCCGCGGCGAAGAAGCTTTCCGCCGCGAGATCCGCGATCACGGACGCGGAGGACGTGGGCGTAGTGTTCACCGATAACTTCGTCAGCCTTTCCCGCGTGGCTGCGCAGGCCGTAACGCTGGATTCCGTAAATACCGTTTCCACGGCGATCTGCCTGGCGGGCTCCTTCGTATCGCTGCTGATCGCCCTGATCCTGGCCGTGACCGGCGCGTTCGCCTCCGTTTCGGCCCTTTCCGTGCTGGTCATTCAGGCGATATGGATCGCCTGCTGCCTGCTTTCGCCGCTGTTTACCGCCAGCGTGATCAAGCTGGTGCGCAAGGGCCTCGGTCTGCTCGGCGGCATCAAAAAGAAAAAGACCGACGAAGCCCCGACGGACGACGACGAACCCGCCGAACCGGAAGAAGAGCCCGCGCCGATCTTTGCGGACGATACGCCCGAAACCGCCGAAGGGCCGGACGGCGCGCCCGAAACCGCCGACAGCAGCGACGACGCGCCGCTGATCCCGCCCACGCTGGATCCGGACGCCATTGAAGCGGCCCAGCCCAAGCCCGATCCCAGCGATCTGACCGAGGACGTGCTGGAATCGCTGCAGACCTTCGCGCCGAAGGAAGCGCCCGCCGCAAAGGCGCCGGAGGAGGCCGCCCCGCGGTTTATCGCCTCCGAAGAGATGCGATCCTCCTTCTCCTCCGTGGACGGCTACGTAGAGCAGCTTACCGCGGAAAACGCGCCCGAGGCCCCCGAAGCCGCGGCGGATTTCTCGCTGTACGGCAGCGAAGGCCCCGGCAAACGGACGAGCGCCGCCGACGTTGAGGCTGCCTACGAACGGGAGAAAAAAGAAGAGAGCGACGTGCGCCGCGCCTTTACCGCGCCCACCGCGCCGCCGAAGCCGGATTTCAGCGCGCCCGCAGCCCCCGCGGAAACCGCGGACGACGCCGAAGCGCCGCTGGATACCTCCGACGTAAGCGTATTCAACGACGAGCTCTTCCGCCGCTTTGAAAGCGACGACGACGTATTTGCCGGTCTGCACGACGATGACGACGATGACGACGGCGACGGCGGCGGATACGATTTTTAAGGAACGAGAAGGAACGAGAATGAAAGATAAAAACACGGCGGCTCTGACCCCGCCCATGGGCTTCAACAGCTGGGACTGCTACGGCGCCGGGATCAACGAGGCGCAGCTGCTGGCAAACGCCCGTTATATGCGAGACCATCTGAAAGCATACGGCTGGGAATACGTGGTGTGCGATATCCAGTGGTACGAACCAACGGCCCAAAACGCGGCCTATCATCATTTCGCCGATCTGTGCATGGACGGATACTCCCGCCTGATCCCGGCGGAAAACCGCTTCCCTTCCGCGGCAGGCGGACGCGGCTTCGGCCCCATTGCGGACGAGATCCACGCCATGGGCCTGAAATTCGGCATCCACATCCTGCGCGGCATCCCGCGGCAGGCCGTGCACCGGAACACCCCCACCGTAACGCCGGGCATTACGGCGCGCATGATCGCCCAGGACTATTCCGTGTGCCCGTGGAACACGGATATGTACGGCGTGGACGCTTACGCTCCCGGCGCGCAGGAATACTACGATTCGCTGTTTGAACTGTACGCCTCCTGGGGCGTGGACTTTGTGAAGGTGGACGACATCGCCAACACGGAATTCAAACCGACCGAACCCTATTCCGCCCGGAAGGAGATCGAAATGATCCGCAGCGCCATCGACCGCTGCGGGCGCGAAATGGTGCTCTCCCTCTCCCCCGGCCCGGCCCCGATCGAAGAAGCGTTCCACTTGAAAATGAACGCCAACATGTGGCGGGTCAGCGGCGATTTCTGGGACCGGAGCGACGCGCTGCTGCGCATGTTTACGCTGTGCGAGCAGTGGTATCCGCACGTGGGCCCCGGCTGCTGGCCGGACTGCGATATGCTGCCGCTGGGCACGCTGCAGCTGACGGAAACGGATCCGCGGTACCGCGCCCGCAAAACGCGCTTCACCGAAAACGAGCAGCGCACCGTGATCAATCTGTGGTGTATGTTCCGCTCCCCGCTGATGTTCGGCGGCGAGCTTACGCTGCTGGATGATTTTACGCTTTCGCTGATCACCAACCGCGAGCTGCTGGAGATCAATCAGTTTTCCTCCGGCAACCGCCCCGTGCGCGCGAATGAGGACGAAGCGATCTGGACCTGCACCGATAAAGACGGGAACGGGATCATTGCCTTTTTCAATAAAAAGCCCGCCCCGCGGCCCATATCTTACGAATTCGGCGACGACGCTGCCGGCCTGTATGACCTTTGGAGCAAAAAAACCGGGAAGCTGCGTATGCCGGTGTGTCTGCTTACCCTCGGCCCCTGCGAGAGCCGTGTTTTCAGAATAATCCACAAATAAAGCCCGGCGCAAATGTTAAAACGGCGCATTGACAAACCCCGCTTTTTCATTATATAATAAAAAGGAACCATCTTTTGAAAGGAGCGTCTTTATGGAATATATCCCCGTGGCCATTCAGGTCCTGATCGACTGGCTTCTGGTGCTCGTAGGAACCATCGGAACGTATTTCAAGAAAAAAGAAGAGGAATAAAAAAAGCGCCGACGGCGCTTTTTTATATGTCGCGCCGGCGGCGCGACAGCGATATAAGAACCTGCCTTCGGCAGAACCTTGTTATTCGCTGCGCTGATAATGAATTCCTGCCGGAATTCGCGATCTATCCCTGCGGGATGCGATATACCGCAAAACAATATACCGCCGCTATGCGTCGGGGCGGCTCAAGGAGCCGCGCTGCGGGTGTGCGGGATACCGCGGAAGCGCAATTGAACCAAATCTTACAAAAACCGCGGCAAAAGTTACATTGCCGTTCCTTTTTGCCGCGGGGATGCTATACTGGGCACAGAATTCAAAGTGCAATCTTCATTTGTTTCCTTCTATAAAAAGCTGCGGACGGGAGTTCCCGTCCGCGGTTTTTTCTTTCGCCTCTTCACGGAAAGTTGAGGGATTTTGTGCTTCGCACTTAAGGGGGGGCTGACGGCCCCCGTCCCTCTCCGGCGGCTTTGCCGCCAACTCCCCCGCACCGCGGGGGAGTCTTCCCCCGGCGAGGGTTCGGAGCGTCAATAAATGTGCCGGTGGCACATTTATAGCGGAGACCGTCACGGCTATGCCGTGCGGGGACGACTTCCTGAGAACGCTGATTTCGCCGCCTGCGGGCGGCGACCAAAGGCTCTGCCTTTGGAATCTGCCAGCCTTTCGAGAAAGGCCGGACCGAAAGCTTTCATTCGAAACCGAAAATACTGCCTATGCGTTCATTGCCGAGATGATCGCGTGGATGCGTTCGGCGCAGGCCACGGCGTCGGCTTCCTTCCAGCCGCGGGTGGTCATGGCGGCGCAGCCGATGCGCACGCCGCTGCCCTTGGTGGGCGAGCGCTTTTCGCCGGGCACGCAGTTTTTGTTCAGCGTGATGCCGTGGCGGTCCAGCTCGTTCTGCACGTCCTTGCCCGAAAGATGCGGGTGCGTGCGGGTGAAATCCACAAGGAACAGGTGGTTATCCGTGCCGCCGGTGACGATATCGTAGCCGAGGCGGAGAAACGTATCGCACATGGCTTTGGTGTTTTTCACCACCTGCGCGATATACTCCTTGAATTCCGGCGTGCAGGCCTCCTCCGCGGTAACGGCCTTGCCCGCGATCACGTGCATCAGCGGGCCGCCCTGGCAGCCGGGGAAGATAGCACCGTCCACCTGTTTGGCAAGCTCCGGACGGCAGAAGATCAGGCCGCCGCGGGTGCCGCGCAGGGTCTTGTGCGTGGTGGTGGTGATGATATCCGCAATGCCGAAGGGGCTGGGATGCGCGCCCGCCGCCACAAGCCCGGCGATGTGGGCCATATCCACCATAAAATACGCGCCCACGGCCTTTGCGGCGCGGCCGATGCGCTCAAAATCGATCACGCGGGAATAGGCGCTGGCGCCCGCTAAAATCAGCTTCGGGCGGAATTCGGCCGCCTTGGCCTCCAGATCGTCGTAATCGATAAAGCCCTGCGGCGTTACGGTATAAAACACCATGTTATAGGTCTTGCCGGAGAAGTTGACGGCGCTGCCGTGCGTGAGGTGCGCGCCGTTGTTCAGATCCATGGAGAGGATCGTATCCCCGGCGGTCAGCACGCTCATATACGCGGCCATGTTGGCCGAGGAGCCGGAATGGGGCTGCACGTTGACGTGGTAATTTGTGGAGAACACCTCTCTCCACTTATCGCAGCAGTATTCTTCCAGCTGATCCACGATCTCGCAGCCGCCGTAGTAACGGCCCGTACGGCCGCTGGTGCGCTCGGTCGGATAGCCCTCGGCGTACTTGTTCGTCAGGCAGCTCCCCACGGCCCGCATCACGTTTTCGCTGACGAAATTTTCGCTGGCGATCAGTTCAACGTTATTCTGCTGGCGGCGGCGCTCCGCCTCGATAAATGCAAAGGTTTTACTCTCCAAAGCAGTGTCCTCCGGATTTGAAATTTGGTTTATTATACCGCCCAAAACAATGGAATGCAAGCAAATTCAAAAATTTCGGAATGATATATAAAAAGCCGCGGCAGAACAGCCGCGGCTTTGGGAAAATGCTCACTTCGTTCGCGGGATAGTGTTCGCTCCGCTCACGGGAGATTACTCGCTTTCGCTCGTGGGAGGTTGCTCGCTCGCGCTCGCGGGATAAGCAGAAGAAGAATGAATCTTTCCCGCGCCGCACGGCGCATCTCCCGCGCCGCACGGCGCATCTCCCGCGCCACAAGGCGCACTCTCCCGCACCGCAGGTGCATTTTCCCGTGAGCGAATGCGAACAATTAAGAATGAATCTGTTCTTCTGCGAAGGCCTGCATGGCGGCGCTGTCGCCCTGGGAGGCCACCTCCGCGGCCCGTTTGCGGCGCTCCAGCAGCTCGGCGTACATGAGCTCTTTCTTTTTGCCGTTCAGATCGTAGAACAGCATGGGGATGATGCCAAGAGCCCCGGTGACGGACGGCACGATGGTGAACATGGCGAACAGATAGAACTTGACGTAATCCGGCTGCTCCGTGCCCGCCGTATAGGCGTTCTGGTCGTAACCGATGAATTTTTTCAGCGCCGTGGTGATCACGGCGGAAACGCTGCCGCTCACCTTGGAGGCCAACCCCTTGGCAACGCTGGTCATGGCCTCGGTGCGGAAGCCGTTCTTCCACTCGCAGTAGTCCATGCTCTCGTTATACAGCTCGGTGCCGATCACGCTGCGCAGACCGTAGAAGATCGTCCAGATGACCTCCCACGTGGCCATGGCGAAGAACATGGGCAGACGTTTGCGGTAAAGGCCGCCCTTGAAGGTTTTGGGATTGAAGCCGATGCAGCCGAACAGGAACACGAACACCAGCAGGAAATTGTTGATATAGTGGCTTACGATGTACAGCAGCCGGCTGGAGAAATGGCGGCGGAACCACGGCACGTAGGAATACGAGATCGGCGAGATGGGCGCCGCCGGGATACCGGCAAGCATCGTCATGCTGGCGAAATGCAGCACGTCGATATAATAATCCGATTTGCTGCCGCTGATGGCGAAATTGGAGAGGAAATCCGAAAGCGTGATCAGCAGCACGGGCTTGTTGTTGGCGATGGATTTGAGGGATTCCCAGACCGAGGGCGTTTTGATGGACTGCATGATGCGCTCGCGCGAGTTCATGAAGAACCACAGGCTCATGGCGCTGGCAAGCACAGTGCAGAGGCTGCCCATGCCCACGAAGGACATCAGGAACTGGGTTTCGATGCTGAATTTCTTGGTGCTGATCTTTTTGTTGTCGATCAGGTCCAGAATCACCGTCATGATCTGCTCCGGCAGCTTTTCGCCGAAGGTACCGGAGGCGAAGTTCGCGATGGTGATCAGACGCGTCCGGTCCACAGGGTGCGGCGTGATGGTGGCGAGGAGCCCCGTGCGCGAAATGCCCTGGAAGGTGCCCACGCCCTCCCTTATGATCTCCAGCGCAAGATACACCGCGAATTTGCCCGCGGAGTTGGCGGCCTGCTTGCCCACGTACAGCGGCATAAACCAGTAGGCCAGCGTTAAGATCATGCCCGGAATGGCCAGCGCCAGCAGATAGGGGCGGAACTTGCCCCAGCGGGTACGCGTCTTTTCCACGATGGCGGCGGTGAAGATATCGTTTACGATATCCCACACGCTGTTGATGGCCCTGGCGATGGTCTGGTAACCGAGGTCGATCTTTACGATGTTCGTAATGAACCGCGTGGAATAGGTATTGATGTTCAGGCTCTGCGCCGCATCCCACAGTACGAAGCCCACCGTCTCCTTGGTGCCGACGTACCGCCGGTTTTCGTAGACGTACTGCAGCTCCTCATCGGAATACCGGTGTTCCTGCGGGAGGTTCTCTTCTGCCACGGCAATTCCCCCTTTTTAAAGTGTTGCGTTTTAAGTTTTGAGTGTTGCGTGTTGAAAACAGTTGCAAGTTGCAAGCTGCAAGATAAAAGAAATACAGTACGGCATCCGGAATCGCCGCGCCGACGAACAATAAGCCGCTGAATCGTATAAAAATATTTTAACAAATAATTATGTAAATGTAAAGCGGGTTTTTTCCGTGTTTACAAGCGGCACCGGGAAATAAAGCAGACCGTTCAACGGGAGCCCGCAAAGATATTTTTTATAATGCCGACAAGACGGATCAGATGCCGCAGCAGCGCTTTATACCAGGTCAGCGGGCTCCCCTGCGTCACGTCCGGAGAGAAGGACTCGAACTGATCGAAGCGGTCCGTCCAGTTGAACGCGCCGAGCGCCTCCTCCCAGTCGTCCGTCACCGAGGTGAAATCCGGCGAGATCTCGAACCGGGTGATATACCGCGTGGAATAATAGCCGTAGGCGTAGTTGCAGTCGTAGCACACCAGCACGTGCGCGCCGTTGGCCTTGGTATACGCGCCGGTAAACAGCACCGTGTGGCCCGGGGTGATAAAGGGCTGGTCCTCGTAGAAGGTGAACATAACCAGATTGCCTGCGCTTGCGCTTTCAAACAGGCGTTTGAGCTGCGCCTGATAGAGCGGCGTGCCCTTGTTATAGGCCTTGTTCTCGGTGAGCCAACTGGAGGCCGCCTGCGCCTGATAGAAATTGATGCGGCTGATGAGCGCGTCGTCCGCCTCCAGATCGTATACGGTTTCGGCCTCCGGCTGCAGGCTGAGCACGTCCGTGATGCCGAAATGCTGCAGCGCCACCACGGTGCTCATGCCATAACAGGAGCCCTGCCATTCCCAATCCGGATAGGTTGCGAGCACCACGGACACCACGGGGCCCGGTACGGGGCCGAGACCGTAGTTTTTATAGAGATCGAGCTGCATGGCACGGTAATCTTCGGCGTTCATGTAGTAGTTTTCGCGCCCGTCATCCTCGAAGTACCACGAGGAATTGCCGAAGCTGAGCACCTCCTTCGGCCCGAGGCACAGCGGCGTCCACACCGCCCACACGTCGATATCGCCCGCCGCGGCCGGGATCGGATCGCCGGGATCGTACACGGGCTTTCCGCCGGGCACCGTGGCCCAGCCGGAAAAGGCACAGTCCTTCATCACGTGCAGATAGCCGTTGATGGTGCAGCGGTCGCGGAATTCCCCGGAGCCGTCCCGCGGGTAATACACCGTTTCGGCCCTGCCGCCGGATTCCCCGGGATGGTAGGTGACGCTGCCCACATCGTCCTTCGTGGCGGGGCGGACCTCCGTAACGCGGTAGCCGTAATCGGACGTTTCTGTGTCCGCCTGCAGCATCACGCGGAAGGTGGTGCCGGGCACGTACACCGTGCGGCCCGCAAGCTCATCGCCCGTAAAGGTATAGAGCGCGTCGTTATCCGCATTGAGGATCGAAATATAATCGCCGCTGCGCACGGCGCCGGAGATCAGATCGCCGACGGTGAATTTGGGGTCCGGGACGGGGATCCAAACGGAAGTGAACGGCTCCACGCGGGTATCCTCCGAAAACGTAACGAACATGCCGCGCACGGCGGATCTGTCCGTATAGCTCTGCACGTCGGCCACACCGTTTAAGTAGGGGTGCGCGCTTTCGGGCAGCGCGGCGGCAGAAGCAACCGGCGGCATACCGCAGACCAATAAAACCGCGACGGCAAGCAATGCAACCGTTTTTCGCATGTAAAACGCTCCTTTGTTTTTCGGGATGTTCGCTGGCGCGAACGGGATGATGCACCATCGGTGCGGGAGAGTGCGCCTTGGGGCGCGGGAGGCTGTGCCTGCGGCACGGGAGCTGCGCCATGCGGCGCGGGAAAGAATCCTTTCCCCTGCAATTCTCCCGCGAGCGCGAGCGAGCATCCTCCCGCGAGCGGAAGCGAGTAACCTCCCGTGAGCGGAGCGAACATCCTCCCGTTCGCATCAGCGAACCCGCGCCGACGGCGCGATAAAGAACGGGCAGAGCGGGTCTCCCCTGCCCTGCCCGCAGTTCTGTTTAGTCCTGAGCTTCCGTTTCGGACTCGGACTCGGGTTCGGTTTCGGCTTCCGTTTCGTTTTCCGGCTGCGCGGGTGCGGCAGACTCGCCCTTTTCCACACTGCTTGCGGGGGCAAGCTCGGCCGCGGAGGCGTCCGCCGTGGTGACGGTGATCACGTCGCCGACGTTCAGCAGCATCACCTTATTGGTCACGCTGGCGGCAACGTAGTAATAAAGGCCGCTGTTGTCCAGCTCGATATAGTAGTAAGTGGTGCCCGATACCACGGCGCTGCGGATATCGGTCACGGTGCCGGTAACGGTGGTATACTCGTCGTCCGTGCCGGGATCCGTGCCGTCCGGGACCGTGTAGGAATCAAACGCGAAGTCCACGATCACGGGCGGGTTGAGCTCGGAAAGGCCCTTGATATATACCTCAAGGCAGCTTTTGAGATCCGTGTTCTGGTTCTGCGGGATGGCCACCACGTTATACTGCTGCACGTTGACCATGGCGTAGGATTTTACGATATCGGAGCTGTCCTTCAGGGCCATGAAATAGGTGGCCTCGCCGTTGATATTCAGCAGGATGGGGAAGGACGCCTGCCAGCCCAGATCCTGCACCTTGCCCTGCGCGGACTGCTGCGCCGCGCTCTCGGTGGCGCCGGTGGTGTTGTAGAAGAAGGCCTCCTTGGTGCGCTGGTTGATGAAGAAGAAGCCTAAAATGGAGTTATCGGTGGTAACGGAGGTAACGCCGGTATACAGATACACGTCGTCCCCGATGGCCAGGAACGAATAGCCGGTGGAGGCGCGTTTCACGCCGGACTGGCCGATGATGGAGTTCCAGAAGCCGCCGTTGTAGGTACCGAAGTAGTTATACTGCTTTACCAGCAGATCCGCGTCGTAGGCCTGGTCGATCCAAGCCACGGCGGAATTCTCCGCGCCCACGTCCTCGGATTTGAAATACCGGGATTCGCCGGTCTCGGCGTCCACAAGAATGATGCCCTGCACGTCGTCGCCGCCCAGAAGGCCCACGCGCTTTTTGATGTGCTCCACCACCCAGAAGGGACGGCCGGTCTCGTCGATCTCAAAGCTGATCTCGCCGAAAATATAGGTGGGATAGCGGAAGCGCAGCACACGCTCCAGATATTCGCCGAAATGCTCCGCCGTGGAATACGTGATATCGTAATCCGTAACGAGCTCGGCCTGCTGGGTGTTCATATTCACCTTCACGTAGCCCGGGATGCCGTCGTATTTGCTGCCGCCGGCCACGGAATTGAGGAACCACTTGAAGATATCGCCGTACTGCAGCGGATAGATGCGGTAGGGGCTGCCCTTGAAGTTGATCTGGGTGCTGTCCTCGGTGAGCAGCTCGAACTGGCTTTCAAGGCCCAGCGCGGCGAAATCGCCCAGCGTTTTATCGGCCAGCGCCTCGGCGGCCTTGGCGTCGATGAGCGGCACGTTGTTGAAATCGCTCATGCTGTCGATCAAAGATACGGTATCCTTGAATTCGGCGTTCTCAATGGAAAGGATGCGCGAAAAGCTCTTGGCGCGGAAGAACGGGCAGGACACCAGATAGCCCACGATCAGCACCAGCACCACCGCGCCGGCCACGATGCCGGGCACAATGGACTGCCTTGTTACGTAAGGCACGTATTCCGGCTTGGCAAAGGCGCCGCTGGTGATATAGGCCGAAAGCACGTAGCTGCCGGCCACGATCAGGAAATAGATATAGAACTTGTAATCGTGCGGATTCATGGGCGGCAGCAGGAAATAATAGGCCACGGCCGCCGTGACCAGCATCACGATCACGTTGATGGCGATCTTCAGCCCCGCCTTTTCGGGCGGGATCAGCACGTTGCGGACCTTCTTTTTTCTTCCGCCGTCTGAAAAATCAACTTTGATAGGCTCCATACGAAACTCCTTAAATCAAAAAATATTTATATCAGTATAGCATATCTCCCCCGCCGTGGCAAGCGTTTTCGGAAAATTTACGCATCGTTCAATTTTGCTTAAAAAAGCAGCGCGTTTGTACTTTTGCATCCTGCGCTCGCTGTGCAAGGGCGACGGTGCTGTGCAAGAGCGACGGTGCATTGTTGACATCTTCTGCCGTTTCCTATATAATAAATTTATATATTGCCGTTTTTCGGCAAAAAACGGAGGCAGCGCCATGAAGGTGTTTCTCAGCTACGGGCATAACGACCACGCCGCGTTGGTAAACGCGGTATTCGATGAACTGACAGAGGCCGGCCATCTTCCGTGGAAGGATGACCGCTACGAGGGCGAAAGCGGTATTCCGGCCGGCGCGGATTTTTCGGACCTGATTTACAAAACCATACTGGAGTGCGATTTCTTTGTGGCGTTTCTTACAGCCGAAACCGTGGGACGGCCTTACTGCAAAGACGAGCGTACTTTTGCCGCGGCAAAAAAGGGCAATCACTTTATCCAGCTGGTGCTGGACGGTGTGGAGGTGACGCTGGGCAACTCCCGCAGTTACATCGATCTTTCGGACGTTGAAACCCCGGACGGCGGGATCAACCGGGATATTTTACGCGTAAAAATGACTTCCCTGCTGGCCGCCATGCGCGATCCGGCGGCTTTTGCCGCAGGCGGGCTGCAGAGCTGGGCGAAATTTGAAACGCATCTGCGGGTGCGCGGCTCGGTGCCCTACGGCAAATTTCTTACCATGCCGGAGGAGGCGGATTTCGTGGGCCGGGAATGGCTCCGGGAAATGGTGATCCGCTGGGCGCAGGACAATACGGTCCCCTGCCGGATGTTTGTGCTTCTGGGCGAAGCCGGTACAGGCAAGACCGCCTTCGTAAGGCATCTGGCGTGCGATAAGGAACTGGTGCGCTCCGTACACGTCTGCCGGTACGACCGCAGCAGTACGCGCTCCGTGCAGGACACGCTGCGGGATCTCTCTTACGTGCTGGCGCAGAATAACGACCGCTATTACCGCAAGCTGGAAAACAAACCTTTGGAAGAAATAAAAACGATGCAGCCGGACGCGCTGTTTGAATTTCTGTTTCTGGATCCGATGAAGGACGAAACGGAAAAATACCTGCTGATCATCGACGGGCTGGACGAGCTCTACGAGGATTCGGGGTTTCAGCCGCTGCTCCGGCTGTTCCGGGAATACGCCTGCGAAGTGAACCGCAACGTTTCGTTTCTGCTTACGGGCCGGCCGGACGCGGAACTGCTGAGACTTTTGGGCACCGTGGGAAGCGCTGCGCAGGGAAACCGCGCGTATCTGACCGGGCCCGAAAACGAGGAGGACTTAAAAACCTATATCGCCCGCAAGCTGGAAACGCTGGGGGTGGACGATCCCGCGCTGTCGAAAAAACTGTTTGACGCCTGCGACGGCTGCTTTGAATATCTTGCCCTGCTGTTCCGGGAGGCCGAGCACGAAGGGCTGGCGCTGACCGCCCAAACGCCCATGCCCCGGGGCCTGTTCGCCCGCTATACGCAATATCTGGACCGGCGCATGGAAACGGCGGATCAAAAAAAGCTGACGAAGCCGCAGCGACTGCTGCTGGCCGTTTTGGCCGCGGCGCAGGCGCCCATGCCCCTTTCCTTATTGGCGGACGCGGCGGACGTGGACGAGGACGACATCTCGGACGAGCTGCAGGTGTTCGGCTCGCTCGTGCGCAGGCAGGACAGGCACGTTACGCTGTTTTCCAAGCGGCTGCGGGATTATCTGATCTGCCCGCCGGACTACGCGGAAGCGTACCGGGTCCGGGCCGAACGGGGCGACCGTGCCCTGGCGCTGTACACGATGCGGTACTGCCGCACGGAGCAGACGCTGCGCAAAACGCCTTACCTGGACCGGTGGGGCATGCTGCATCTGCTGCGCTTTGCCGCCGCAAACGAAGACACGCATACGGAAGGGATAACCTATCTTAACGAGCTGCAAACAACATCCGGGGACGGTTTTTTCCGCCGTTTGGCTGCGGCGCTGGCCGCCTGTGAGGAACCCGTGCTGCGGGTGTACTGCGAAATGGAATCGGAGATCGATGATGCCGGAAGCATAATTACGCAGTTAAAGGCGACCCGCGACCTGATCACGCTGCAGGCGCTGGCGGACGCCTACGACGCCGCAGGCATGCAGGACGACGCTTTGATTCTGCTCGGAGATCTGCTGCGGATGACGCCGTCTCCGCAAACGATCGCACAGGCGGAAAGCAAGTACCGCCGCGCTTTGGAGCTCCGGGAACAAAAGTATAACGCCGATCCGAACCCCAAAAATACGCACGCGCTTTGCGCTGTTTGCGAACGACTGGGATACATTGCATCCGCAAAGCACACGCCGGAGGGCGACGCAGAAGCGGCGGTTTGGCATCGAAAAGTGCTGCCTCTGGCAGAACGGAATGCCATCGAAAACCCCGGTTACCAAAGCCGACGCGATCTGAGCTTCAATTATATCGACCTGGGTGATCTGGCGCGCCAAAAGCACACGCCCGAGGGCGATGCAGAAGCCGCAGAATGGTACTTAAAAGCCCTGCCGCTGCGAAAACAAAACGCCGACGAAAACCCCTGCTACCAAAGCCGACGCGATCTGAGCGTTATTTATGGCAAACTGGGGGATCTGACTGCGGCAAAACATACGCCCGAGGGCGATGCAGAAGCCGCGGAATGGTACTTAAAAGCCCTGCCGCTGGACGAACAAAACGCCGACGAAAACCCCGGTTACCAAAGCCGACGCGGTCTGAGCGTCATATACGAAAGACTGGGCGATATGGCTCGCGCAAAGCACACGCCCGAGGGTGACGCCGAAGCAATGGATTGGTACCTGAAAATGCTGCCGCTGCGGGAACAAAACGCCGACGAAAACCCCGGTTATGAGAGCCGCATAAGTCTGAGCATCATATACGAAAGACTGGGCGATATGGCTCGTGCAAAGCACACGCCCAAGAGTGACGCCGAGGCGATGGATTGGTATCTGAAAGAATTGAGTTTGTTTCAACAGAATCTTGCGGAACACCCCGGCTATGAGAGCCGCAGAAGGCTGAGCATCACGTACGGAAAACTGGGGGAGCTGGCGCGCCAAAAGCACACGCCCGAGGGTGACGCCGAAGCGATGGATTGGTATCTGAAAGCGTTACCGCTGCGGGAACAAAACGCCGCTGAAAACCCCGGCTATGAGAGCCGTAGCGATCTGAGCGTTACATACAACAGCCTGGGTGATCTGGCTCGCGCAAAGCACACACCCGAGGGTGACGCCGAAGCGATGGATTGGTATCTGAAAATGCTGCCGCTGGACGAACAGAACGCCGACGAAAACCCCGGTTATGAGAGCCGACGCGATCTGAGCGTTACATACAACAGACTGGGTGATCTGGCTCGCGCAAAGCACACGCCCGAGGGCGACGCAGAAGCGATGGATTGGTATCTGAAAGCGTTACCGCTGCGGGAACAAAACGCCGACGAAAACCCCGGTTATGAGAGCCGACGCGATCTGAGCATCATATACGAAAGACTGGGCAATATGGCTCGCGCAAAGCACACACCCGAGGGTGACACCGAAGCGATGGATTGGTATCTGAAAGCGTTACCGCTGCGGGAACAGAACGCCGACGAAAACCCCGGCGAAGAAAGCAAAAGCGATCTGCGCATCACACGGAATCTGATTGCGGAACTGAAAAAGAGGCTGACCTTGCAGAACGATCCCGGCATGAAAGCGCTGTGCCTTTCGCAGGAATGATACCGATTCTTTTCAATTTTGTATGATGTAAAATGATGTGAACCAAAAAAAAGAGAAGTTCGACCTTTGGTATGGTATAATTAAGCTACCACACAAAACCAACCAAAGCAAAGGAGAACTTCTCATGAACATAATAGCACAAGAAGCACGGAAAAGG
>JAEEGL011990750.1_pt1 | contig 25112 bp, 22 predicted proteins | sample 9134231 | NCBI WGS metagenome assembly JAEEGL01 (sample SAMN16246548, study PRJNA631951) | gut metagenome | biome: gut microbiome; feature: rumen; material: fiber-attached | host: Bos | place: Iran: Karaj | collected 2018-10 | reverse complement strand
TACCAGCTGGAGAACTCGTCCCAGAACAGCTTATAGACAGTCATTAGGGCATCGCTGATGCGGTACTTCGAGAAATGATCCTGCATCTCGGCGTTAGCTTGGCGTAGCTTGGCATCGAACCATGCAACGGCGGTTTTACTGCCCGAACGCTTTTCATCAGAAACGGGGGCTGTAGCGACCTTCCAGCCTTTGACCAGTCGGAAGGCATTCCATATCTTGTTGTTGAAGTTACGGCCCTGCTCACAGAGTGCTTCATCGAAAAGAATATCGTTTCCGGCTGGAGCGGAGAGCATCATGCCCATGCGTACACCGTCGGCACCGAACTTCTCTATGAGCTCGATTGGGTCAGGTGAGTTTCCAAGCGATTTCGACATCTTGCGTCCCAGTTTATCGCGCACGATGCCAGTGAAATAGACATTCTTGAAGGGGAACTTACCCATATATTCCTCACCAGCCATAATCATGCGGGCTACCCAGAAGAAGATGATGTCAGGAGCCGTCACAAGATCGCTGGTGGGGTAGTAGTAGTTGATTTCCTCATTACCGGGATTGCGAATGCCATCGAAGAGCGAGACAGGCCACAGCCAGGAAGAGAACCATGTGTCAAGGGCATCTTCGTCCTGATGGAGGTCAGAGAGCTGAAGGTTATCATTGCCGCTCTCTTTGCGGGCAAGAACGAGAGCTTCCTCGGCAGTTTCGGCTACCACGAAACGCTCTTCGGCCTCGGCAGCAGAGCCATCGGCCACGTAATAGTAAGCAGGAATGCGATGACCCCACCACAGCTGACGGCTGATGCACCAGTCCTGAATGTTCTCAAGCCAGTTCTTGTAGGTGTTCACGTACTTCTGCGGATAGAAGTGCATCTCACCTTCCATCACGGGCTTCAAGGCAATTTCGGCAAAGTGTTCCATCTTGAGGAACCATTGCAGCGAGAGGCGCGGTTCGATGGCTGTGTCGGGATTGCGCTCAGAATAGCCCACCTTGTTGGTGTAGTCTTCCACCTTTTCCATCAGTCCGGCAGCCTCTAAGTCCTTGGCAATCTGCTTGCGGCACTCAAAGCGGTCCATGCCCACATAAATGGGCGACTGGTCGCTGATGGTACCGTCGGCATTGAATATGTCAATGGTCTCAAGGTTATGGGTCTTGCCCAGCATGTAGTCATTGGTGTCGTGGGCAGGCGTGACCTTCAGACAACCCGTACCGAACTCGATGTCCACATAGCGGTCTTCGATGACGGGAATCTCGCGATTCACTAGCGGTACGATGACTCGTTTGCCGCGCAGCCACTGGTTCTTCGGGTCTTTGGGATTGATACACATGGCCGTGTCGCCCATGATGGTCTCCGGACGTGTGGTGGCCACCACAGCATAGTAACCACGGTCGTCCTTGTGGATGACGTTGCCTTCACCTTCGGTAGACACCGACGAAGCGGTAGACTCGGCCAAATAGTATTTCAGATGATAGAGCTTGGAGTGCTCTTCCTTATAGATAACCTCTTCGGTTGAGAGGGCGGTGAGGGCTTTCGGGTCCCAGTTCACCATGCGCAGACCACGATAGATATAGCCTTTGCGGTAGAGGTCAACGAACACCTTGATAACGCTTTCCGAACGCACCTCGTCCATCGTGAAGCCAGTACGGTCCCAGTCGCAGGAGGCACCCAGTCGGCGCAACTGCTTCAGGATGATGCCGCCGTGCTCATGCGTCCAGTCCCAGGCATGCTTCAGGAATTCGTCACGACTTAGGTCGCGTTTCTTGATGCCCTCGGCAGCCAGTTTCTTCACCACCTTTGCCTCCGTGGCAATCGATGCGTGGTCGGTGCCGGGCACCCAGCAGGCATTCTTGCCCTCCATGCGGGCACGACGGATGAGAATGTCCTGGATAGTGTTGTTGAGCATGTGGCCCATGTGGAGCACGCCCGTTACGTTGGGCGGGGGAATGACGATTGTATAGGGTTCTCTACCATCGGGTTTCGAGCTGAACAATTTGTTGTCCAGCCAGTACTGATACCATTTGCCTTCGACCTCTTTCGGGTCGTATTTACTTGCTATTTCCATACCTAAATTTAAATATGCTTTCTCTTTACGGGGTGCAAAGGTACGAAGTTTTTTTGATACAGCGAAATCTGATAGAAACATTATGCGTTAATCGGTGTTAAATCAGTTCGCTTCCCGGCATTTAAAATCAGCTGTCTTTGGTGTTGTTAACCGCTGCATTACGAGTGCTAAACAGAAAAGTAACTTAAATGATTGTTTGAAAATTTGGCGGTTTCAAAATAATGTTGTAATTTTGCATGAAATATTGACTTGTATGCATACACGAGAAGAACAGATGAAGGCTTTCGGGCGGTTGCTCGATGTACTTGACCAGCTGCGCGAGAAGTGCCCCTGGGACAAGAAGCAGACTAACGAAAGCCTGCGACCCAATACAATTGAAGAGACCTACGAGCTGTGTGATGCGCTGTCCAGGGGCGATGTGCATGACACGATGAAAGAACTGGGCGATGTGCTGATGCACGTTTGCTTCTATGCCAAGATAGGGGCTGAGAACGGTGACTTCGACATTGCCGACGTGCTTAACACTGAGACCGACAAGCTTATCTTCCGTCATCCCCATATCTATCATCCCAGTCAGGTGGGAGCACCCGAACCCAAGCCGCTGCCTTACGGCGAGAACGAAGAGGGTAGGGAGTTTGCCGATGCCAAGACTGCTGAACAGGTGTTGCAGAACTGGGAGCAGATCAAACTGAAGGAAAAGGACGGTAACAAGCGTGTGCTTTCAGGAGTGCCAGCCGCACTGCCCAGCGTGATCAAAGCCTACCGTATACAGGACAAGGCCCGCAACGTGGGCTTCGACTGGGAGAAGAAAGAAGATGTCTGGGCAAAGGTGAAGGAAGAACTGAGTGAGTTTGAGGCTGAACTGTCAAAATCCCTGCCAGCCGATGCCAGTGACGAGCAGAAAAAGACCGTAAGGAAGGCCCGTGAAGCAGAACTGGGTGACTTGCTGTTCTCGCTCATCAACACCGCCCGGCTCTACAAGTTGAACCCCGACAATGCCCTTGAGGCCACCAATGCAAAATTCATTCGCCGTTTCACCTATATAGAAGAGCACAGCATACGCATTGGGAAACCCCTTACCGAGATGTCGCTTGAAGAAATGGACAGCCTTTGGAACGAGGCGAAACAACAGGAAAGGCAATCCTAAACTACGAACAAACAATCAACTAATTATATGAAAGCAAATCGTTTTACAGTCATTGCCCTCATGGCGGCTGCCGTTTACGCCTTAGTGGCTTGCGGCGACAAGAAGCAGGCCGCTGGTCAGACAGAGAATGAAGAGCCGTCGGTCGAAATCCTGAAGCCAGACTCCACCATCTTTGGATTGTGCGGTGAAGCCACCACGATGAATTCCCTTCAGCTGATTACTGACAATGGTGACACACTCTCCATTAGTATCATCGATGCCCAAGAGGCCGGACAGGTGTTCGGCGGACTGGCCATTGGCGACCGCATGGCAGTCATCATGCCTGCAGGTGGCTCTCGGGCCACGATGGTCATCAACCAAACAACCCTCCTTGGGGATTGGGTGATGCCAAATCCGCTTGACGGCACTTCAGAAATGGGCATCCGCTTCAAGGAAGGCGGCATTGCCGAGAGCATCAACCACGGTGCCGTACTCTATAAGACCTGGCGTTTGGTCAACGGGAAGCTCGAGATAGTCAGCGTACGTGAGGGCGGCGGTGACTTCGAGGAAACCGAGACTTTCCAACTGCTTTATCTGTCGGCTGATTCACTTTCTTATAAGGACGCTGAAGAGACTTTCGACCTAACACGTCCACAGCCCGAAGATGACTACAGTGATCTTGGTATCGACCTCGATGATGGTTCACTTGACGAGATGGGAATGTAATGGAGCCATTCCGTTTGCATATATTGGGATGCGGCAGTGCTTTGCCAACGCTGCGACACTTTCCCACCATTCAGGTGGTTGAGTGCCGGGGTAAATTGTACATGGTCGACTGTGGTGAAGGCGCACAAATACAAATGCGCCAGGCTCGTTTGCCTTTCACCAAGCTGGGTCACATCTTTATCTCTCATCTGCATGGTGACCATTGCTTCGGACTCATTGGCATGCTCAGCACTTTCGGTCTCCTTGGACGAACGGCTACAATGCATGTCTATGCCGATAAAGCCCTGGGCGACATACTCCAGCAGCAGACGGACTTCTTCTGTCGTGACTTGGGCTACGAAATAGCTTTCCATCCCATTGACACCACCCGTCATCAGGTCATCTTTGAAGACCATTCACTACAGGTTGAAACACTGCCACTGGAGCATCGCATGCCATGCTGCGGGTTCCTTTTCCGTGAGAAGCCAGCGTTGCCACATATCCGGCGCGACATGATTGACTTCTACGAGATACCCGTATCACAGATACCACGCATCAAAGCCGGAGCCGACTATGAACTTCTCGACGGTTCTATCGTGGCAAACAGCCGACTGGTGAAGCCATCCGAATCGCCGCGTGCCTATGCCTACGTCAGCGATACCCGCTTCATGCCTCAGCTCCATGAACAGTTGAAAGGTGTGACCACCCTCTATCATGAGTCGACATACGCCGAAGACAATCTGGCCATGGCCGAGAAATACTTTCATTCTACGGCCCGGCAGGCAGCTACTGTGGCTCTTCAAGCCTCTGTGAACCAACTGCTGTTGGGACACTACAGTTCGCGCTATGAAGACGAACGTGTTCTGCTTGACGAGGCTTGCAGCATCTTTCCCAGTTCCCGTCTGACGCGAGAAATGGATGTCATTGATATTTGAACTTACCCAGCAATACTCAACAGCCATGAACCTGCGAAGACAACTCATCCTGCTATTGCTGCTACCGCTGACAGCTCTCGTTTCATGGGCTGACGGCATTCCAGGATTTACACGAGACCATCCGCTCATCATCGGCCTCGACCTCGACTATGCCCCCATGGAATATGTCGATGCCGACGGAATGCCCCACGGCCTTGATGTTGATTTCACGCAGGAGCTCATGAGCCGCATGAATGTTCACTACACCTACCAGCCGAACACTTGGCAGAACATTAAGGATGATATCATCGAGGGCAAGGTTGATCTCGGCATGATGGTCTATTCGCCCTACAGACAGAACATCCTCTTCTATTCTCGGGCCGTCATGAGGCTTTACTATCAGGTGGTGTTCCGCAAGGATGCCAAAGGCCACTACGACCTTCGCAATCTGAAAGGTAAGGATGTGGCCTACATGGAGTCAAGGCCCGTCACCGATACGCTGACACAGGCTGGGGCCAAGCTGCATGTGGTGACCGATTTGCACAAAGCCCTCATCGACCTGAACAAAGGATACTACGACGCTGTTATCTGCTTCCGCTATCAGGCACTCTACATCACCAGATATTACGGCTTGAAGAACCTTCAGTCGGCCGACCTCACGCTCATCCCCCGTGAGTATTGCTATGTGAGTCGCCATAAGGAGATTATCGATGCCATCAACCCCTTCTTGGAACAGATGGAGAACGACGGCACAATCCGTGAAATCTATGGTGGTGATGTCATCACACCCTTCGGTTGGTTCATGATACCCCAATGGGTCTACATTACCTTAGGTGTCATCGCCTTCGTCTATCTGCTCCTGCTGGTCATACTCCAGCGTCGTCACCACAAGCGACTGGAGAAAGAAGTGGAACGTGCCCAGCGCAGTGAGCGTCTGAAGACAGTGTTCCTAGGCAATGTAAGCCATGCCCTTCGCACACCGCTCAATGCAGTCATTGGCTTCAGCGAAGTGATGATAGAAAATGGCAAGGATGGCATTTCCCAAGAAGACTACGACAACATGTGTCGCCTCATCAACCGCAATGGCCAGCAGTTGCTTTACTTCATCAATGAGCTGCTGCTGCTTTCCCATATCGAGTCCAGCAATGAGGAACTAGAACTTCAGTTCTGCGATATGAGCGAGGCTATGGAGCATTGCCGACAGGATTTCCAGGACAAGATGCCCGAAGGTGTCGAACTGATTGTAGAGGGTGCCCCCGGCATCGTCTATCTTGATGAGTCGAAGCTGCAGCTCATCATGACCCATTTGCTCGACAACGCTGTCAAGCACACCCACAAAGGCTATATCCGCGTGAGCCATCAAGTAAACAAGAAGGACATTTACATCGAGGTGGAAGACACGGGCGAGGGCATCCCTGAAAGTCTCCGCGAGAACATCTTTTCTCTTCTCGGCGACAAGAGCACCTTCATTCAAAACGAGACACCAGGCTTGGGACTTAGCATCTGTAAGGCAGCCGTAGAGCGCTGCAAGGGTAAGATAGGACTGTGTTCCACTTCTGAGAAAGGCACCATCTTCTGGATCAGGGTGCCTATCGCTAAACATCCGAAGAAAAATAACAAAAAGATTTAGATTCGTATATGACACTCATCATTGTTTTCATGCTTGTCTTTGGCTATCTGCTGATAGCCACAGGTCATCTCACGGGAGTCAACAAGGCCGCCATCGCCATGTTTATTGGCACCGTAGGCTGGGTGGTCTATGTGTGCTGGGGTGCAGACTTCGTCATGATGCTTCATGCCGACGAATACATGGAGTGGCTCTGCGGCCGTGAACCTACAAGCCTGACAGTGAAAGCATTCATCTACGACCATATCTTTTTGAAATATGTGGGTAAGGCAGCAGCCATCGTCATGTTCCTGTTGGCCACAATGACCATCGTCGAGATTCTGGGCAACAACGGTTGCTTCGACTTCATCTCTGAATGGATTCGCACACAGAACTCCAAACGTCTGGTATGGACCATCACGGTTGCCACCTTCCTGCTCTCGGCCAACCTCGACAACCTGACCACTGCCACGATGATGCTAGTGGTGATGCATTCCATTGTCAGGAGCCGTAGCCAGCGCATGCTTATTGGGGCAGCCATTGTCATTGCCGCCAACGCCGGAGGATGTTTCACCGTGATTGGCGACCCCCTTGGTCTTATTCTTTGGGGCGACGAAGCTATCACAGCCACCCATTTCTCGGCCTATCTATTCCTGCCAGCAATGGTCTCATGGATTATTCCTACCGTAATGATTAGCAGACAGTTACCCAGTCGTCTTGATGTCGACTGGGTAGCAGCTCCCTATCGCGGCAACGACACCCGTCTGAACCGCTGGCAGCGAGTGGTCATGTTCTTTGTAGGTATTGGCGGCCTGTGGTTCATCCCCACCTTCCGCAACATCACCCGTCTGTCGCCTTTTCTCGGTGCCCTATGTGTTCTCTCTGTACTGTGGGTCATCAATGAGGCCTTCAATCGCAAGTTGATGCAGGCCGACCAGATGGCCGAGCGCCGTCCTCGTGCCATCCAGTATGGAGCCATCCAGCAGATGCTGTTTGTCATGGGCATTATGTTGGGCATGGGCGTACTCACCGAATCGGGAGTTCTGGGCGATATTGCCGAGTGGATATTCGGTACTCTGCAGGGTAACGTATGGGTCATGGGTTTTCTTTCCGGCCTTCTCTCGTCGGTGGTCGACACATTTACGATAGCCATCACCAACGTCTCGTTCTTCCCTGTGGGTGAAGGCGTTTTCGACACCAATGGCATCTACTGGCTCGTCATTGCCTTCTCTACCGCTATGGGCGGCTGTCTGCTCTCCATCGGTTCCACAAGCGGCATTGCCCTTATGCAGATGGAGCACATGCACTTAGGGTGGTATTTCCGCAACCTTACATGGAAAGTCATGGTGGGCTTCGTCGCCGGTCTTGCCGTTCTCTTTGCCGAGACCTTTTTCCTTTAGTCAGCGATACATGTTGAAGTAGCGTTGCAGGCGCTCTTTGGGCTTCATCTTTGCGTATGTGCGCCATTCTGTTGCACCGTCCTTGCATCGTTCCAGATAGCTTAGGTCGTACATGTGACGATAAGCCTCCAACTCAAACGGGTTCAGCAGATAGGCCGCCCCGTGGTGATGCCAGGAAAGGGGAAGCAAGCGAAGCCAGTAATATATATAAAATAGGTAGAACCTCATCCATGAGTCACCACACGACTGTGCTTGCCTCAGGTGTATCATCTCATGGTTCTTTAGTGCTGAGAGGCCATTGCTCATCTCCTTCGTATCGTCGTCTGAAGTCGTGATAATGGTTCCAAAGAATGTCAATGCATAGCCCTTGCGCAGCCAGAACGTGTTGCGCAGAACCTTCATGTCGGTGAGCAGGCTGGGCTTGCGAGACCGCCATATCAGGGGGATGATGCTAAGCGGATTGTCCATTTCTTTGGTTTTGTCTGCAAAAATACGGAAATAATTTCAAAATCTAAATTATATATTATTTTTATTTCGTAAATTTGCCGACAATTATCAAGCAACCATCATTAAACATAATGACAGACGACAGACAACGCATCTTAGAACTCCGCCAGCTGCTCCATGAGCACAACTACCGTTACTATGTGCTCAGTCAACCCACAATAGGCGACCAGGAGTTCGATGCACTGATGCATGAGCTCCAGCAGTTAGAATCCCTTCATCCTGAACTCTACGATGCCAACTCGCCCACTCAGCGTGTGGGCAGCGACCTCAGCAGCGAGTTCCGTCAGGTGCCCCATCGCTATCCCATGCTTTCGCTGGCCAACACTTATAGTGAGCAGGATGTGCGTACTTGGTACGAAAGCGTAAGCAAGGGCCTTGGCGGTGAGCCATTTGAGGTGTGCTGCGAGATGAAGTACGATGGTCTTTCCATCTCGCTCACATACGTCGACGGACGTCTCACCCAGGCTGTTACCCGAGGTGATGGCACCCAGGGTGACGATGTCACCCAGAATGTGCGCACCATCAGGAGCATCCCCTTGGTACTACCACCTTCCGACTATCCCCGTGACTTTGAAATCCGTGGCGAGATACTCATGCCTTGGCAGAGCTTTGAACGTTTGAACCACGAACGTGAGGCCGCCGAAGAGCCTCTGTTTGCCAATCCCCGCAATGCCGCCAGCGGAACGCTGAAAAGCCTCGACTCGCGTGTGGTGGCCAGTCGTCAGCTCGATGCCTATCTCTATTATCTCTTAGGTGAGCAACTACCAGCCGATGGTCATTTTGAGAATCTTGAGAAAGCACGACTGTGGGGCTTCAAAATTTCCGAAGGAATGAGGAAAGCCGCCACCATCGACGAAGTGCTCCAGTACATCAGCTATTGGGACACCGAACGCAAGAACCTCCCCGTAGCTACCGACGGCATCGTCCTTAAGGTCAACTCCCTGCGCCAGCAGCGTACACTGGGCTTTACTGCCAAGAGTCCCCGCTGGGCCATCGCCTACAAGTTCAAGGCCGAACGTGAATGTACCCGTCTGCTTGAAGTCACCTACCAGGTGGGACGCACTGGAGCTGTTACCCCTGTGGCCAATATGGAACCCGTTCAGCTGGCAGGCACCACTGTTCGCCGTGCCACGCTCAACAACGAAGACTTCATCAAGAGTTTCGACCTCCATATTGGTGACTATGTCTATGTGGAGAAAGGTGGTGAGATCATCCCCAAGATTGTAGGTGTCGACATCAGCCAGCGTCCCATCATCGCCCAGCCCGTTCAGTTCATCCGCCGTTGTCCCGAATGCGACACACCGTTGGTGCGCTATGAGGGTGAAGCCGCCTGGTACTGTCCTAACGACTCTGGCTGTCCGCCTCAGATCAAGGGCCGCATCGAACACTTCATTGCCCGTCGTGCCATGAACATCGACTCGCTGGGACCTGAGACCATCGACGAGTACTATCAGCGTCGGCTCATCCGTAACTTTGCCGACCTCTACGACATCGAAGTGCAGCAAATCAATGGCGATGGCAGCCGCACCAAGTCTGCGCAGAAGATTGTCAACGGCATCCACAAGTCGCTCGAGGTGCCCTTCGAGCGTGTCGTTTTCGCCCTTGGCATCCGTTTCATCGGCGAGACATCGGCCCGTCTGCTGGCCCGTCACTTCAAGAACATCGATGCCCTCATGCAAGCCGGATTGCAGGAGCTACAGGAGGTAGAAGGCATCGGCGAGGTCATGGCCAAGAGCATCATTGCCTATTTCCATAACGAAACCAACCGCCAGATTGTGGAACGGCTGCGCAATTACGGAGTCCAGATGGCACTCAGCGAAGCCCAGACAGCAGCCATCAGTACCCGCCTCGAAGGCCAGAAGATTGTCATAAGCGGTGTTTTTGCTCATCACTCACGCGATGAATACAAGCTTCTCATCGAGCAGAACGGAGGCAAGAACGTGGGCAGCATCAGTGGCAGCACCACCTTCATCCTCGCAGGCGAGAACATGGGACCCTCCAAGTTGCAGAAAGCCGAGAAGTTAGGCATCCGCATTGTCAATGAAGAAGAATTCCTTGAAATGATATCAGCATCATGAACATCATCGTATCACAGGAAATCGCATCCGTATGTCCCTGTTTCGTAGGGGCATGTGTCGATGCTATGGTTGAGAACAGTCCCTACAGCCCCGAACTCTGGGACGAGATACACCAGTGGGGCGACAAGTTCAGGAGCCAACTGACCACCGACTCGCTGAAAGACCTGCCTGGTATTGCCGCCACCCGCCGCGTATACAAACTGTGTGGCAAAGATCCGTCACGCTATCGTCCTGCCAGTGAACAGCTCATCCGTCGCCTCCTGCAAGGAAAGGAACTCTATCAGATTGACACTATAGTAGACCTTATCAACCTTGCCTCTATTGTCCACGGCTATAGCATTGGCGGCTTCGATGCTTCCAAGTTTGTGGGTTCCCAGCTCACTTTAGGCATTGGCCGCGAGGGCGAACCCTATGAAGGCATTGGCCGCGGCCAACTTAACATTGCCGGTCTGCCCGTTTATCGAGACCAACAGGGTGGGGTAGGTACTCCCACCAGCGACAACGAACGTACTAAGATCACCCTCCAGACCACTCACTTAGTGGTGCTCATCAACGGCTACGACGGCAATGAAGACCGTGTTCGTAAGAATGCCCTTTTCATCCAGGATCTCCTCCGCCGCTACGCCCATAGCGACGGCGGCACCGTCACCATTTATCGGCCGTAAGGTCTTTCATGTTTTTCAGTTGCTTAACGGCTTTGTCAAAATCACTCTCCAGCATCCGCATCTCACGCTCACGATAGATTTCAAACTCCCGCTCAGCCTTTTCGATGGCTTCCTGATGCGATACGGTACCATTACCTTCAAGGATATTCTTCCGCAGGCGCAGTATCTGGTCATCCAATGCCGCTATCCAGTCAGCCATCTTCATTGGATTCTGCTCCAAAGCTTGGAATTCTGCATAGTCCAGAAATTGCGAGGTCAGCAGGTTCAAGCGTTGTAGCTCCAATTCCGTAAGGTAGTTCTTGGCTATCTTTACATCATCACGAGTTACGTAGTTCCCCTTGAAGTTGGTCATACCTACAAATGGTTTCTCATTGTCAACTCGCTCATAGATCAGTTCTGCTGCCGTATGTTCGTGTACCGCATAATGCATCTTATTCTGTACGGTAGCAAAGAACTGCTTCGTCATTTTGGCTCGTGGGTCATAGTCCGTTGCTGTGGCATAGATGTCAGTCACCTGCTGATAGAAGTTCCGCTCACTACTACGGATGTCACGAATGCGCTGTAGCAGTTCTTTGAAATAGCGATTACCGCCTTGCTTCAAGCGTTCATCATCCATCGTAAAGCCCTTCTGGATATACTCATGCAAGCGTTGTGTAGCCCAACGACGGAAACGCACAGCTATAGGCGACTGTACACGATAGCCGAGCGCGATAATCATATCGAGATTGTAATGATCGATATCTCTCTGGACTTTGCGTTTCCCCTCTTGACGAACTAGAAAGAATTTCTTTCGAGTTGCCTCTTCAATTAGTTCACCGTCTTGATAAATATTGCCAACATGAAGACTAATGTTTTGAGGTGTAGTGGCATAGATTTCTGCAAGATTCTCTCGTGTCAGCCACACATCCTCATCAGCAAAGCGCGCGTTTACGCTCACCTTGCCCTCCTCATCCTTATAGAGTATTAATTTGTTTCCTTTGTCCATATCTTCTCTATGATTTCAATTATCGAAGGTGCAAAGATACAGATTATTTCTCACAATCTAGCATTTTTATCTTCTCTATTTCAACGTCCAGGTTTCTTGCCGTAACAAAGAAACCATTGATGATACACTTCAGATAGTTGTCCAATTGTGAAATCTGGGGAACAAATAAAAAGTTCTTTTTGATGTGTACAGCCACCTCATCCGACTCTGGATTAGGGACATAAAAGACGGTACATGTGCTTCTGTTATTTATTTCATTAATAACTTTTCTTACTCTAGCAAATTCGTCAACATCATATAACGAGCAACTATGACACCACGGCCAAATAAGGTTGACAAACAGGCACTCGTCAACGGCTTCTAACAGAAAAGTGATGCCCTGATAGTCAAACCAGATTCTATTTTCATCCGTTTCATTAGGCAGACAACCAATTTCTTTCAAAACATCGCAAACCAGTTCTTTTGTCATAGGTTTTTCTTGTTCTTCCATATTATTTCCTTCATTTATTTGGGGCACGACATTCTCGTCTTGTAGTCCAGCATCACCCATAGATACATTGACATCAACCTTTTCACGTCCATACTTATAGTAACCGATGACCAAAGCGATTAATGATAATATTATGAAATGCCACATCTTCTTTTTTTTCTGTAAAGTTAGTCTTTTACCATTATATCACTAAGCAATTATATTGGATTCTTTTATTGCTGCATTGTTTTGTGAATAGGCAATATACACTTCCATACTACATTAGCCCGAACGAGATCTATCTTCTTTACCTCACCTCTTTTACCAGAAATAGAGTAGTACCTTGAGACACTTTTGGGAAGTAGTTCAGTAAAAGCCTTTCTTATTCGAGCGCACTTCTCATTGATTGAGTTCAACACTGGGTTCGTCACGTCCTCGATGCTCTGCAATACTCTATCAGTTAGTCCTGCGGGCCGTAACAACAGATATAACTGTGTGAGTTCCTCCCTGTAGTCTGACAGGCATTTCAACATAATTCCTTCTGGATGCGATAGGAAAAGTAGATATACGGCCTTTACTAAAGGCTCCATTTTCACTTCTGTATTGGCCCCATCATCCAATACAACCTTGTATTCTTCTGTAACAATCAGTTGAGGGAATAATTCTTCCTCGTTCATTGCTGCTACAATCTCAGCTTCATTTACTCCATACGCTTTTAGTCTGCGCACTCTCTCCTTCACTTCATCCAAAAGAATGGAGCAATGAAACTGCTCCAGTTCTTTTGAAATCATAAGCTTTATTTGTTTTTCCATCATAACACTAATTTAGAATCCTAAAGCGTCCATCATTGCATCGTACATTAGAGGATCACTGGGCATATCTCCATACATACCGTCTGTCAGCGCGTCCCAAGAGTCTTCTTCAGTCCATTCGTAGCCTTCTTCATAGCCACCACACTCAAAATCTTCTTCATACTTATCATCTTCGTAAGAGTCGTAATCATAAATTCTTTCCATAATTGTTTATTTTATTGGTTATTACATGTTGTTATTGACTATCAAGCTTTTAGCTGTCTGTTCCATCAGGTTCTTTTTCAGATTAAGCTGGTTTTCAACAATCAGCTCATAATCACATTTATTATCTCCCATTTTGATAGTTAGGACAAACAGCTCCATGAATGTAAGGAAGAGGAACAATACAACGTAAAAAGCCAGAGATATCCAACTTTTAGAGACTACATTCAGTGTTGCTTCCAGTTCTTCAATGAATCCAAGCGGACGTTCGCTGACTTCCTTAGTCACTTTCTCCGCAATGTCCTTCTTGTCCTGGTGCAGTCGTTCCAGTTGATTTTGGTAGATCTCAATTTGATTGTTATTTGATTTAAGTTGTTCTGCCAAGGGATTAGGGATGTTAATCACCTCGGTATTTCTAACCCTTACTTTCTTGGGGGTTCCATTTTCGTCGATTCCAGCGACTTGTTCTGTAGTTGATACGTTTACACTCTTAATTGTGGGCCGTTTCATAAGTTCTTCACTCAAATCTATCGTCGTTTTGTTCAGCGAATCGATCTCATGCGTGATACGTCTTTCGTCACTTTCAAAAATAGACATTCGCTTCAATATGGTTTCTTTAATCACATCCTCCCTATTCTCTTGAATAGTCTGTTGAATATCGTTGCGGAAGATAATTTGGTCAATGATACAGGATCCAAGAATTGCCATGCAGATGGCCATTGAGAAACGCATTGCTGCCATCATTCGTGCTTTGCCTACATTCAAAATGATAACTCGTTCTATACATAAAATGATGAACATAAATGCCAGTGAAATGCATATTTTTAGAGCACACGACTCGATGTTGATATACCTGTCAGCAAAACAGTATCCGATAGTACCCCATATAATCATCATGATACTAATAGCAGACAACAGTTTCCGATACTGGCGATGACTGGATTCACCACAATCCTTCAAAATCTCATTGTTCCATCCAATCAGGAAACAACCTATGTTGGTTAAGTTCTTCATACCGCAGTTCTTTTAGTGATTATTATTAATAAAGTTGATGGTTGCCGCACTGACACCCTTCAGGAAACCTCGTTTATACGATTCTGTCATCGTGGTCATTTTTGGATCATCATTGGCCAACAGCTTTTCCATTTCCGTTATTTCTGCTAGATGTTCCTCGTATGTTGCCAAGCGAGCCTCCAAATCCGCTGCTGCACCAAGTGCAAATGCTTTGCGACTGTTTTCAATTCTGACCATAACCTCCCTGATGTTACTTTTGTACCGAAGCGTTATTCTTTTGAATAGCATTTCCAAATTGTTTCGGATGATAGTGACCTTTGCATCACGATAGGTGATGTCTTGATTGACCAGTGCATCTTGGAAGCCCTCTTCTTCATAGTTCTTGTGAATGAAGTTAAAGATAACGTCAATTGGCATCCCAGTTCCCCATGTGATTGTAATCACGGGCTTATCCTCATCCTTGTTTTCGCTTTTAGAATCAGAATTGTTATCATGCACCTGTACATTTTCTTTTACTTCAGGAATCAACGCCGCGTTTTCTTCCTGCTTTCTGCTGAATAAATTGAAAATCTTCATAGCTGTATATTTTTTATTGTTATTACTTTGTTTTATCCTCTCAATTCGTCTGTGCTAAATACGATTTCCGCAGTCTCACCAGTTTGACGATAGGTGTATCTGAATACGAGCTTTCTATTTGAATTTACCACTCTCTTAACATGTACACCATTCGTATTAATTTGAGAATAAATTCGCTCTTTCTGCTGTTCCATAGAAATAGGTTCATTGTCTTTAAGTTCATAACTAAAGATATAAGCTTCGTTAGTAACTACAGCATTTTTCCAGATGGTTCTTCGGTCTATCTTCTTAGGGCAGAAAAATGACTGGTATCTTGCTAACAGGGTCAGATAATCGTCATCATTAACGTTCTCATCCATTTCTTCAGAAAAGATGATTTCCAACTGCTCTTCTGTGAAGAAATCCAAGAGAGCATCTATATCCACTATGTTGTCAAAGAACAGCATCGAAATGATGGTCATAACTACCAGAAAAATGACTCCGAATACGATTGAAATTGCAGAAGCAATGAAAATCACGAACCAGAACTTTCTGAATAATCTCTTGATGTGTAAAAATAACTTTCTCATTGTTTTTTGATTTTAAATTGTTACTATTTGTTGTTTCTTTGCCTCTTGATACCCGAAAAATGAAAAAGGTAACCGCATTTTCAGAAAAAAGTTGTATTTTTGCCAAAAATAATTGCAAATGAAGCTGAAACTATTGATACTAAGCCTATTCTACTTGGTTTTCGCTAATGCCAATGCTCAACGAAAACAGGCATTCTTAGTGGGTATTTCTCACTATGACACCGCATTGACTGGTTATCAGTGGAATAATATCAATGGTGTTGAGGATATTAATCTGCTCTGCCCGCTATTAATGAAACATGGTTTTCAAACTACTACGGTGTTAGACGAGCAGGCTACCTTTGATAATATAACTCGCCAACTATCAACTTTTATCAAAAGCACCAAGAAAGGTGACATCGTTTACCTGCACTTCTCTACTCATGGTCAACCAGTAGAAGACTTAAATGGTGACGAGGAAGACGGTTGGGATGAGGCCATCGTTCCTATTGATGCTTATAAGATGTATAAGAAAGGGAGTTATGAGGGTAAGAATCATTTGTTAGATGACCAACTCAATGCTTTCGTAAAACGATTGAGGGAAAAGATTGGCATCAAGGGCTTCCTGTACGTAGTTATTGATGCTTGCCATGCTGGCACTTCATCAAGGGCGAATGATGAGACTGTTAGGGGCACTAAGGTTGGCTTCACATATAATGACAAGGTTTTCAAGCCATCCACGCAAAAGAAGTCTCATTATAAGATAGAGCCTGGTGCGAAACAGTCTAACGTACTGTTTATCGAGGCTTGTCGTCCAGATCAGGTTAACACAGAGATTAAGGTTGGTAATAAAAGATATGGGCCATTGTCATACAACATCGCCCAAACATTATCCGCGAATGCACTTACTGCTGATGCAGGCGAGTTCTTGAAAAACCTTAAGTCCTCTATCATAAGTGGAGGGCACTGGCCCAACAACCAGAATCTAGTAATAGAAACGAGTTATTGATATGGCAAAGGAAGTTTCATTACACGACAACGACCTGAATAGCTTCATCTCTGGTGAACGTGATAAGGTGCTTTCTTATCTGAGAAAGAAATATACGCTCTCAGACGATGACCTCAACGACATCTTCCAAGATGCGTCGATGGCGCTATTCTTGAATGTACGTAATGGGAAGCTTACCGATCTCACCAGTTCATTGGGCACTTACTTCATGCGAGTCTGCATCAACCATACTTTAAAGTTTCTTGGCAAACACACCAAGTCGATACCCTTGTTCAACGAGAATCTGCTTACCAATCCTAATTCAATTCGTAAAGATAAGATTGACGAACTATGGGGCGTTTGTGTTGACACAGAGGAGGAAGACAAACAGGTGCGTTTAGAGAAACTGGTCAACAGCATCATTGCATCTATGACGGATACATGCAGAAATATCTTGCATGGCTATTATTGGAACGACTACAGCACATCAACTATTGCCGAAACCTTCAACTTTACAGATGCCAACTCAGTAAAGGCTCAGAAATACAAGTGCGTAAAGAAGTTCCGTGAGAAGTACAATGAACTAAAGAATAAAATCTATGGATAAGGACAACGATATATTGCAAGAAGCCATTGATGCTCGCATCGATTCATTCCTTCGTGGTGAAATGACGCCAGACGAAGAGAGTGCTTTTAAACAGGAAATACAGGCTGACCCTGAACTGCGTGCTCAGGTGAAAGCTACTGTAGCACTGATTCGTGGCATCCGTAACCAGAATGAAGCTCAAGAAAAAACGATTATTGCCAAATACAACAAGAGTCGTGTTCGTTCGATATTGACATGGGCCTGCTCCGTTGCCGCCATGTTCGTTGTCTTCTTTGGAGTTAAGAATGAACTAAGATACCGTGAGCTGTCTGGTATCGTAAATCCCTACTATTCGGAGTACAACATGAGTGAAGCTTCTCGTGGCGATGTTGACTCTGTCACTGTCACTGTTGCCCACCTCTACACCTTGTTTAATAATATAAAGGAGCAGAGAAGCGTCAGCGACATCATCGAAGAACTGGAGCCCATTTATCTCGCCCTTGATTCTGATTTTACTTACTCAGCCTACGCTAACGATATAGCCTGGAACCTTGCACTGGCATATATAAAGGATGACCAAATCGATAAGGCTATTCCTGTATTGGAGAAGCTGGAAGAGGATAATCCTGACATGCCAATAGCAGTTAAGGCAAGTGAGCTAAAGCAAAAATTGCAGAAATTGCAGAAATGATTTTTTCCTGCATTTTCTTTGGTGGTTTTTAAAAAAATATATACTTTTGCAGCGGGAATTCACCCAAATTCCTGCTCAAAACTCGAGTTTTTAAACCAATGTTAGTAGCTTAAATCCACGGGATGGGGAACCGTAATTATTAATATAAAGCTATTAAAATATGGTTATAATTCTTTTTAAAAAGAAAGGAAGCACCATTTTGAAGCAAATTGCAATATGGTTGGGAATTATCGCATCTTTGCTAAAAATTGTGACGTTAATACGAGATATTATCTAGCTTCCAGATTGGTTAGGAGAGAGAGGCGACTCTCTCTCCTAAGTTATTACTCAAGCCCATCCAACATAATAAAGGATGCCCAGTATTCTGGCTTGTTGTATTTCCCATTTTCGACTCGACGAAGATACGATTGGGCCTCTTTTAGAGATTGATGCTTTGTCTTACCCATCATCAAGTTTCTGTAAAACTCAACCATAAGAATCTTTGTAGCATCATCAGGAATCTTCCAAAGGCTCATAACGATTGTCTCCACACCAGCCATTTTAAATCCACGCTGCAGCCCATAGACGCCATCTATATCATCAATTTTACCCAAACCTGTTTCACAAGCAGAAAGCACAGTTATTTCATTACCAAATAAATCCATATGCGATATTTCTTCAGCAGTTAAAATACCATCTTCAACGTCTGCAGGCAATTGTTTACCGAGCCACGCATTATTTGCACCAGCAAGAAGTATACCACAATATTGCATCGGGAGCCTTTTATTAGCATAGCTAACTGTATTATCAAAATAACGTGTGGTGGCATCTTCCTTTTCTTCATAGAAGAAACCGTGAGTTGACAAATGAATGACTTTAGGTGATTTGCCATCTAAACTCTTAAATGCTTCTTCATTGGCTTTACCCCCACAAAGAAGAACAGAACTTACCTTGTTCTTATTGAGGATAGAATCAATTTGCTGCGCTTCAGTTAAAGTTCCTGGTATAGGATCCCAAGTTCCACGGTTAGTAGATCTTGTTGCGAGGCTTGATTCCGAACCAAAAAACCTTGAATAGTGCGAGGCTTCTAATGACATGTCCTCAATACCTTCATTATAATCCACTCCTCCTATCAAAAAAGCATTAGATAATGGCATCGTTCGTTTACGTCCTGATTTCTCTATAATTTGAGCCGTAGATGACACTTCAACAAGAACGTATTTGTCCATCAATCTTTGATGACTACCAATCGCAATTGCTTGTAAGTTTACTTTATGAATGCCGCTAACAGGAGAAAAAAATATAGTTTCACCATTATGAATATATTTTTCTAATGGATGAAAAATAAGATCAAATAATTTCTCATTATTCAGACTATATAGACTGTCAACAAAGTCATTTTCCATCATCTGATGTTTGTCTAAAACATCATTAAGTGTTTTTTCCTTGCACAATTTAACAAAAACAGGATGTAACAAATCAGAACGTTCAATCAATGCGCCATAATATGTTTCGCATTCATTGCCGGAAAGAAAAACAGGAATTAATATAAATTCGATAGCAACTTCATTTCTTTTAAGGCTCTGACGTACTTTATCACATGATATTTGTGAATAATCAAATAATTCAGTAGGATTCTTGACAGACGTGATTATCTCTCGCTCAAGCCTTAAAATCCTCTCTTTAAGTGTGTTTACTGAATCTACAGATAATCCTTTTTGAGTTATGTTCTTTTTCATATCTAAAAGCCGGGCGTATTTGTTCTTAATTTCATCGTTACTACTTCGTTTAACAAAATCTGATATGAGATTCGGAAAACGCACCAATAATGTTTTAGTATACAAAGTATTATCATATGCCATCTTCAACAGTTCTGGCGTTTGATACTTCCAAGACACAGCATTCGTAACAAGTTCAAGTATTCTGGTTTGATTTGACCAATACCTTTCTCGCTCCGATTCTGCGTAAGTTGACAAAATAGCAGACAAATTGTCTTTTGAAAAATTAACATAGTTCTTTAATACATCAACTACCTGATTATTATTTGATAGGTACAAAGAGAGTATTAGATTTTGATAGACAATATCTTTGTTAATATATCCATAATCACTCACATTCGCTTTTTCAATAAGTTTAATTGCCTCATCATAGTTGCCCTTTTGAATTTCTGTATATGCTGTATTCACCAAGGTAAGATAATTGTTACTACCATTTTGTTCCTCCCCAATTTTAAGGATTTCTTCTCTAATACTATCTGCATTTTCAATATCACCCATATATTGAAAATTAACAGCAATATTATTCCAAATAGTCAAATAACGAGAGTCGTTTGCAACATTTACGCCAATCTCTGATGCAACATCCTTGAAAATATCAACAGATCGATTTAATAGGATGTTTGAAAAGAAATAATCTCCTGTTTTTTGGAATGTCAGAGCAAGACCGTTCAAACATACAGCATAGTCGATTGACGAAACATCGCCTTCTTTTTCAAATACTTCTTTCGCCTGTAAAAAGCAATCTTTTGCGCCATCAACGTTTTCAATCATTAGTCGAATTTGCCCTTTTTGAATAAAAAGCAACTTTCTTTGAGAGTATGCCAATTCTCCATACGATTGTAATGTATGCTCCGCTATTTCAATAGTTCTTTCGCATTCTTTGAATTTTTTTTGTTGGGCATAAATATCACACAAGTAATATATGTTATAGGCATATTCTTTTGCAGGGAACGGATTGTCTAACGACAATAATTTTTTCTCCAATTGCTTCAATCTGTATATCGCAGAATCCAACTTGTTCTCATTATAGAGACGCCCAATATTACCATATTCGTTTGCAAAATCAAATGACATATTGTCTTGGGCTGTAACAATTGCAGCATACAGAAATGCCAAGATAAATAAAGATTTCTTCATTTCTTCACCTTTTTACATTCTTCAATATATTTTTGTGTTTCGCCTGAAACTTTTCCGATTTGATCTAATTGAATTTCCGCGGCAATATTCAAATAGGATAATGCTTTTGGATAATTACCCTTATCAAGATAAGATTTTCCCATGTTATGATAAAGTGATTCTAAAATATTATTTTTGTCTATACCAAGTTTATTGTATATGTCAATTGCCGTTGATATACATTTAATTGATTCATCATTTTTGTTAATTTTATTATAGCTTACTCCTAGCAGGCAGTTCGACATAAGATAATCCATATTAGAAGTTCCTTTATTATCTTTGATATATTTTACTAATTTTTCCAATATGTCTATGGATTTCTTGCATTCTTCTTTACCCAAAAAAGCTTTGGCTAAATTGTAATAAACAAAAAAGTGTTCGTCATAATTTAAGTGGCTTGATAAAGAGGCGAACTCCTTACAATAATCAATTATTTTGTCGAACATATTTAAAGAGCGACAATTAAAAACCATCTTGGAAAGTACATTTCCTTTCATTTCAATCCAATCTGGTAGTCCTTTGTTCGCATTTAAAAAAGAATCACACCTTTCATAATATATTTGCGCCAACTTAAAATGTTTTTCTTTGCTTAAATTATAGCCCGCAACCATATTATAGGTATATATGTTTTTTCCTAAATTCATACGTTCACTATATGCATACAATTCAGGCAATAATAATTCCAAAGCATCTATGTTTGCAATTTTTGAGTACATTATCAAAAGGCTCTCGTTTATAGAATTAACATCAACAGATTTGTCAGGAAAATCTTTGTTCTTCTCCTTGACTCTTTCGTATAGTCTAATTGCTTCATTATCTTCCCCTATCACAGATAGATATGTAGCTTTCCCTTCATCCATAGTAATAGAATCCTCATAGCTTATTGAAGGAGATGTGATATAGTTATAGAAGAACATAAAAGAGTCCTTTATTTTTTCGTTTTCTTTATTCTGATTATTAGAAAAAAAGATATTAATTGATAGTTTTTGTATTTCATTATGAATTTGCTCAATAATAGCTGGAGAATAATTTAATTTCTCATATATAATTAATAACAATTGATACAATTTCTTAGCATGGATACATGTGTCGTATGTATTTGCACATTTTACTAAAGCGTAATTTATTACAGCCTCAGACTCTTTCAATTTATCAAGATGTATATATGAATATGCTATATAGTAAACTGTCATAAGATAGTTTTCGCAATCCCACATATGAAGACTATCCATTTTGGTTATAGCAATATTCATTGCTGAAACCGACTCTTCGTACATTTCTTTGTAGTACAATAGCAAACCAGCAACAAAATCTTCCTTAAATGAAGAATTAGCATTTCCGAAACTAAATTGCTCTTGTCGTAACAAATTGTCTGCATATTCTATCTCATGATGTAATAATAGTTTCTCGACTCTTTCTAATGTGGTTTTAGAAATACTATTTTGTGCAGAAATATTTATTCCGCACATCATTAATAAAATAATTGTTATAATACGTTTCATTTCAATTTTATCTATTTCGATGCAAAATTACAATTTTTCTTCAAATCTCGGTTGCCTTTTCTTCCTTTTTGGTATATAAAGACGAAGAAAGCCCGAAAAGGAGTCAAAAACAAGGTTGTGAAAGTGGTTCCGCTTGGGCAAATGAACAAGAATAAGTTTTTTTGTAAACCAAAAAACAAGGCTTCAGCGTCATAGGTCTGCTTTATATGGTTCGTAAACATATTGTATCTGACTCGTAAATATGCTATTTAGGACTTGGAATAATATTGTTTTGGGGATGCAAAACGTATATAAAAAATCCCAGTCGCTGATGACAACGACTGGGATGAATATGGATTGGTTGCTAAAAGGGCTGATTAGCGGGCAGAGACGTACTTGTGGAGGGTCTTGCGGACGGCACCGTTGCCAGCGAAGAGCTCTTTCACCATGCCTTCAATCTGTTCGCCCAGACCGGCTTCGTAAAGGTCGAGGCCGAAAACGTCCTTGCGGCTGTAGAGGTTGCGCAGGCAGCTGTAGTCCTGGTCGGCCTTGCCCACCTGTAGCGGGGCGACGATGGCCTGCATCTCTTGCAGCATGGGGTCGGGTGACGGTTCGAAGGGAGTGCCGTCGTCCTTGATGCCCTTGAGGTAGCGGGCATAACCGGCCAGCGTGAGGGGAATGAGGATGAGATTGCTCATGTCGAGGCCACGGGCCACATACTTCTTGATGGTCTCGCCGAAGCGGATGGGCAGCTTCTGCGAAGTGTCCATGGCAATGCGCTGGGGAGCGTCGGGCATGAAGGGATTGGGCAGACGGCGGTTGATGACGGCACCGATGAACTCGTAGGGATTGAGCACACCAGGATCGACTACCACGGGCATGGCTTCCATGTAGCCAATCTTCTGGATGAAGGCACGCAGGTCGTCGTCGGCCATCTCGGCAGAGATGAGCGTGTAGCCCAGCATGCAGCCATAGATGGACATAGCGGTGTGGAGGGGGTTGAGACAGGTGGTGACCTTCATGGTTTCAACCTTGTCGACAGTGTCGCGGGTGGTGTAGAGGGCACCGCCAAGATTGAGTGGCGGACGACCGTTGGTGTAGTTGTCCTCAATGACGAGGTACTGTACTTCCTCTGCATTGACGAAGGGAGCCGTGAAGGTGTGCTTCTCGGTCTCGATGTAGTCGTTGTCCTCAAAGCCGTCGGCAGCCAACAGCTCCTTTACCTTCTCATGGGGACGAGGCGTGATCTTGTCGATCATAGACCAGGGGAAGGTGATCTTCGTCTCATCTTTCAGATAGTCGAGGAAGGCTTTCTCTACCAGTCCGTCCTTTACCCAGCGCTCAGCGTAGGCGAAGACACCGGCCTTGACCTTGTCGCCGTTATGCGAGCAGTTGTCCATCGACTGCACGGTGAGGGGCAACTGTCCTGCCTTCCAGCGCTCATAGAGCAGGGCGCAGACCTTGCCCATGGCGAAGAGGGGCTTCAGTCCGCGAGCCAGGTCGGCCTCGTTGTAGGTGTAGCCTTTCTCGGTGATGGTGAAGGAAATCATCTGGAGCGACGGGTTGCGGAAAATCTCTACCAGACGATTCCAGTCGGGGAACTGGGAATCGGCCTTGAGGGCTTCGGTGACTGAGGCGATGACCTTCTTCTCGATGGAACCATCAGAACAGAGGTTCACGCAGAGCGACAGGTTGTTGTAGGGTGCGTATGCCTTATCAATGACCTCAAAGTCGAAGGTCTCGGCCACGATGACACCTCGGTCGTACTTGCCGGTGTTGAGGGCATCGTTGAGGATGGCTGCCGGGAAAGCACGGAAAATGTTGCCGCCGCCGAAGTGTACCCATGTGGGTTCCTTGGCAGTCTTCTCACGGACGGCCTTGATGTCGAACTTGGGGAGCTCGTAGCCTTTGGCTTCCCATTCTGCGGCGTTGAACTGGCCGCTCAGTATGTCGTTGAGTTTCATTATAGAAAAGGTTTGGGGTTATTGCTTGTTATTTCTTCAGCCAGCGGTCAAGCCAGTTGAAGTAGGTGCGCTGCCAGAGTATGCCGTTCTGGGGCTTGAGCACCCAGTGGTTCTCGTCGGGGAAGATGAGCAGCTGCGCCTCGATGCCACGCATGCGGGCAGCGTTGAAGGCCGACATGCCCTGGGTGTAGTTAATGCGGTAGTCCTTCTCGCCATGGATGCAGAGGATGGGCGTGTCCCACTTGTCAACAAACTGGTGGGGTGAGTTCTTGTAGGTCTTGTCGGCATTTGCCGTGCGGTCGCGGTTCCAGTAGGCATCATCGTACTCCCAGTTAGAGAACCAGTTTTCCTCGGTCTCGGTGTACATGGCCTCCAGGTTGAAGGCACCGTCGTGGGCAATGAAACACTTGAAACGCTTGTCGTGATGGCCTGCCAGATAATAGACGCTGAAACCACCGAACGAGGCACCCACGGCACCCAGGCGGTCCTTGTCAACATAAGGCAGGTTCTGGGCGGCATCGTCGATGGCAGCCAGATAGTCCTGCATGCACTGGCCTGTCCAGTCGCCGCTGATCTCCTCTAACCATTCCTGTCCGAAGCCGGGCAGGCCGTGACGGTTAGGAGCTACGATGACGTAACCCTGCGAGGCCATAATCATGAAGTTCCAACGGTAGCTCCAGAACTGGCTGACGGGACTCTGCGGTCCGCCCTCGCAGAAGAGCAGGGTGGGGTACTTCTTCGTCTCGTCGAAGTTCGGCGGCAGGATAATCCATACAAGCATTTGCTTGCCGTCGGTAGTGTTGACCCAG
>JAEEGL014444860.1_pt1 | contig 25114 bp, 13 predicted proteins | sample 9134231 | NCBI WGS metagenome assembly JAEEGL01 (sample SAMN16246548, study PRJNA631951) | gut metagenome | biome: gut microbiome; feature: rumen; material: fiber-attached | host: Bos | place: Iran: Karaj | collected 2018-10 | reverse complement strand
GAATAGAATCTGTAAAACTTCTTTTCAATATTGTTTTTGCAGTCATCAGGCAAAAATGAGGAAAGGTATATTCTGTCTTTTAGCCACCCTGACAGGCTTCCGTAGCTTTCTGCCAGTGAGAAAATGTATTCTATTTTTTTAAGGAACTGGTCTCTGCGCCCGAATGCCAGAACGGCGGCAATAAATGCGGCACATTCCGTATCTGTAACGGACGAATACTTTTTAAGCGAAAAGCTTGGGTCACCGTCAAAAAAGGATTCATTTTCATATTTGTCAGCCAAAAAGCGCAGATAGTCCGCCAATTCTTTACAAACCATTCAAAATTCCATAACAAAAGCAAGTATAAAAAAGCCCTTCATCAACTATAACGGCCGATGAAGGGCTTATTAACTGACTAACAGTTATAAGACAAAGTCTTATTTGTACAAGTCAATCAGCTTCTGGAGATGCTCGTATCTGGCCTTTGCAACATCTTCACTCTTCTTGAAGAGGAAGTCAGCACGGTCAGGGAACTTGCGTGTAAGAGCTGAGTAACGTGTTTCGTTAGCAAGGAAGTTCTGGTAAGAACCATCACCTGGCTTAGAAGTCAATGTGAAAGGATTCTTTCCTTCTGCCTTGAGAGCAGGGTTAAAGCTGAACAAGTTCCAGTAACCGGCAGCTACAGCAGCTTTCATTTCATCCTGGCAGTGGTTCATACCGCCCTTAACTCCGTGCAATTCACAAGGAGCATAACCGATGATCAATGAAGGTCCGTTGTAAGCTTCTGCTTCCTGAATTACTTTGAGAGCCTGTGCAGGGTTTGCACCTAGTGCAATCTGTGCAACATAAACATAGCCGTAGCTCATTGCAATTTCAGAAAGTGATTTCTTTCCAACTTCCTTACCGGCAGCAGCAAACTGACATACTTCACCGATGTTAGATGCCTTTGATGCCTGTCCACCTGTATTTGAGTACATTTCTGTATCGAATACCATAACATTAACATTTTCGCCGGAAGCAAGAACGTGGTCGAGTCCGCCGTAACCGATATCATAGGCCCAGCCGTCACCACCCATAATCCATACGGATTTTTTGTTAAGGTACTGTTTCTTTTCAAGAATTTCGTTCTTGCAGTCGCAGTTAAGCTTTTCAAGTTCAGAAATAAGAACTTTTGTAGGTTCAACGTTAGCAAGAGTATTGTCTTTTGTTTCCATGAACTTGGCGATTGCGTCCTTAAGACTTGCAGAAGCTTTGTCGCCGGCTGCAATTTCGTTAAGTTTTGCAATCAAGCTGTCGCGGATGTATTTCTGTCCGATGTACATACCAAGACCATGTTCTGCGTTGTCTTCGAACAGTGAGTTAGCCCAAGCCGGTCCTTTCTTTGAATCTTTGTTGATTGTGTAAGGACATGTTGCAGCAGGACCACCCCAGATTGATGAACAACCAGTTGCGTTGGAGATGTACATGTTTTCGCCGAAGAGCTGTGTAATAAGACGTGCATAAGAAGTTTCAGCACAACCTGCGCAAGAACCTGAGAACTCAAGCAGAGGCTGGTTGAACTGGCTGCCCTTTACAGTGCTGTCAGCATAGCCGGAATCAGCTTTCTTGGAAACATTCTTAACCAGATAATCCCATACAGGCTGTTCTTCGAGACGTGTTTCCTGCGGAACCATTTCGATTGCTTTTGTAGGACATACGGTAACACATTCACCGCAACCCATACAATCAAGCGGAGAAATGCTCATTGTATATTTGTACTGAGTTGGCTTTGGTTTTGTATCAACAGCTACGAGACCAGCCGGAGCAGCTTTTGCTTCTGCATCAGAAACGAGATAAGGACGGATTGTTGCGTGTGAACAAACAAATGCACAGTTGTTACACTGAATACATTTTGCTGCATCCCATTTTGGAACGTTAACTGCTGTACCGCGTTTTTCGTAAGCGGAAGCACCAAGTTCAAACTGACCGTCTGCGCAGTCTTTGAAAGCGGAAACAGGAAGTGAATCACCATCCATAAGAGCAATCGGGTTCATCAGTTTTTCAACCATTGCAACCGTCTTTGCTTCGCCTTCAAGTTTAGCCTTTTTGCCTTCGTCTTTTGCATTCTTCCATGAAGCAGGAACTTCAACCTTATGGAGTGCGCCGGCACCCTGGTCAATAGCCTGGCAGTTCATGTCTACAATGTCCTGGCCTTTCTTGCTGAACTTAGCAACAACCTTTTCTTTCATGTACTTGATAGCTTCTTCTGCGGGAAGAACGTTAGCAAGCTTGAAGAAAGCGGACTGAAGAACAGTAGAAGTTCTCTTTCCAAGACCAATCTTTCCTGCAATGTCTACAGCGTCGATTGTGTAAAGAGTGATGTTGTTTTCCGCAATGTAGCGTTTTGCTTCTGCAGGAAGGTTCTTTTCAAGTTCTTTGTCGTCCCACTGGCAGTTGATAAGGAAGATACCACCTTTCTTAACATCCTGAACCATCTTGTATCCCTTGAGGATGTAAGACTGGTTATGGCATGCTACAAAGTCTGCCTGGTTGATGTAGTAAGGTGATTTAATAGGTTTGTCGCCAAAGCGCAGGTGGCTGATTGTAATACCACCAGTTTTCTTTGAGTCATACTGGAAATATGCCTGAATGTATTTGTCAGTGTGGTCACCGATGATTTTTGTTGAGTCTTTGTTTGCACCAACAGTACCGTCACCACCGATACCCCAGAATTTGCATTCTACAGTACCTGCGGCTGCTGTGATAGGAGCAGGTTTAACTTCCGGCAGAGAAAGATTTGTAACATCATCGATAATACCGATTGTAAAGCGGCTCTTTGGAGATGCTTTTGCAAGTTCTGTGTAAATAGCGAATACTGAACTTGGCGGAGTATCTTTTGAACCGAGACCATAACGTCCAGCACTAAGTTTAACGTCATTAAGACCTGCTTCGCGGAGAGTTGTTGCAACATCAAGGTAAAGAGGTTCACCGAGAGAACCCGGTTCCTTTGTACGATCAAGAACAGCGACTTTCTTTGCTGTTTTTGGAAGAACTGAAAGGAATTTTTCGCTTACCCATGGTCTGTAAAGTCTTACCTTGATAAGACCAACTTTTTCGCCGTGAGCGTTGAGGTAGTCAACAACTTCTTCAGCAACATCACAAATTGAACCCATTGCTACGATTACGCGGTCAGCGTCTTTTGCACCATAGTAGTTGAACAGGTCATAGTTTGTGCCGAGCTTTTTATTGATTTTTGCCATGTATTTTTCAACAACGGCAGGAAGACTGATATATACAGAGTTACATGCTTCACGATGCTGGAAGAAAACATCACCGTTTTCGTGTGAACCGCGCATTGAAGGATTGTTCGGGTTAAGAGCGTGGTTGCGGAATGCTTTTACTGCATCCATGTTGCACATTTCTTTAAGATCTTCATAATCCCATGTTTCGATCTTCTGGATTTCATGAGATGTACGGAAACCGTCAAAAAAGTTGAGGAAAGGAACGCGACCTTCAATTGCTGCAAGGTGAGCAACAGGAGCAAGGTCCATAACTTCCTGTGGGTTTGATTCGGCAAGCATTGCAAAACCTGTCTGACGGCAGGCGTAAACGTCTGAATGGTCACCGAAAATGTTCAAAGACTGTGAAGCAACACAGCGTGCTGAAACATGGAAAACACCGGGAAGCTGCTCACCGGCAATTTTGTACATGTTAGGAATCATCAAAAGAAGACCCTGAGATGCTGTGAAGGTTGTTGTCAATGCACCTGAAGCCAAAGAACCGTGAACTGTACCTGCAGCACCGGCTTCTGATTCCATTTCTACAACTTTTGTCTGTGTTCCAAAAATATTTTTCTGACCATTTGCTGACCACTGGTCAACAAAGTCCGCCATTGGAGATGACGGAGTAATAGGATAGATACCGGCGACTTCTGTAAATGCGTATGCGACATGTGCAGCAGCCTGGTTACCATCCATGGACTGTTTTTTTCTGGACATATGTCCTCCTATAAAGTATTTGAATACTAACTAAGATTATATCAATAAGAATACATCGATATATGTTTTGTTTCAAGGGAATTTTCGGAATGTATAAAGGTAGTTAAAAAAATCTGCGGTCACTTCCCTCGCACATCTGCTGTGTCTCCCCTCGCGGATCTGCACACTCTCCCCTCGCAGATCTGCGGACTGCAGATAAAGCACTTTTTTATAGAAACTTTTTTGTGGAAATTCTCGGTTAGTTTTAAAAAATTATATGTGACTAAAGTGATAAATTTTTTAAGTGTCGTTCTTTGACACAGTGGGTGTGATAAACTTGAAGAAATGGCAACTATCCGGGATTTTCTTAAAATTTTGGTATTTTGATGGTTTTTTTGATATGCTTTTTACGCTGAAATTTATGTAGAAACAAAAAAATTGAAAATATTTTTCTGCGGTGTCACTCTTTGACACATTTAGTTGATAGAATAACAGTAAATTGAGTTTTAAATCAAAAAGGAGACTTAGTAGGAGCTTATGAAATCGATAACAATTAAGAATGAATCGTGCTGGGGTCCGGCAGAAGCTTTATATGAAAATGGTTTTACTATTAACTATACCGACGGAGAGAAAGAAGCGGTAATTTTTGATTTAAGTACAGATGAATGTTCAAAATTGATTCCAAAAGACGGATTTGAGGAATTATGGAACAAGCTGCTTGAAATTAATTTTCAGAAAGTTTTATTAGAAAATGAGCCTTATCAAGGATGTGACGGGGCATATTCAATTGTTGAGATTAATGTTGGATTACAGTCGCTTACACTTTCATTATGGTGTCCTGATTTAAATTTGTATAAAGATCCAAACTTTTCAGAAAGCTTGAAGTTTTTGAAGGTAGTACAGGAAATTATAGATTTTGCTGCTTCGCATGATGTTGCGGTAGGCTTTGAGTTTTATGAGGATTAATGAACATTGAACAATTTGCAACAAAAAAATTGTTTTGTCATTCTTTGATACTGTGCTTGTGATAAACTGTATAAGATTTTTTTGGTAGAATCTAAAAAATTATGATATGATTATCATAAACTCTAGAAAGGAAATAGCAGGGGAAAAAATGGAAGCTGCGGATAACGGAATCAGAGATAATAAAAAGTACGGCAGTGTAGGAGACTTTTTAAAAAGTGTAGTAAAAGAAGGTTCTGAACTTTCAATAGTTTCTGCCTATTTCACTATTTTTGCATATTATGCCCTTCACGAGCAGCTTGATTCCATAAAAAGTTTGAAATTCCTCTTTGGTGAACCGACTTTTGTTAAATCATTTGATGCCGATTCAAGATGTTATAAAATTGAAGATGATTCCATTGTAATTTCTCCCAATGAAAAGTTCTCACAAAAGCAGATTGCCTCGAAATGCGCAGAATGGCTGCGTAACAAAGCTGAGATAAAATCGATAGTCAAACCGAATTTTTTACATGGAAAAATGTATTATGTTCATAGACAAATTCAAGATATAAAAGAAGTAAAAGCAATTTCCGGCAGTTCAAATTTTACGACAAGTGGTCTTGGATTAAAAAAAGAAGCAAACAATATTGAACTGAATCTTATAGTAGACAGCGATCGCCAGAAAGAAGAGCTGAAAGGCTGGTTCGATACAATCTGGAACGACAATACCGGTTTGGTGCAGGATGTAAAAGAACAAGTCTTAAAATATCTTGAACAGCTTTATAAAGAAAATGAACCAGAACTTATTTACTTTAAAACTCTTTATAGTATTTTTTCTGATTACCTTGACGAGCAAATAAACAATAAACTATTTGACGAAACAGCATTTAAAGACACTGAAATTTGGAACAGACTTTATGATTTCCAAAAAGACGGTGTAAAGGGAGCAATCAACAAGTTAATTAAACACAACGGTTGCATTATCGCTGATTCAGTCGGTTTGGGAAAAACATTTGAGGCTCTTGCTGTAATAAAATATTTTGAGCTTAAGAACTATCGTGTTCTTGTACTGTGTCCTAAAAAATTAAGTGATAACTGGACAGTTTATCAGGCGAGTAAAAACAGCAAACTGAATATCCTTGCTAGAGATCGCTTTCAATATAATGTATTGTATCATACGGATTTGGGGCGTGACGGTTTTTCTAAAGCTGATCAAATAAATCTTTCAACATTTAATTGGGGTACATATGACCTTGTAGTTATTGATGAAAGTCATAACTTTAAGGGCAATCCTATAGAACAGGATAAAAATGGTAATAAACATAAAAACCGTGCAAAGTGGCTGATGGATAAAATTATAAAGTCAGGCAATAAGACTAAAGTTCTTATGCTCTCAGCAACACCTGTAAACAATACTCTTAAAGATTTGCGCAATCAAATCAATTTTATCACAGAGGGCAACCAGGCTGCTCTTTTTAAAACTACCGGCATATCAGATATTGCAAATACTCTGGAAAATGCACAGAAGCAATTCAGCTATTGGTCTGATCCCGCTAAAAACCCAGAAAGGACTACAAAGCAACTTCTTGAAAAGTTGGACTCCTCATTTTTTAAGTTGCTTGATGAGCTTACAATTGCGCGCTCGCGTAAGCATATCGTTAAGTTTTATGACGAATCTGCAGTCGGCAAATTTCCTGAACGAAAAAAGCCGATTCCTGTTTATTCTAAAATTGATATGCAAGATGAATTCCCGGAATATGCAGCAATCAACGAACAGATTTCAAACTATCAGTTGTCTATATTCAATCCATCAAAATATATAAAGGAAGATAAAAAAGGTTATTATGCCAAGCTTGCAGATTCTTCAGTTGAGGCATTTGTTCAGGAAGACCGTGAAAAATCTTTGATAGGCATGATGAAAGTGGGCTATCTAAAACGCCTTGAAAGTTCGATTCATTCTTTCGCGATTTCAATTGACCGCACTGTAAATCAGATAACGAATCTTCTCAATAAAATAGACGAATATGAAAAACTTTCTGAAACAGAAAAAGAAAAATTTGCTCTGCAAAATCAAATTGAACAAGATTTTGAAGATGATGAGAACTTTTCGGAAGATGCAGATTCATCAGGCGATTTTGATAAAGCAGATTTGTTTGTTGGCAAGAAGCTAAAATTCAGCCTTGCGGATTTGAAGCTTAATGACTGGAAAAAAGATTTGCGTGCTGACCGTTCAGCAATGGTTTTGATAAAAAACTCGGCAAAAGAAATAACAGCTGACCGAGACGCGAAGCTTCAGGACTTGAAAAAGCTTATTAAAGCAAAAACAGAGAAGCCGCTAAATCCGAATAACAAAAAAGTTATTGTTTTTACAGCATTCGCTGATACAGCAGAATATCTTTATAAAGAAATTCAACCTTGGGCAAAAAAAGAACTTAATCTAGAATCTGGTCTCGTTTGTGGTTCAAATAGTAAAGCTAGTTGGGGAGAGTGTGTTTTTAATATGATACTTACTAATTTTGCACCAAAGGCAAAACATCGCGATGAGCTTGATATGGATAAGTCAAAAGAACTGGATATTCTAATTGCGACGGATTGTATAAGTGAAGGTCAGAACTTACAGGACTGTGACTATCTTATAAATTATGATATTCACTGGAATCCGGTTCGCATTATTCAGCGGTTTGGACGTATTGACCGACTAGGTAGTACGAACAAAAGTATTCAGCTTGTAAACTTCTGGCCAACACAGGATTTGGACGATTACATCAAGTTAAAGACTCGTGTTGAAAGCCGCATGGCCCTTGTAGATTTGACCGCAACTAATGAAGATAACATTCTTGAAAATTCAGAAGCAAAAGAACTGATTTCCGAAGATTTGAAATACCGCGATCAACAGCTCAAACGCTTAAAAAACGAAATTCTTGATCTAGAGGATATGAATGATTCTATATCCCTTACAGATTTTACACTTGATGATTTTCGTGTGGAACTATCCAATTTCCTTTCTGCAAAGGGTGATAAAATCAAAAATGTACCTGATGGAATCTATGCAATAGTTCCCAGCCCTGAAAATAGTATTCAGCCGTCAAAAAAGGAATATGATGAGACTGCCAAAGGTATTATCAGATCTGGTGTTATATATTGTTTGAGACAAAAAAACAAGAATGAGGAAAGTGAAAAAATAAATCCTTTAAACCCATATTTCCTTATCTATATTCGAGATGATGGAACTGTCAGATTTAATTACACAAGCGCAAAATCGATTCTTGAAATTTACCGGCTTTTGTGTGAAGGCGAAAAAGCTCCTTACGAAGAACTATGTAATTTGTTCAATACAGAAACAACCAACGGTGAAAATATGCAAAAATATGCAGTACTTCTTGAAAAGGCAGTTGCCGAAATCATTACAAGCTTCAAAAAGAGAGTAGCTGCAAAGATTGGAACAAGCCGCAGTGGTGTTTTGATTTCAACTGATAAGCAGGCTTCAAAATTAAGCGATTTTGAGCTTGTAACTTGGCTAATAATCAAATAAGAACATATTTGAAGAAGGTGAATATGTCAGTGATTCAGTTGTTGCAAAATTTGCAACAACTGCCACAGATGGAAAAACATTTCTTGGAAAGTATCGGAGAATTGGATAATATTGGAAATTCAGGAAAAGATTAAGGAATAAATAAACATGGCAAAGAATATTGATGAAAAACAGAATATTCAAGATGCAATCAAAGCTTTTTGCAATAAATCTATCTCCGAAGCTGGCACAAATCTCTTTAGCACGCTTGGCTATGACACGAGCCTGCAAGCCCCACTTGAACAAAAAACATTCGCTGAATTTAAAGAAATCTATATTGATTCTTCTCCGAACAAGGAACGGTTCAGCGAGGAGAGGGCATTTTGTGCAGAGTGGAAGTCAATTGATATTCTTTTTCAGCTAACCGATGAATCTTTTTCAAAACAAGGACAGCTTTTTGATTCAAAATTAAATCCGTTGAATCCTCAATCTTATTTATGTTTTGCAATCGAGCTTTCTGGAAATGAATATAGTAAAACTCATATTGCAAGTATTACCAGAGAAGTTAATAAATTATTTTCAATTCCTATCATTATTATTTTTAAATACGGTGAATGTATTACACTTGCAATAATAAACCGTCGCGTAAACAAGAGGAATAGTGAACGTGATGTTCTTGAAAAAGTTACTTTAATTAAAGACATTTTTTATGAAAAACCACATCGTGCTCATATTGAAATTCTTTTTGACATGAGTCTTCTGCAATTAAACGCGACATATTCTATCAACAACTTTGAAACACTCCATAAAGCCTGGAGCGAAGTTCTTGATACACAGGCTCTTAACAAACGCTTTTACACCGAACTTTCTAATTGGTATTTTTGGGCTATTAAGACAGTTGTTTACCCTGGTTATGAAATGGAAGCTGCAAGAGGTACACTGTTTACAAAAGAAGACAAGCTTCGCGAGCATAACGCAAAGAATCTTATCCGTCTTTTAACACGCCTTTTATTTGTTTGGTTTATAAAAGAAAAAGATTTAATCCCTGAAGAATTCTTTGATGTAAAGCAGATAAAGGAAATCATCACTCAATTTGAGCCAGAAAAAATTTATGATTTTTCTTCTATTCATCCAGAATCAAAAAGTATTTATTACAAAGCGATTTTGCAGAACCTCTTTTTTGCAAGCCTTAATGCAGAACATGGAAAACGTGCATTTAGAATAGACGGACAGAATCAGAATGCAACAAGTCTTATGCGTTACAAACGTTATCAAAAAAATCCAGAGCAGTTTGTAAAGCTTATAGAATCAAAAGTATCATTTATGAACGGTGGACTTTTTGAGTGTCTCGACCATCAAGACGATGAATTAAAAGGAAAAAAAGGCGGAGCGGTAATTGATTATGAAGACGGTTTTAGTGATAGACCTGATAATGAGCTTTTTGTACCTGACTATGTTTTCTTTGGTAAAGATGTAAAGGTTGATCTTAGTTCAGAATATGATGACAAAAAGAAAAAAGAAGTTACTGTCAACGGAATTATCAACATCCTTCAAAAGTATAAATTTACAATTGCAGAAAACACACCTGTTGAAGAAGACATTGCGCTTGACCCAGAGCTTTTGGGACGAGTATTTGAAAACTTGCTTGCAAGTTACAACCCGGAAACAAAAACCAACGCCCGTAAACAGACCGGAAGCTTCTACACTCCAAGACCAATTGTAGAATACATGGTTGATGAAAGTTTAAAGGCATATCTTAAAACAAAAATACTCTGTCATGCTGAACCTGATTCAGCATCTAATGACAAAGAAAATGCGCTCGATAAAAAACTCGATTCCCTCATTGCCTATAACGATGCCGAGCCGGATTTTACAGAATCAGAACGATTCCAAATTCTGCATTACCTTGATGAATGTAAAATCCTTGACCCTGCCTGTGGTTCCGGAGCGTTCCCGATGGGAATCCTGCAGAAGATGGTTTATGTTATCCGTAAGCTTGACCCGGAGAACGACAACTGGAAGCAGATTCAGATTCAGAAAATCTCCAATGATTCAAAGCTCACTCCAAAAGAAAAGAACGAGCTGCAAAAAGAAATCCTTACAGTCTTTGACGACAACGAATTTGACTATGCCCGAAAGCTCTACCTTATAGAAAACTGCATTCACGGCATAGACATTCAGCCGATTGCAACGCAAATCAGCCGGCTGCGTTTCTTTATCTCGCTCATCGTTGACCAGAAAGTAGATTCAAAAAAGCCGAACTTCGGAGTGCGCCCGCTCCCGAACCTGGAAAACCGCTTTGTTACTGCGAACAGTCTTATCGGCCTGAATGACGAGACTGCCACGCTCTTTGACGCAGACATTGAGCCGCTTATGACGAGACTCCAGAAAGTGCGTCACGACCTTTTCAACGCAAAGACCCCGAAATACAAGTTTGAGCTACGGCAAGAAGACAAGCAAATCCGTGCGGAACTCGAAGAAACTCTGGTAAAATTAGGCTTCGGCAAGGAAAACGCTCATCTTATTTCCACATGGGATCCGTACGACAAGAACAAGAGCGCGGACTTCTTTGATGCAGAATGGATGTACGGAATTAAGGACGGATTTGATATTGTGATTGGGAATCCGCCGTATGTAAATGCCAATCAGCTAAAAAAAACATTGGGTGAAAAAAAATATGCAGAATTAAAGACTCATTTTGTAACAGCAAAGGGAACTGTCGATTTTTATGTTTATTTCTTTGAAAAAGGCTTAGGTTTACTAAAAACACATGGAGTTTTATCTTATATTACGCCAAATAAATATTTATGTGCGAACTATGCTGTCGCTTTAAGAGAATTTTTTGTTGATAATATACAAATATTGAGTTTATGGGATGTTTCGGATAGTCAATGCTTTGATGCATCAGTGTATCCTGTGGTTTCGACATTTAAAAAATTCTCTTTACGAAAAAAGGTTTATGATTTCTGTGTAAAAGCAAGAAATGGAACTATGTTGAATTATGTTTCAGATGTCTTGTGCATTCTCCCAGAAAATATTTGGGGATTCCTTTTGTCTGATAAATTTCCAATTGTAAGGAAGCTTATAGATTCCAGTGATAGCTTGCTATCGGCTTGTTCAATAAATGCAACATCAACAGCAAGTGAAGCTGATAAGTTTCATGATTATATTTCTGATAAAAATGGAAAAAAATTGATAAATACAGGAACTATCGATCCTTTTGTATCTCTGTGGGGTGAAAAAAATCTTATAGATAAAGGTTGTAAATATTTGACTCCATATTTACCGGATGATAGAAAAGTTCTAGGAGAATATCGTTTCTCTATGTATAATACTCCAAAGATTATATTTGCGAAAATGGCTAATAAAGTTGAGGCTGTTCTTGATTCAGACGGCTCATATGCATCAATCAATACAAATTGTTTGTATAATTTTAAAATTGAACCAAAACTATTACTTGGTTGGGTTCATTCAAAAGTTTTTAATTTTATATATGAAGTCTTCTTTGATGGTCTAAGAATGGCAGGTGGGTATTTGCCGTATTCAGCACCATATCTTTCATGTATGTATGTTCCAAAATTCAATAAATCTTCGCAAAATGCTATCATCGACTTGGTAGACAAAATCCTCGCTGCAAAGAAAGCCGACAGTTCAGCCGACACAACTTCCAATGAGCATAAGATTGATCTGCTTGTTTATCACTTGTATGGTCTTTCTTTTGATGAGGCAAAGATTATAGATAGTGAATTGACGGAAGCGGAATTTTATGCGGAGGAAGAAGATTAAGGAGGGGAGATAGAAGTATGATAAGACCAAACTGGAGTTTATTTGAATCAAAATTTCCTGATTATGAAGATGCATTTGAATGGTTTGTCACCTTACTTTTTTGTAGGGAATTAGATATAAAAATTCCTCTAGAAGGATATTTTAATCAGGTTGCAATAGAAAAAAATCCTGCTTCATCTCCAGATGGCAAATGGCTTGTTGGCTTTCAAGCAAAATATTATAAAGACGGTATATCTACACATAAATCAAAAATATTGGAATCAATAAATAATACGAAGAAATATTATCCTTCTGTAAATAAATATTATTTTTACACAAATGCGGAATGGAAACAAAACAGAGGCAAAGCCCCTAAAGGAAAAATTGATATTGAAACACATGCAAGGAAACTTGGTATTGAGATTGAATGGAGAACTACAGAGAGTTTTTTCAAGCAGGAGTTTGTTTGTATTACAAATGAAGATATTTCTGAATATTTTTTTACTTTAGATAATTCATTTTTGGAAAATTTGAGATATTTTTATGAACATACAAAGCAATTATTCTTGAATATTGATTATCGAATTCAAAAGCAAGATACAATAGTGCAAATCGATCGAGCTAAAGAATTAAAAGAATTGAATGAGGTCTCTCAAAACATCTTTGTTATTCATGGAGAAGGAGGTTGTGGAAAATCTGCATTAATAAAGCACTTCATAGATGATAATCCTAAGTATATTTTTTTAGGTATAAAAGCTATAGAATTAAGCAAGTGTAAAAATTTAACGGAAATTTTATATAACTGTTTCCCTGCAAAATTCTCTAATTTTTTCAGCACATATGATAATAAATATTTTATTATTGATTCTGCCGAAAAATTACTTGATATTACAGATAATAATGTTTTCTTTCAGTTGATTAAATTCTTAAAAGATAATAAATGGAGAATTATATTCTCAACTAGAGATAGTTATTTTGAACCATTACTATCTGAACTTATCTATACACTTGGCTTATCGCCTATTACAATTAATATTCCTATTTTAAAAGATACTGAGTTAAAAGGCTTGCTTGAAAAGAATGATATTCAAGTTCCATCAGATAATAGATTGATACAATTAATCTGCAATCCTTTTTATCTAAAGTATTACATACAATTTTATTCTGACGAATTAAAGACAATAGATTATCAAAATTTTAAAAAGACATTATGGAATTCATATTCTTCCGTGACATCTGATTTTATAAAAATATCTGCTGAGAAAGCAAAAAATGGTCAATTTTATATAAATTCAGAAAATATTTCACAAGATATACTTAGCCGTTTGTTAGAAAATAAACTTATTACAAAAGATAATACTAATTATTTCATTGCTCATGATATATTTGAAGAATGGGCATTAGAGAAATATCTTGATTCCTTATTTGCAAAGATATCATCTTTTGATGAGTTTTTATTAAAAATGGGAGATTCTCTTCCTATTCGAAGAAGTTATAGCCACTGGCTTTCAGATAAAATCTGTAATGATGATTCACTTGTTATAACTTATGCAATAGATTTTATTCGACGAAACATTGCGAATCAAAACATGATACAGGAAACAGTTATTGCGATTATGCTTTCTAATAAGGCAAATGTTTTCTTTGAAAATCTAGAAACTGAATTATTGGAAACGGATTTTTCTTTGTTAAGATATGTTCAAAAAAAATTACGAATCGCATGTAAAACTCTTGATGAAGAATGGATGAAAATACTTCACCTTGATCTTTCGTTGTATTCATTGGCTTTATTCTTTACATATCCTAAAGGGGCTGGTTGGGATTGTTTTATAAATTATGTTTATAATAAAAAAGATGTTATAGGTATTGAAAGGATTCCTGTTTTTTTTCCTCTATTCAAAGATTGGAATAATAAAAACAGACATGGAATTGCAACAAAGCAAGCATCTTTGTTGGCTTTAGAATTTTACAAATGGGAGCAAGCACAAAAAGACCATTGGAAATATTCTGATTTTGAAAACGATGCTTTTTTGATTATTTCTAATGGTGCAAAAGAGATAAAAGAGAAACTGGCAGATTTGTTTGATGAAATTCTGAAAAATAAGTGGAAGGAACATAGTGATAAATATTCAAAATTTGTGTGGGAAATATTAAAAAATAATAAGTATTCTACGATATGGTGCGTATTACCAGAAAAGATTCTAGAACTTGCAGGATTATATTGGAGCAGAAATCCAATAGTAGAAGAAAATCCTTTTATCCTATCATATAGCCATTCGTCCGTAGATGACCAATATGGAGTCGAAGGACACTATATGACAGATACATTTCCTTCAAGTGCCTTGCATACTCCGATTTTTATGTTGCTTTTGGCAGATTATGATAAAACAATTGATTTTATCATATCATTTTTTAATAAATGTACTAAGAATTACATTAGTAATAATCCTAATTCTGCAAAAGAAATAATTTTTACTATCGATGATGAAGAAATAAGACAGTATTCCAATGATAGTTTTTGGAATATGTTTAGAGGTGTTGAAGGAACAACACCAAATTTACTGCAATGTATTTTGATGGCTTTGGAAAATTATTTTATTGAAAATATAAAAAAAGAAAGTATTTCGGTTATAAAAGAAAAATTGATTTATATTCTTGAACATAGTGAAACGGTTGCTTTGTCTGCTGTTGTTTGTAGTGTGGTCTTATTTAGATATAAAGAATTATATTCTATTGGAAAAATTCTTTTATCTATTAAAGATTTTATTGAAATGGATTTTTTACGAAGTCATCATGAAAATCAGGCCAAATCATTTTATTCAATTGGTGTTTACGGTTCCAACAAAGTGTATATACAGGAACGCTTAAAAACATGCGAACAAGAGTTCAGAAAAAAATCTTTGCAAGAAATAGCATATTTATATCAATTTAAAATGCTTGAAGAAGAGTCTGAAGATGATGTTAAAATCAGACAAAATGAAATATATGCATTATTAGATAAATATTATTCGGAATTGCCATCCGAAGATATGCAGTCTGATGATGATAAAAATTGGAGATTTAGACTTGCTGCGATGGACGGCAGAAAGAGAGATGTAAAACCTTTATCCATCGATGGCAAAGAATACATAGCGTTTTATCCTGTTATTCCAGAGGATTTGGAAAAATATAAACAAGAAAAAGATAAACAGATTTATGATAATATGCCACATCTTTCGTTAAGCAATTGGATAAATTATACATGGAAGAAAGATAAAAAAGCGGCAGATTCTGATTATACAAAAAATCCGTCGTTGGTCATAAAAGAATTAAAAGAGCTGGAAAGTCAATTAAAAATACATAGACCAAAAAGAAAAGAAATGTTTTCTCCGCTTGATGAAAACACATTTTGGTATTTGAATAACTCAATTTTACCAAAGACTGCGGCATGTATAATTCGCGATTTTCAAGATTCTATAGCAATCGAAGAATTATCTTATTGTAAAAAAATTGTACTTGCTTTTGCTGAATTTCCATTAAATATGAATTATTCATTTCAGTTTGGAGATGGAGTAAATGAATGTATTTCGGTTTTGCCAATCTTGCTTTCAAGAAAAGAATTTTCTCAAGAACATTGCAGAATAAAAACACTGCTTTTACTGAATCTATTATTGATATCTTCTTCTGATATACAACATAAAGAACCCTTATTAACAAGCTTAAAAGATAACCTTTCAACAGATGAATTAGTTGGCTTTATAGAAAATTATTTATGTTTAATTTCTAGTTGGCAAGATTATTATTTTAATGCTAGAAATCAAGTATATTATGATTCAGTTGATATAAATTATATTGATGATTTTATTAGAAAATATTCTGATGTTTTTCATAAATACCATTCTTCTATATTTGAAGATTTTGCTAAAATTGATTTTGATAAATTGACAATAGATGCTATAGCAAATTCTCTTTTTCTTATCAGGGAAGATTGTTTCTGTAAAAAAGATTTTATAAAGAAAGTAATAGAACGCTCTTTTTATTCTTTACAAGAAAACGAACAGTCTCAAAATAAAGATTTTAGGAATTCAAGTTTTCTTATTGAGGTTTTAACAAAATTATTGCTGTCGGTTCCTAAAGATGATGCAAAGAATTATTTAACAGTTTTTATTAGAAATCTAAATAACCAAGATTTCTATGAAGATTTATTGAAATACTTTATATATGCAGAAAACGAATTAAGGAAACCTGATAGTTTTTGGTTTATTTGGGATTTGTTTTTTCAAAGAATTGTTGATGTTTTCACTTCTGCAAATGGCAGAAAGAATTCAAATATACTTAGAGCATATCTTTTTAATTCTGTCCAATGGAATGAAAAAGCAAAAGATTGGCATTCATTTACTAATGACAGAAAAGTATTTTTCCAGAGAATTGGCGATGTGCTAAAATCATACGAGAATATGATAGATTATTTATCTTTCCTTTTATATGGAGCAGGAAGTTTATACCTAAATGATGGGATAACTTGGTTAGCTAATATTGTGAGAAATTATACAATTCATATTGGTGACTATTATGGGAACTATTATCTTGAGCAGATAATGAGGAAGTATATTTATGAAAATTTGGATGAGATAAGAACTAATGGAATAAGAAAGCGAGAAGTTCTCGATATTTTAAATTATCTTATTGAAAAAGATTCAGTTACTGGGTATATGTTGCGGGATAGTGTTCTGTAAGTAAATTAAAATGGTTTTGTTTTTATAAGGAGTTTTATTTTATGTCCAAATCCAAATTAATCGAATACAAAGAATCACTCGCTGGGATTCGCTCACTGAAGTATTAGAGCTGTTGGATGTTTTATAATTTTTTAATATTTTTTCTCAAAAACGTACAAAAACAAATATTTAAACCTATACATATTGTGAGACTTTAATAAGGAGTTCACATATGTGTATTGAAGCTGATAGCATCAAGAATGAAGAACGCCAAAAGCGGCTGCGGGAAAAAATAGCCCGCTTCAGGCTGTTTGACGATGACTTTATGACAAGAGTCTTTGAGGATGATCTCAAGCTCACAGAGTTCCTGCTCAGTATAATTTTGCAGAGAAGAGATCTTGAAGTAATAGAATCAAATACTCAGGTAGTTCAAAAGAGCCTGACGGGGCGCTCGGTTAAGCTGGACATAAAGGCAAAGGACAAAACCGGTAAATTGTACAACATTGAGATTCAACGCGAGAATAAAGGAGCAGATGAAAAACGCGCACGGTATCACAGTGCTATTCTTGACACAAATACGCTGATGACGAACGAAGATTTTGACAAATTGCCGGAAACGTATGTTATATTCATAACGGAACATGACATATTCAAATGCGGATTTCCTTTGTATCACATAAACCGTAAAATCGAAGAAAATGGAATGACATTTTGCGACTTGTCACATATAATATATGTGAACGGTGAATATAAAGGAAACGATGCAATCGGTGATTTGATGCACGACTTTTTATGTGCAGACCCCGATGAAATGAGATATAAGTTGCTTGCTGAAAAGGCAGGTAGATTCAAAAAAACTGAAAAAGGAGCGAGACGTATGTGTAAGATTATGGAAGAATTTGCAGCTGAAGAAAGAGCTGATGAACGTGCTATACAGGCTGAAGAAATGGCAATAGGAATGTTGGAAATTGGAAAAATGTCTTATGAAGAAATTGCCGCTGTTTCAAAGCTTTCTGAAAGTAAGGTTCGCGAACTGGCTGAAAGGCTCCAGCCGGCTGCAAGATAATAGTATTTACTGGAATATTCCCAATCTGGAGGCATTTTAGGATGCTTTTTCAGCCAGCAGAAAATTCATCTAGATGAGGGTTCGAGTTTATCTAGATGACAGTACCTAATTCATCTAGATGACACTACCCAATCCATCTAGATGAACGTACCCAATTCATCTAGATAAACGTTTTCGTCCATCTAGATGAATATACCCCATTCATCTAGATAAACGGACAGCGTCATCTAGATAAATATAACACATCCATCTAGATAAACTCACAAGGTCATCTGGATGAATTTTTTTTGTGATTTGTAGGGGGTAAAAAAAACGGAGGCTGCCGCGCCAAAAAAAGCGGTCAACCTCCAAAGTAGAGTACACATAACGGAGAGTCCTTTCCGGTAAACACCGGATTTTACACTTAAAACAAGCTGCCGTTATTCAGCCTGTTTTACACTACTTAGCCTTGTGAGCCTTGAGATCCATCATTGCCCGGGTTTTGTTCTTCCCCGGTCGTTTTCTTGAGATACTTGGCATCAGCCTTGGTAAATTCAGGTCTTGACATATTCTCCTGCACCATAACATCCGGTGTAAAGAGAACTTTTATTCCTCCGATGTCGTTTGCTGTAACATCTTCAGGTTTTTCATGACCTTTAAACTCAGGTTTGTTTTTTAGCCCTAATTTGAAGATTCCAAAATTATCCAGACGTACTTTATAACCGAGCATCATGTATTTGGGTACTGCCTGGAGAAGACTTCGGATTACTCCGACGATTTCGGTTGGTGTGAGAGTTGTACTGTAAGAAATCTCTTGTGCAAGATGATTCACATCAACTTCTGCGATATATGCAGGAGCAGGATAATACTTGCCTTCTGCATGAATGTCCAGCGGATTCAGCCGCTTTCTTGAAACGAATGGAATTGCCATTGTTTGCCTCCTATTAAATTAACTCAAGCTGTTTTGCATTCCCTTTGGAGCAGGCAGCATAATCTTGTCCAACGGACGGTCGACTTATGCTGTTTTTGGCTGCAAAAATCAGCTTTACTGAAACAAAACTTGGTGAAACTTTCGAAATGTTCACCTGTTTTGACAACTTGAATATAACACGAGATGGTTTTAAAGTCAAATTTTTATTCGAAAAAATCTCCTGTTTTTTGATTTTTTTCTTGTCTTTCACCGATAATATGTGTATACTATCGTTACAACCGTAAAAAAATAATTATTTTATATGTGAGAAGCCCATGTTAGTTGATTTTAGTGTGTCAAATTTTTTGTCGTTTAATCAAAAGACCACTTTCCGCATGGAAAGCGGACGTGTAACCAAAAAACTTGATCACCTGCTCGAAGAACCTGTAGCAAAACGCAGCCTGTTAAAGTTTGCAGCTATGTTCGGAAAAAACGGCGCCGGAAAAACGAACTTTATCCGTTCCGTGTCAGTTCTTCGTAATTTTGTTATTACGGGAAAACTGCCCCAGCGTGCTCCTATTTTGTGGTGCCGGATTCAGGATAAGAATGAAAATGAACCTACGGAGTTTTCTATTAAATTCATTGTAGAAAATCATCTTTATGAATATAAAATTGCTGTTGTGCTTACAACGGGAGTTATAACAGGCGAGTCGCTGACCCATATTACAGGAAACCGCCGGACAAAGCTTTTTTATAAAGAATTTGCTGATTCGGAATATGTTTTTCATCATACGATAAAAGGTCAAAAGAATGATATTGAAGTTTTGAGCCGCACATTTGCCATGAGCGGAGCACCGTTTTTGTTCAGTATTAACAACAATACTGGCGGCTTTTTTATGGCAAATCCCCAGGCAGCCATACTTCAAAAGGCATATCTTTGGTTCAAAGATACCCTTGAGATTATCTTTCCTGACCAGCCTCTGCAGGAAACAAGCCTTTTGGATTACAAGGTCAGCAAAAGCGAATTTGCACGGCTCCTGCATGAGTTTGATACCGGCATAGAAGATATTATATTTGAACCGGTAAGCAAAACTACAGTTTTTGAAACACTTGATTTGCATACCCAGCAAAAATTGAATTTTGAGATGGCTTTTACGGCTCCGCTTATTAAGCTTGCAAAATCAAACGTTTTGCAGTACTTACCACAAAAAGAAAACTATTACTCAAATGTAATCCGAAGCCGCCGTAATATTTTTATTATCACGTTTGAAAAAGATGATAATTTTCATTTTTACTCGGTTAAATTTGTACATAATGTAGGCGGAAACAGGGTTGAATTCAGCATGGAAAGCGAAAGTGACGGAACGCATCGTTTGTTTCAGCTTTTGGAAATTCTCCTGTGCAAAAAAGAAAAGGTATATATCATAGACGAAATAAACCGCAGTCTGCATCCAAAGCTTACAATGCAGTTTGTAAAAAAGTTTTTTTCAACAACACAGGGCAGGCGGATTCAGCTTATAACCTCATCGCACGAATCCCGCATTATGAGCCATGATATTGTCCGTCGCGATGAAATTTGGATTGCCGACAAAAACGCTGATGACAGCACAAAGCTTTTCAGCCTCGAAGATAAACAGGTACGTATCGACAAAGTCCTCAGCGAGAATTATATGGACAATGTTTGGGGCGGCGTTCCCGTCTTTTTGGATGAAGACGAATAAAATCATTGTATGCTTTGTATAACTTCAGGGAGCGGGACGCAGGGAAAAAAGCAAGAAGGGCGCCCTATGGGAAGTTCTCTTGCTTTTTTCCAGTCGCTGGGACCCGCTTCGTGAAATATTATTAACACGGCACTGTAAATGAAGATTTACTAGGCATTTTGCCTAGTAAATTACCTAGTAAATTGCCTAGTAACGTGGAATTTACCTAAAAAGCAATTTGTGAAAATACTCATGCTAAGGCTGGTGATCCTGTAAAAAAGAAACTACCCAGAAAACTACCCAGAAAAACAAAAAGTGGCCAGAAAAGTGACCAGAAAATAATTTTGATTTTTGAATTTATTTCTGAAGCAGTTTGAACACGCCGTCTTCAGGATTGTATTCAACGCCTTCGTTGTCTTTTTCGAGCGGATACGAGCCTTTGAGAAAGTAATCATCGAGAAGATGAATGTAGTATTTTGCAACATTGTCTTCGGCATTTGTCTTGAGCAGCGAAACAAAACAGTCTTTTGCTTCTTTGTACTTTTTCTCTGAAAAACGCTTCATGGCGAGTTCCCACTTTTCGATGTACAAAAGCAGGTCTTCGGAGGCGGATTTTTTTTCTTCAATCAGTTCGTAAAGCTGAATAGGTGTATTGATGTTTACAACACGGACGCGGTCCAGCGACCGGACAACAAAGTCATTGCCCAAAAGATTACGGGTTGCCTCACTTATCAAAATGCCGCCTGTATGATACTGCTTGTTTACACCTTCGAGACGGGAAGCAAGGTTTACATTGTTTCCCATCATCGTGTAGTTTTTCTTGCGCTCTGAACCAAAATAACCGGCTATCATCTCGCCGGAGTTGATGCCGATTCTTGTAAAAATTGTTTTGCCGTTGGCAACCATTGTTTTGAATGCACTGTAAAGCTCGTCTTCCATCCATGAAGGCTTTGGATTTGCGGCGTAATCGATTATTTCTTTGTTCATAACGACTTCGGCTTTTTTCATCTTTATTGCGGCGGCACAGGCATGAGTGGCGTGATCGTCCATTTTGACTGGAGCACCGACCAGCGCGACAATAGCATCGCCTTCGTATTTGTCTACAGTGCCTTTTTCGTCAATGATTATATCCGACATCTTTGTAAGATAAAAATTCAAAAGGCAACCTAATTCTGCAGCCGAAAGAAGCTCACTGAACGAAGAGAACTTCTGGATGTCAGTAAAAATCGCGGACATCTGAAAGTTTTTTCCGCCCAGTGTAAAAGAAGAAGAATCATTTATTATCTGGTTTACTACATCTTTGGAAAGGCACTGGCTGAATGCGGATTTTATGAATCGTTTCTGCTTGCCTTCTACCGAGAGACTGAAAATAACACTGGTTACGGCTGACAATGCAAAGGCAAATACCGGAGCGATAAGATAAAGCCAGTATCCGTTGTTGAATAAAATAACCGGCACATAGAGAGAAATTGCAAAGCCGGCAATTATTCCGACCGGAATTGTTATTGATGAATATTGGGCAAAAAAGGTTTCGCTCGCTGCGATTATTACAACCGCCAGAATGCAGAGAAAAATAATCCAGATTATGTTTACTGCTTCCGGGATTTTTTTCATAAAATCGTTGTTCAGGTAATTATCCAAAGCAGTCATATGAATGCCGACTCCCGGATAAACTTTGGAAACCGGTGTGGAACATATATCAAAAAGTCCCGGTGCATAATAGGCTGTAAAGATATAAAGATCCTCAAAGTCTTCCGGTACAAGGGGTCCTTCTTCTCCGTTTTTCCAGCACTCATAGCTTTCGAATATGTCCTTTGCGCTGTACGGAAAGTAGTCGTCAATTGAAGAGGCAAAGCGGAGCAGAACAGTATCGTCTTTCAGGACAGGGAGTTTTGAAAAGTCAGGATTGGGATTTTCGAGGTAGACTGAGGCTATTCCCAATGAGGGATAAACTATTCCGTCATATTCATACGAAAGTCTTGTGCGCCTGATTACATCGTCAGAATCTTTTTTGCTTGTGATATTACCAAGAAGGACCGCATTTTCTTTAATCGGTGAAACCGGAAAAAGCGGTCTGTCGTAATCGTCTTCGGAGATAAAAAAAGTCTGGATTACTTTTTGGCTTTTTTCTTCGGAGAGGGCAAGCGCTTTGTCATCTTCCGCCCCGTATATGGAAGGCTCGGTATACAAAATATCAAAGGTTATAGATTTTGGATTTCCTGCGGAAACAAAATCGATGATTTTTGCGTAAGCCTCGCGGGGCCACGGCCACGACCATGAATAATTTTCCTGTGCCCAGTCAATGCTTTCCTGATCTACACAGATTAGGCAAATCTGATCACAGATATTCTTATATTTTGCAGCGTTCGTCATGCGGATATCGTATGATTTGTTTTCAAAAGGCAAAAAAAAGTTCAGCAGATTTAACACCAGTGTAATTGCCAAACTTGCGGCTGCTATTATAAAAGATCGTATCCAAAGTCTGTGGTTTTGATTCATTTAAAGGTCACCGATATTTTTCTTGAATCTTGCATCTCTTGCAGAATCGGCTGTTCCGGTATATTTGCTTTTAGTGATAGCGGTCTTTACCTTTTTGATTCTGTCGGCTGGTTTTGGATGGGTCTTTTTCCATCCTTTTTCATCGCTTGATTCATTGGCGTGCATTTGATCAAGAACCTGCAGCATGTCTACCATCGCATTGGGATCATAACCTGTCTGAATCATCAGTTTTACGGCGAGTTCGTCCGCTTTGTATTCCTGTTCTTTTGGATAACCTTTTTCAACAAGCACATCCAGTACAGCAAGGCTTGAAGAAGTCAAATCAGTAAAAATCTGTTTGCTTTCACCGGTTAATGCGGATATTTCCTGGGCTGTTGAGGCTGTTTTGTTAATTGCGGTTGTAGTCCGACTTGTTTTGATTGCAGAAACTGCATGTTCAAGCTGAATGTGTGCCATCTCATGCGCAATGACAGATGCTATGGCATCTTCTGAAGTACAGCATTGCAAAAGTCCGGTGGAAATGAATATGTGTCCGCCGCATGTAGAAAGTGCGTTTATCTCATCCGTATCAAGGATTCCTACGCAATAATCCTTGTAGATTGCCGGTGTATCTGAATTAAGGGCAATGGCTTTGCAGATTTTGTTCAGATAGGCTGTTGCCTTTTTTCCGTCATAAAGCGGATATTGTTTTAGGATAGAAGCTGAAACAGTCCGCCCGATTTCGTAAGAATCAATGGGAGTTATGGGTTCCGAGGCTCTGTCGATTGAAGAAAAAGTGTCCTGAAGTTTTTTGACACCGTTCATTTTTTCTTCGATGTTTTCTTTGCTGCCGTTTTTTAATACGTCATCGAATGAAAATGAAAAAGAATCTGTACATACAAAGAATACCGAGAATATTACAAAAAATAAAATTTTAAGTGGTTTTTTCATTGTTGGTCTCCTGCGGAAAGATGTCCTTCTTTGATAAAGACAACAGTGTCTTTTTCTGTAGCGGAGAATGATTCAACTTCATCTACCTGTTCAAATGAAACATCGTTTTCCTCGGCAAAGGTGTCTTCAAAATTCTTGTCAAAACCTTTTCCTGCAAGAGCAAGTTCTTTTGCGTTTGCCGTTGTTTTTTTGGAAGAAACTTCGACTAAAAGTTTTTTTGCTGTCAGGGAAGAATTAGGCAGCCAGCCTGTAATTTTGCCGTCCGAAGAAGTAATGTTTGACCATCCGTTTTCAACTTTTTCTATGGTGACAGCTTCACCGTACTCCAATGTTCCTACTGAAGTTGAAAACTGAGAAGCCTTTGCCCTTACAACTGCATTACTTACAGAAATGTATTGTGGCTTGTTTGGTGCGCTAAAAGCCGGGAACAATAACAGAGTCAGAAAAATAATCAGAATAAACTTTTTCATAAAATCTCCCTTTTATTTTACTTCTGTGTTTATTTATTATAAATCAGAGTTGGCAAATAACAAAGTTTAAAATAAAAATAAATTCTGTGATTATTTCGGGGAGACTAGAACAAAAATGAGTTTTTTACTATAATATGATTTCAGTATGAAAACTGAACATAATAATTATATGCAGAGTCTCAGAACTGATTTGTGCAGTTTTCATTTTTTTTATGATTTCAACGGCGGAATTCTTTTTTAAGGGTTCCGCTTTTTTTTGCGCTGGAGGATTGAATGGCATCTTCAAAGGAATATCTGGATTATGTGCTGGACCAGCTTTCGCTTGTGAACAGAATCAGCAGCAGAGCGATGATGGGCGAGTACATTTTGTACTGCAACGGAAAGATATTCGGCGGCATTTATGATGACCGGTTTTTAATAAAACCGACTAAATCCGCACTGGAAAGAATACCGGATGCCCAGCGTGAACTTCCCTATGACGGCGCAAAGGAAATGCTGCTTGTGGAAGATTTGGATGACCGCGAGTTTTTGCGGGATTTGGTAACGGCTGTGTGTGAGGACCTGCCGGCGGCAAAAAAGCGGCGTTAAGATGGCGAACTGCTGTTGTGAAAAACAGACAGTTTGTGAGATAATAGAATCTGGCATTTATAGGAGTTATATATATGAAGAGAACAGACATCCATAAAGTTTTGATTATTGGTTCGGGACCGATT
>JAEEGL015235149.1_pt1 | contig 25115 bp, 16 predicted proteins | sample 9134231 | NCBI WGS metagenome assembly JAEEGL01 (sample SAMN16246548, study PRJNA631951) | gut metagenome | biome: gut microbiome; feature: rumen; material: fiber-attached | host: Bos | place: Iran: Karaj | collected 2018-10 | reverse complement strand
CCTTCTTTGCTTGCTCCGCCGAGACCTGCGAAAAATGATAAAGGAATACTGATAACGAGTGCACAGGGACAGGAGATTACCAAAAACGTCAGAGCCCTGTAGATCCAGATATTCCACATTGCAGGCTGTTTTAGGAGGAGAGATATAATCGGCGGTATGAGCGCAAGACAAAGGGCGCTTATACATACTGCGGGAGTATATACTTTTGCAAATTTGGAAATGAATGCTTCTGATTTCGATTTGTTTGAACTTGATGATTCAACGAGTTCGAGAATTTTTGAAACAGTTGATTCGCCAAAATCTTTTGTTGTACGGATTTTAAGTACGCCTGAGAGATTGATGCATCCGCTTAATACTTCATTGGAAACTTCTACGTCTCTGGGAACGCTTTCGCCTGTAAGAGCGGAAGTGTTAAGCGTTGAACTGCCTTCGGTAACGATTCCGTCGATGGGAATCTTTTCTCCGGGCTGAACCGTAATTATCGTACCGATTGATACTTCGTCGGGTGATACTTTTACAAGTTCGCCGTCTTTTTCTATATTTGCGTAATCGGGACGGATATCCATCAGTTCGCTGATATTCTTACGGCTCTTTCTTACGGCGTAACTCTGGAACAGTTCGCCTATCTGATAGAAGAGCATTACGGCAACCGCTTCTGTATAGTCACTGCTTTTATTAATGATTGCAATTGCAATGGCACCGATTGTAGCAACAGCCATAAGAAAGTTCTCGTCAAACACTCTTCTGTTTAAAATGCCTTTAAAGGCTTTCTTTAAAATGTCATAACCGATAATGAAGTAGGGTATGAGAAAAAGAATCAGCCAGACAGGTTCCTTAATTATCAGACCTGCACGGGATGCTGTTTCTCCGTCTTCAACCGAAAAGAAAAATCTCAGCAAGGAGAAGACAATCAGCAAAACAGCAGTGATGATTATTCTTAATAACATCTTTTTTTGTTTCTTGTTCATAAAAACACACTTTCAATAAACTTCATTATTAGCGGTAAGAGTATTGTGCAAAGTTATTGTTTCAAAATCATTATTTGCAATGAAATAAAGATTTAAATTCTAAAGTAATCGCTTTGAAATAAAGATTTAAAGCAATCGCTTTGAAATACAGTTTCGTTCTTTAAATACAGAATAATTAGAATTCGATTTCGCAGTCGTCTTCAACCTTTTTACAGTTCTTAAGAACCTGCTTCATAACTTTTTTCTCATCTGCGCCTTCTTCAAATTCCACGCTCATTTTCTGAGTCATGAAATTAACTGTTGCAGATTTAACTCCTTCGGTTTTATTTGTTGCTTCTTCCATAAGGTTAGCGCAGTTTGCGCAGTCAACTTCGATGTTGTAAGTTTTTTTCATATTTTTGATCCTCCGTATTTGTTAAACGATTAAGCAATCGTTTAATTGTTTTCTGATTTCATATTACAATCGTAAACCGGTATTGTCAACAAAAAGATTTATGTTTTCTGATAATTTGACACACATAATTATTTTTTTTATTATATTTTTATGTTTGAAAAGTATATTTAAATTCTTATGATTTCAGAATAAATATATTAAATTAATTATATATATGGCATATGAAAACTTCTTTGGAGGTAAGGAAATGGGGACTATATTACCGCATGATCACGGTGAAGAGAGCTGTATAGAAAACTTAAAAAACAATCTGTCTAATGAAGAACGTTTCAAGACCGTATCGGAAATATTTCAGCAGTTAAGCGATCCGACCAGAATTCGCATTTTCTGGCTTTTGTGTCATTATGAGGAATGCGTTATGAATATTTCATCCATTCTTGAGATGTCTTCGCCTGCGGTTTCGCATCATTTAAGGCCTCTTAAAAACAGCGGTCTTATTGTCAGCAGAAGAGAGGGCAAGGAAGTTTATTACCGCGCTGCCGAAACAAAAGAATGTGAAATGCTTCATAAGATGATTGAGGAAGTTATGGATATTGCGTGTCCTCAATAAAATGTTTGAGCAAAACAGTAAAATTTTACTCAATTTAAACGCGATTTTGCTAAAAAATTTCAGAAAAAAAACGATATATATTTATAGGGTTTATTCACTACATATAAAAATACTAAAGACCGGGGGAATTTTTTCGGAATAAATGCATTTTCCGGTTCTTTTTATTAGGGAAAGGAGACGCAGTGGATTTTCAGAGTATTGTTAATGTAATACATGCGCCGACCTGTATAGTATCTGTGGTAAAAAAGCCGAATGGCAAATATGGGGAAATAAGGCTTGCTGCGGGGAATAAAAAGTATGCCGATCTTCTTGATCAGCGAATGAAACCTGAAATTTTCGGAAACAGAGAGGGAGAGGTATGCCCTTTCGTGCCGAATCTTTTGTATACTGAGTATTTCCAGCAGAATATTAATTTTGAAGATGTAGTTTATAGGGCTGCTATAGAGAAAAAAGAAGTCCACACATATGCACATGTTAATAATGTCGATGTGTGGTTTGATATTTATGCGGTTCCGATTGAATATGAGGAAGGGGATTTGAGTTTCTGTCTTTACTCACCCATTCCCAACGATGATGCAGGTTCACTTCTGGATACATTCAACAATTCCGGGGCTTCTAACGATGTTCTTAAAACCTGTATTCAGCTTCACAAAGCAAATAATCTTAAAGAGGCGATGGAAAGCGTTATTGCTGAAATCCGTCTTATCTGCAAGGCTGAAGGCTGTACGGTTCTTCTTCTTAACAACGAGGAAGAGGAGTTTTCAATTCTTGCTTCTAATTTTGTACCCAACAGTACAATTAAGAGAGTTACCGAATTTAACGGATATTACGACGTTGCAAATTCATGGAAAGATATGCTGGGAGCCGAAGGCGACTGCATTATAGTTCGAAACGAAGAAGAAATGGATCATATCCGTCAGGTAAACAATCCGTGGTATAAAACGCTTGTTGAAGCGGGTGTAAACAGTGTTGTACTGTTCCCTCTTCGTCAGGAAGAAGAAATACTCGGGTTTATCTGGGTTGTGAATTTCGAAACGGAAAATACCCGCCATATCAAGGAAACACTTGAACTTACAACGTTTTTCCTTTCTTCTCATATTGCACGTTACAAGGTGGTTCAGCGCCTTAAAACCATGAGTTATTCGGACGCACTTACCGGACTTCCCAACAGATTTGCGCTTACCGAATACATGGCAGGCCTTATAGGAAAAAATGAAAAGTTTGCAGCGCTTTCAATAGATTTAAATGATTTCAAACACGTTAATGATACTCTGGGATTTGATTCCGGCAATAAGGTTCTGATTGAGGTGACGAGACGCTGGAAAGCGGTTTCCGAAAAAGTTCAGGACGGTCCGGAAAAATATCTGGCATGTATAGGCGGAGATGAGTTTTTCATTGTTATTAGCGGCTATAAAACTGATGATGAATTAAGCAGAGTTGTTTCGCAGTATAATGATGCTCTCACCGACATTATGACAATTGATGACTGCGACCTTTATGTATCCGCAAGTTTCGGTTATGCTGAGTTTCCCAAGGATGCCGACAATACCGATGCACTTGTTTCATATGCCAATGCCGCAATGAACGAGATTAAGAAAGCAAAAAGCAGTCAGCATATACTCAAGTTTTCTCATGAAATTTTAAGAGACGAACACATTCTTGAAATTGAGAATATGATCAGGGCTGCACTTGAGAATGATACGATTTATTTCAATCTTCAGCCTCAGTATGATATGAATCATAAACTTCGCGGTTTTGAAGCTCTGGCACGTATGAAGGACGCAGAAGGCAATGTTATAAGTCCGGGAGAGTTCATACCTGTTGCCGAAAAGATTGGTCTTATTGACAGTGTTGACGGAACAGTAGCAAGAAAAGCAGCATTGTTTTTCGGTGATTTACTCAGAAAAACAGATGCTAAACTCACACTCAGTCTTAACGCATCAGTGCGTCATATGATGAAAAACGATTTCCTGGATGAGATTCGTCAGATTCTCAAAGACAGCGGTATTCCCGGAAATCAGCTTGAAATAGAGATAACCGAATCCATTATGATTGATTCCGTGGATAAAGCTTTAAGCTGTATCGATGAGCTTAAGAATATGGGAATCCAGATTGCGATAGATGATTTCGGAACAGGATATTCCTCGCTCAGTTATTTGAACAGATTCCCTGCAAATCTTCTTAAGATTGATAAATCATTTATCGACGCGATGAATACAGGCGATTCATCCAGACAGTACGTAGCAGCTATTATCTCCATGGGACATGTTATGGGATTTGATGTTATTTCCGAAGGTGTGGAAGAACCCGAACAGCTCGAAACATTAAAAGAAATCGGCTGCGATTTTATACAGGGCTTTATCTGGGGCAAACCTTTATCAAAGGAAGCCGTGGAAGAGCTTGTGCTGAATCTGGATAAATAAATATTATTTTAATTCAATGAATGCTTAAGCCCGTCAAATTACTGACGGGCTATGAATTATTATAAGGCTATAAAAATGGGGAAGTTTCCGGATAAGGGAAGCAGTTTTTTCTGTAAAAACTGCAAATCCGGAAAGGAGATATCTTTATGAATCCTGATGTAAAACGAATTTTAAAGAAGGTTGTTGTAATATCCGCGACCGCAGCTTTGGCGTGTTCTTCTGCATGCCATTCTGTCGGAAACACAATCAATAATCCTTCAAACGAAGATGAATATCAGAATGCGACAGAAAGTACAGAGAATAATGCCAATGTCGTAACGGGTGCTGTTGATTTCGATCACCAGCTGGATATGTATATTCCGAAGAAGACGGATTACAATTTTTATTTTACTTATAAGATTGTTCATCCCTGGTGGGACGCCGTGGCTTTGGGAATGGAGGAAGCTCAGAAACAGTATCTTGAAAGAGGAATCAATATTACTTACGAATATATGGCTCCCGATGCGGCTTCTGCAGAAGATCAGAAAAGCAGACTTTTAGCAGCTAAAAAAGGTAATTACGATGTTATTGGCGTTGATGTGGCTGATGATGAAATCATTTCTCCGGTTCTTGATGAAATGACTGATGAAGGTTACAAGGTAATGACATTTTCAAGTTCTGATGCTTCGGAAGACTGCAAGAGAATTGCTTATGTAGGCAACGCACACAATTATGAAGATGGTGCGGATCTAACAGAGGCTCTCTGTGAAAAACTCGGATACAAGGGCAAGGTTGCAATACTTGTCGGTACCGTTGGCGCACCCTGCCACGAAGACCGTGCGAGAGGAGCAAAGGATACAATTGCAAAGTATCCCGACATAGAGGTTGTTGCTGTGGAATATGACGATGATTCCATAGAAAACGCATATAATCTTACAATGGATATTTTGAATGATTATCCCGAACTTGACGGTATTATCTGCTGCAATATGAGCAATCCGGTCGGAGCTGCAAGAGCTGTGACTGAAAAGCAAAGCAAAACCGTGATAGTCGGAATGGACCATGACAAAGAGGCTTTGAATTATCTTAAGGACGGAGTCATTTACTGTCTTGGTGTTCAGGACTGTTATTCGATTGGATTTGACACCATTCAGGTTGCGGTAAAGATTGCGGCCGGAAACAAACCCGGAGTCTTATACCAGGAAAGAACCGATGAAAGAAGTACTATCATTTTTCAGGAAGATGCGGCAATGATGCTTAAGCTGCTCTATGGAGACATTTTATGATGGGCGAAAAAGGTTATTCAAACAAAAGATTTGTCAACACCGCGATAGCAGGCGGCGCCATTGTAATGCTTATCTTGACTATCGGTACTCTTTGGGCGTCCAGAAAGACTGTTTCTACAACGGATAAAGCGGTTTCGGCAGTAAGTTCTTTTTATCTTGAAGCGATGGCCGATCAGCGTGCCAGAGCAATAAAAAATCTTATAGACAACAATTTCGAACATATGCAAAAAGCTATGTACGTTATCGAATCGGAGGACATAGAATCTCAGGAAGATTTAAGAAAGATGTTAGGTGAGATTAAAACCATTCTTTCGTTAAACCGTTTTGCGCTTGTTGATGAAGACAATGTTGTTTATACGCAGTATACGACATATTCAGGAGGAAGCCGGTATGATTTTCTTTCATCGGACAAACTTGACGGAAGAATGATCAGCACGGTATCGCAGTACGGTTCATCCAAGCAGTTGTGCCTTGCGATTCCCGCAGATGAACTTACCGTTATGGGGAAACGCTTTAAAGCATGTTTCGTAATGATTGATATTAACGAAATTACAAATATTCTCGACTTTGAGAACAGGGGAGATGCTTCGTTCGGGCTCTATGTTCAAAACGGCGGAAATCTTTCGGATACCGATTTGGGATTGATTAAATCCGGAGAGAATATTCTTGAAGAAACAAAGAGTGTTCTTAAAAAAGATTCCTGGGAGAAACTCTGTAAAGACTTTGAAGAAGGAAGAGGCGGAAGCCTGACTCTTGCTTCGGGTGATGCCAAAGAGGAAATGTGTTACGTTCCCGTTGAAGAGACAGGATGGATGCTTGCAGTTATCATCAGGGAAAGTGTTATAAACGATCAGATTCACGGTATAAGCGAAAGCAGTCGAACAACAAGCGGAATTCTTATCGGTATTACGCTTCTTTCGATGGTTTTGTTTGCGACAATACTCATGCTTCAGCTTAGAAGAATATCCAGGGTCAGACTTGAAGCGGAAAAAGAAAACAGCAAAATCTTCCAAAGTCTTGCGAATACAGATTCCATGACCGGTGTAAGAAACAAGCACGCTTACTCGGATTATGAGAGTATGCTTAACAGCATGATCGGTGAAGGAGTAATTAAAGAAAAACTTGCGGTTTTGGTTTGCGATATAAACGGACTCAAAATCGTTAACGACACCCTCGGACATGCAGCCGGAGACCAGCTAATCAAAGATGCGGTTGTTCTTATTTGCGAACATTTCCAGCATGGTGCGGTTTTCAGAATCGGTGGCGACGAGTTCGCAGTCATTCTTCAGGAAAAAGGTTTTGAAACGATGATGGAAACCATTGCTTCAGCCAATAAAGAAATCGAAGAAAACATTGAAAAAGGAAAAGTAGTCGTATCAATCGGTTATTCTGTTTTACAGGAAGGCGACAAAGAAATTCATGACATATTCGCCAGAGCCGATCAGATGATGTATGAGCGAAAAAAACAGCTTAAAGAGATGGGAGCTCATACAAGGGAATAACAAAAGATTATATATAAAGCAATTGACTCAAAAATAAAGAGAGAACAACTAATGGGAAAAATATTATCATCGGCACATGTTCATACAACATTCTGTGACGGAAAAACACCTGCAAAAGAGATGGCCGGGAAGGCTTATGAAATGGGATTTGTTTCGTTAGGCTTTACCTCACATGCGGCACAGACATTTGATCCGGGATATTGTATCGAACCGTCACGTGAAAAAGAATATATAAAAGAGATTCGGGATATTCAAAAAGAATATGAGGGACGTATGGCTGTATATCTGGGAATTGAGCGTGACCTGTACAGCTGCAGCAATCCTTCGGATTATGAATATTTTATAGCTTCTGTTCACTATTTTGAAAAGCCGGACGGAACGTATGTCGGAATAGATGCGGATGCGTCGGATTTGCAAAAATACGTTAATGAATATTGCGGAGGAAACGGACTTGAAATGGCGAAGAGATATTATTCGCTTTTCACGGAATATGTAACCGGAAGCAAACCTGCAATTATAGGTCATTTTGATCTTGTCAGATTAAACAATTCAAGGCTTAATCTTTATGATGAGGATTCAAAGATTTATCGCGATATGGCACTTGAATCATTGCGCGCAATGTCTGAAACAAATGCTCTTTTGGAAGTTAATACCGGCGGAATTGCACGAGGCTATATGACAAGTCCTTATCCCGATGATTTTCTTTTGAAAGAATGGAAAAACTGGGGCTGTGAAGTAATAGTCAATTCGGACTGTCATAATGTCAAACTGCTTGATGCCGGATTTGATGAGGCTCTGGAAATTCTTTTATCTCTCGGATACGATCATGTTGTTCGTCTCAGTTCCAATCCACAAAAAGGAATGTGGGAACGAATAAAAATTTAAAAGTTGAAAATCAGTGAAGGGCATGTATAATGAATCGGGATAACATTTCTGCTTTGGTGATGACCCCGACATTATCTGTGCCTTTTATTATGTTGAAAATGGAAAAGTCACAAGGACGGAAAATGAAACTAAGGAGAAAGAATAAATGGAAACAAAGACGAATAAAGGTGTTAAATTTGCAACAATAATCAGTATTATTATAGCGATAACGTCGTTGTTATATCTGATAGTAGCACTGATATATTTTATTTCGATGATATCTACACTGATGTTTGGCAACGAATACGAAATGCTGGGCTTTATTTTTGGGCTTATTGGTTTACCGATAGCTCTTGCGGCTCTTGCTATTCCTGTTTTCAGAATTGCTATTCTTGTATGCAGTTTAATTCTTAGCAAAAAAGAGAAAAAAGGCATTAATGCAAAAGGTTTGAAAGCAGTTACCGGAATAATGCATATACTGGATGCAGTCGGTTCGCCGATAATCTATGTCTTTATAACTTCAATTTTATATTTGCTAAGTGTGGATTCGATTCAGTCGGTTCTCGGAGACGGACAGATTTTCAGCCTTTTTTATGCTTTTTTGGGGTTTGTACTCGGTATGCCCGTGCTGGCTAAAGGAATAATACAAATAGTTTCTTCCGTAGTGCTTTTCAGAAGTATTAAACAATAATATTTGTTGTTATTTTATCTATAATAAAACAATTGAAAAAAGAGGACAAAATAGGGTATAATGTAATTACTTTTAGCAATTTAAAAAACGATGATTTTTAAAGACTGAAAGTAATTACAATTCGCTGACTAAGGAGAAAGTCAAAATGCGCACTAAAAACCTAAAGTTCCTGAGAACTGCATTAGTATTATTTCTTGCTGTTTTTTTATTAATCCCTTCTTTAAGGGTTAGTGCAGATACAACAACAAATACTGCTGTTACAGAGGATACAAGCGGTGTAGTTCAGGTAAAGGTTGTGTACGTGGATGATACAGGAGTACAGTATCCGATATTAGCCGGTACAGGTTTCTTAATCAACGAAGAAACAGTCATTACATGCGATCATGTTATTAAACTCGATCCTCAAACCCTTTCGGATATCGCAGCTAGATTCGATATGAAGGAAAAGGAGGTTCGATCTCGTCTTGCAATTCAGATAAGCGTTCTTCGCGATGTTACGATTCCTGCAACGTTACAGACGGAAAGTGCTGAACTCGATTTTGCGGTTCTTCACATTGAAAGTACGTTGTATGATCGTAAATATCTTAAATTTCGTCCGAGCAGTACAGTCGAACAGACTGAAGCAGTCTATGCGCTCGGTTTCCCGGGAGAAATTCAATACTTCCAGGATGTAAATACTTACACCAGTGAAGATGTTACAATTACAAACGGACAGGTTAACAAAGTTACCAAAATCGGAAACGTTGATTATATTCAGCACAGCGCCAAACTTACACCCGGCAATTCGGGCGGACCTCTTGTCGACTCAAACGGATACGTAATCGGTGTCTGTCAGGGCGCAACATCAGGCAATAGCGGATTTGATGCGGATTATTCTTATACAATCGCCATCGATCAGGTGACAGCGACTCTTGATGCTCTCGGTATTGAGTACCAGACAAATGAGGATGCCTCTTCGGGAGAAAATTCCAGTGAAGAAGGTTCAAATGAAACAAATAATTCCGACGCTGACAAGAACACTGCGGATGACGAAGCCGTAGATAAAACTCAGCTTGAGGATGCAATAGATTCCGTTAAGGCATTAAACGCTGAAGATTATTCTGTCGAATCATGGACGGCATTACAGAATGTGCTCGACGAAGCAGCAGCGCTTGCGAAAGATGAGAGTGCAACACAGGAACAGGTTGACAGTATTGCAGCCCGTCTTGAAAGTGCGAGTGCGACACTTGTTCCCGAATCTTCATTCAATTTCCTTGTATGGATTATCGCGGGCTCGGCTGTGGCAGTTTTAATTGTTATCTTTCTGGTAATTCTTATTGTCAGTCTGATTGTGTCCAAGAATAAAAAAGCAAAGGCGAAGCCTGTAGCCGGCGGATACAATCCCGCAGGAATGAACTCGGCCAATACTCCCGGAGGATTTGCGGCGGCGCCTTCCAAACCTCAGACAAACTTTGCACAGTTTTCAGGCGGCGGAGCAGGAGAGACGAGCGTATTAAACGCAGGAGCGGGAGAGACCACACTTTTGAATTCCGGGTCAGGTGAAACCACGCTTCTTTCTTCCGACTTAAGTTACGGAAGCCTTACAAGAAAGAAAACAGGCGAGAATATTAAGATAACCAAGGACGGATTTATTATAGGCAAGGAACTCAGTAAGGTTGATTACTGCATTTCCGACAATACTTCTATAAGCCGTACACATGCCAAGTTCACATGCAGAGGCGGCTTAACGTATGTTACGGATATGAGGGCTACAAACGGAACATTTATTAACAATGTCAGACTTCAGCCCAACCAGGAAGCTCCGCTTAACAACGGCGACAGACTTGCGTTATCGGATGAAGAATTCATTTTTTACATTAAATAAATAAATTATTTTTGGCGAGCAGGGTGGCATTTTATGCCTCCCTCTTGTCAGTTATTTCGGAAACGATTTTTATGAAATTTATTACAGCCAATTATACGGATATAGGAACAAGGAAAAACACAAATCAGGATTCCATGCTGATAATGCAGTCGGAAACTTCTGTCGGAAATGTTCTGATGGCTGCGGTTTGCGACGGAATGGGCGGACTTGCCAAGGGTGAAGTTGCAAGCGCGACAATGGTAAGAATGCTTTCTGAATGGTTTCAGAAGGAACTGCCCCGACTTTTGGAAAAAGGTTTTCCGTCTGAAGAATTAAGAGAAAGCTGGGAGATCCTGGTTACCGAAGCGTGTCATAAAATATCTGCTTACGGCGCGAGGATTCACGTTGATTTGGGAACGACGGCGGTTGTTTTTCTGATAGTAGGCGAAACATATTATATTCTGAATGTCGGCGATTCGAGAGTATATCTTATCTCAGATGCGATTTATCAGCTGACAAAAGATCAGACTTTTGTTCAGAACGAAATAGACAACGGGCGAATGACTGAAGAGGAAGCCAGGATGAGCCCGCAGCAAAGTGTATTGCTTCAGTGTATAGGTGCAAGCACTGTGGCCAGACCGGATTTTGTTGCCGGACAGGTAATACCCGGTCAGGTATTCATGCTTTGCTGTGACGGTTTCAGACATTTCATTCAGCCGTCGGAGTTTTTTGAAGCATTCAATCCGAGTGCAATGAAAGACAAAGAGTCTATGGAAAGAGCTGCTGAGAAGATAACCAACCTCAATATCCAAAGAGGTGAGGATGACAATATTTCGGTGGTACTCATTAAAGTAGAAAACTAGATGATATTTCTTTTATCTTATAAATCGAATGGAGTTTAACTTATGTTAAGTATCGGCTCTGTGGTCGACGGAAAATACCGACTGCTTAGCGAGATAGGTCACGGCGGAATGAGCGTCGTATATCTTGCCATTAACGAAAGAGCAAATAAAACATGGGCAATTAAAGAGGTTCGAAAAGACGGGGGTAACGATTCGGAAGTAGTTCAGCAGGGTCTTGTAGCAGAGACCGAGATGCTTAAGCGATTAAATCATCCGCATCTTCCGAGTATCGTCGATGTTATCGACCGCGAAGACAGTTTCCTCATAGTTATGGACTATATCGAAGGAAAGAGTCTTCAGAGTATCTTAAATCACACAGGTGCTCAGGATCCGGACAGTGTCATCGAATGGGCAAAACAGCTTTGTGATACTCTCGGATATCTTCACAGCAGAACACCGTCCATTATTTACCGTGATATGAAACCGGCGAACGTAATGCTTAAGCCGGACGGAAATGTTACCTTAATTGACTTTGGAACTGCACGTGAATACAAATCACACAGTCAGGGTGATACTACCTGGCTCGGTACCAGAGGTTATGCGGCTCCCGAGCAGTTCGGCGGTCACGGCCAGACTGACGGCAGAACGGATATTTACTGCCTCGGTGCAACGATGTACCATCTTCTGACCGGCAAAAGCCCGGCAGATACCAATTTTGTTATATATCCTCTCGGACAGCTGAATCCTGCTTTTGCGGGAACCGGTATCGAAAAGGTTGTTGCAAAGTGTTGCGAACCCGATCCGAAAGACCGCTATCAGAACTGCGCGGAATTAATGTATGCGCTCGAACATGTCCGTGACGGTGATGACAGTTTAATAGTTAAAAGAAATATACAGTGGGTTGCTTTTCTGCTCTCTATTTTCCTTGCATTTATTTCCGGTATCGGAATGGTGACTTTCAGAGTGCTCGAGACAAATTCAACCAACAGAAGTTACGATTATTTTGTTGCACAGGCAAGAGCGGCCGATACTTCCGAGGGAATAGATAATGCCTACGAGTATTATCGCAAGGCAATCGGAATGAAACCCGCGAATGCATCCGCTTACGAAGAACTCTTAAACGCGATTGAATCGGATATGAGATTCACTCAGGCTGAAAACACGGCGATTCAGGGTATTGTACTCGATACAAGCGGAGGAACCAAGAAAAATATCGATTACCTCGAAGAGAGTAACCACGAAGCATATACAGAATTCTGTTACAGACTGGCAAATGATTATTACTTCTTTTACGAAGGAAGCGATAACCGTGTAAAGGGTGCCAACTGGTATGAAAAAGTTAAGGAAAGCCCTTATCTGGATTCGCAGAGAAGAGAACTTGCCAACAGCCTTTATACGATAGGAAATTATTATTCGACATTGGGTTCGGATCTGAGTGTATATTCTCTTGGCGGTGAAAACGGAAATTATCAGACATTCTGGAAAGAGATGGTTGTGCTTACAGACGGTGATGTTGTATACAGAACCGGCGGTACCAAATATGCAATCATGCTTTATAAGGAAATGGTTAATCAGATTTACACCAACACCTCCAATTTCAAGTCTTACGGTGTCGGAAAAATCGATATGGAGACACAGCTCGACAAAGTCGAAAAAGCTCTTGACACTCTGACGCCTGAAAACGATCAGATACAGAAACAGATTGATGATACAAGGGATTTGATTGTCAAAACAAGACCGATAGTCAGTACAACATTTTCGGGAGTAGGCGGAGAGTAAAAGATGCAAAATATACAGAATCAGATAAGTTTATATCATTCTCTGTTTTATGCTTGCCTTGTTTTGATGATATTTTTCTTAGTTTGTTCGATACTTTTGTTCTTTGTATTTGACATAAAGACGAACATAGCATTGAGACTCGGAATCGAAAAAAAGTCTTCGGCTAAGAAGATAAACAAAGCAAATTCAAAAACAGACAAACTGAAAAGTCAGATTGACATGGATTACACCACGAGCAGTCTGAATGAAGAAAAGAATAAATCCGGAAAATTAAAATCCGGAAAGATGAATTCAGGTAAGATAAATTCGGGAAGAACAGTTACCGAGAGAACTACCGAAAGAATCGATGAAACATCAAAACTTGCAGATGCCGAGAATATCGGACGCGTGGAAAATCTTGCTATGGTTAAGAATCCCGCAAATGCGGTTAACTCAGCGGGCGCAGAGAATCCCGTACTTTCTGAGACAGGCTTGGGTGCAGAAAAAATTGCGGATACTGAAAAAACTTCAGGCACAGAGAATTCAAATGCAGAGAATCTTACAGGTTTTGAGAACAGTCCGGGTGTAAATGACACCGTTCTGTTAAACGCCGAGACGGATTCGCAGTTGGTGACAGGGTCTCTTGAAACTGAAAAGCCTCAGGGATTTATGTTTAAGATTACGGAAAACATAATGGTAATTCATACCAACGAACTGATATAAATCAGGAAAAAATACATGATTTTTTGAAACACTTACTGATTGGAAACAGTCAGTATAAAACAAATTGGAACAGATACATAAAACTTTATTGTATTAGCTCTGAAGGGGGAAAATGATTATGACGAAAGAGTTCAAAAGAATCATCAAAATGGTTCTGACAATGGTTCTGGCAGCTAACATGATTTTTGGCCAGTTTCCTTCCGGAATGGTTTTGACGGCTCTTGCTGCACCGAGAACAACTGCATCTGCTGACTCATCGGAAGATAGCGATAAGACTGCTTTGAATTCCGGGGAGACTCCTGCAACGGATAATGTCTCAGAGGACAGTGAAGGTGAAGGCGAAGAAGAAAGAGCGGTATCAGCTCCTTTGCCTTTGGATGAGGAGGAACCTGCCACTGAGATTACCAATGATATTAAAAATTCCGGAGAAGAAGGAGAAGGCGGAGAAGAACCTGAAACTGAGCTGATTGTAATTGATTGGAATGCTGTTTCAGGCGGCATTAAATTATTAAAAGATGCTGAAGGTATGTCTTACGGTATGCCCTACAACGGCACAGATATTATTAATGTTGACGAAATTAACAATTACTTTGTAATTCCCGAACCGCTTTCTGGCACGACTGTAACCGGAACCGTTGATGACAAAAACGCAGGTACCGGAAAAACGGCAACTCTCAAATTTACCTGTGACAGTGAACATGTCTTTCAAGATGGCAGCAAAGAGCAAACTAAATATATAAACAACTTTGAGATTACCAAGAGGGAACTCGATTTGCTTAAGATAACTGTCGGCGGTAAGAAGACTTATGATTACTCAGACAGAAGTTTAAACGATCCGACATTAACCTATTATTTTAGGGATTGTGGTACAGAGGCTGAATTTAAATACAAAAAAACTTCAAAGGGCGTAAGCGTATCTTCGATTAATGAAGAAGAAGTTGCAGATCCCTTCTATGAGGAAATCAACGCATACGGACTTTTATTCCGAATGGCAGAAAACTATGGAGTCGGAAACAATTCGGTAGAACTTGCCAATGAATTAAGTAATCTGAAATGTGATTCAAACTTTAAAATCAATATTATTAAGGATAATTCTGATAATTTTAAACTTAAAAGCAACGTTAAGGTTAATCAAAGAGAAATAATAATTAAGTTTAATGATGATAAAATAGATAAAGAAACAAAGACAAAAGAAAGTGACGGAACCTTAGATTTAGGTGAAGGACTTGTTAACGCACTTAATGGTTCTGATAAGAAACTTTTCAAAGCATATGATGCGGAAACTCAGAATGAATTAAATTCAACAAGCATTACTATGGTTACTTCCGGCGAATCAGATACTTTTGATAAAACCGATTTGCAGTATACAACATTGATTCCGGGAGAAAATATAGAACTTGCTTTGGGAGAGAACGTTTCATTTGAAATTAAAAACAATAAAATTGATACTACTTCAAATTATATTATTACTCCCAAACTTGACGGAATAATCATTCCTGCTGATGCGACCTTATTGAAGAAACAATTCAAAGATTATAATAATGATCCGGAAAATCCTGACAGTTATATTCCTTTGCATAAGGTTTCGTCTTCTGTAAAAATGAAGCTGGTTAACGGATTTAGTTTTCATTTTGCCGAAAAAAATTTCGAATCAAGTAAAAAGGATTCTCATGGTTCCGGAGGAAATTTTTGGTTTAATCAATCCTCTAACGGAGTTCTTACTGTCAAAGATGATGACGTAAATGTATATTTTGCCGGTGATTACAGCAAAACGGCAAATATTGTTTTATCGGAAGATTCAAATACAAATTACCTTGAGATCGATAATCTTGTTTTTGAAAAGAACGGATTATTTGTAGGTCCCGTAAAGATTGGATATATGTATGACGGCACACCGCCGAAAAAACTGGATTTACGTGCATATGTAACATCTACCAGTTCGTCAACATATGGTTATAATCTGGCATATTACGTTATAATGTATGATTATTATTCAAACGATGATAATATGCGTCATAATCCTAATATGTGGCAATATGATGATAACAAAGGCAGCGGTGTAAATGTTGATAAATCCGGATTTTGTTCTATTCCCATTAATGATGATATGCCTTTAGTGGCGGATTATGGTAATTACAGTCTTTCCGCTCCCAATTATTACGGCTCTTACGATCGTTCCGGAAGAAGATATAATTACAGATATCAATACGATAATCTTAATGAATATGTTTGCCTGTTCGTAGAGGATTACGCCGGAAACAGAGCTATATACTTGGCTTTGGAGGATTCAGTTCAGAATGATAAAAATAAGCCGATTCTTAACGTAGAACCGGAGTTTGTTTTTGCTACTGATGAACAGAATAAGTATTTAGATGATTTTACTTTGAAAATCAGTGCTCTTGATAAAAAGACAGATACCAGTACTGCTACCGGAATTAATTTTATTAAGGTTTCGGTTTATGATGGAGCGGGAAATCAGATAACTTCAGAGTCGTATGCCTATACTCCGGTTGTAAAGCAATGTAACGGTCAGGCAACTGTTGAATACGATTTTAAATTATCCGACGAAATCAAGGATTGTTTTGGATATGAAATGTCGGTAATAGTTGAAGCTATAGATGGAGCATCACTATCGAGTTTTGCATATATTTACTGGGATTCCACCAAAAATCAGTTAGTGGCAACGGAGATTGAAGATATAAAGGAAACAGGTGAAATTCCTCTTAACAAGACTTTCGCTGTAGTCGGCAAAGGCGATAATTCTCCTAAAATTAATGTGATTTTTGATGATGACAATCAGTCAAATCCTAATTTAGTAGGAGATATATATTATTATTCGACCATAAATGATAAATCAATCAAAAATGATAAGCGTGTTGCCAGACTGACTTTCAGTAAAATGGGTATTTCTTCATTTGCATTTGTAAATGATAACGGTGAACTTGGCGGCAATATCAGCGAGATTGGCAACCTTGTTTATAACTCAAATGAACACTGCTATGAATACGCAGATGAAAACAATCAGTTTAAATCCGATTATTCAGTAGAATGGGAATTCGAACCTAATACGGATAAGAATCCCTATTCAATTGAAATAATTGATAAAGTCGGTATTTCGTTTACTCAGGTAAATATTCAGGATAAAAACAAGAGATTTGTAGTCGATGCATCAACGCCTGATATTAAAGTATCATTCGATGGCGGAAAGGCTGTTAAAAAAGAAATCAATGGCAAGAAATACACGTTCTATAAGGGCGGAGTAGTCGCTACTATTGATATTTCAGGCGATAATCTTAATTCGGATACCGAAGAGTTTTTAAAGAATTACGTTGAAATTTACAACAATAAAGATGAGAACGGAAAGCCTTCTGATAAAACAAATTATGAAGATCTGATTAAAAAGACGGTTAAAAAAGAAGACGGTTCCGGTTATTCGATTACAATCGATACTCAGGAAGACGGATATCGTTATCTCCATATAAAAGTTTCAACAAATTCGTTTAATTCTTCTTCTAAGAGTTTTGAATTTATTATTGATTCTAAGAGTCCTGAATTTGAAATAACATACGAAGGCGCAACAAATGAACCCGTTAAGGGCGAGTATTACTATGGCCTTGAAAACGGTGACGGTAAAGCTTCAGACATGGAGGTTACATGTAAGATTACCGATGCCAATGTTATCTGGGAAGATGTTAAGGAAGGAATCGCTGTTACATTAAACGGAGAAGAACTGGATAAAGACCGTTATAAGATTACTCATTCCGGTACAGACCTTAATACATATAACCATAAGGACAAAAAGGATAAGAAAGTTGAATTTGTTATTACTGTTTACGGTGCGAAAGATAACTTTACCAATGACGGTGAAGTAAAGATCAGCGTAACTTATTCCGACCCTGCAGGAAATGCAATGGTTAGCGGAGAAAAAGGAACAGTAGTTAAAGGAAAGTATTTTGATAAAAACAGAAAGGACGTTATTGATACAGTTCGTCCTGTAGCTGTTTTTGATGTAAAAGATGCAAATGGTAAGAAAGTTGCCAAACATTACGATAAAGACGGCGATTATTATAACTTCGATTTCATAGGATCTTTCAAAGTAACGGATGCGAACCTTTTGGATGAGAAGGAATATCTTAATTTTGAAGTTCCTTACAGTGTACCTCATGATGTACAGGTGAAGTATATTGATGAAACTGAGTTTATACATGAAGTCAGTGCCGATAAGACTGAAATTACTTACGGATATCTTGTATCCAAAGAAAAATCCGAATCGGAAGAAGGAAACTATCGTTTCGGAATCAGTGCACGTGATAAGGCTAATAACACACTGATAATCAAGGCAGGCGAAGGCATCACCGATAATGATAATTTCCCTGCAAAGAATGGAAACGTATTCCGGGATTACGAGCTTAAACTTGACTCAGATAAAGGGGTGACCTGGTATCAGAGCGGTTTTAAAATCTATGATATTACGAATCCTGTTGCAGAACTTAAAATTGACAGCAAAAATGCAGCCAACAAGGATTTACAGACGGTTTCGGCAAATAATAAACGTTACTTCTTCAACGATGATTTTACGGCAACATTTACTGTTACAGATAACAACTTTACAAACAATGAAGAAGATTTGAAGTTTTATTACGGTGTAAATAACGCTTCGAAGGATTACAATACTGATTCCGTAGACGCCAAAGCAGGAAATAAAGTAGAATTTGAAGCTCCTGAAAAAGACAGAACGGTTTATACCGGAATGAAGACGTTTAATAGTGAAGGCTTATATAAACTGGCTCTTGAGGCAGAAGATAAAGCCGGAAACATTGTAATTCTTTCAAAAGCCGGAGAGGCTGCAGGCAACTGCATTGACCGGGGCGGTTATATTGAATCTTACATAATCGTAATTGATAAGACTGCTCCCGAACTCAATGTAAAGATTGATGATTTTTATGAAGCTGTATTGTCAAAAGAAGAAGGTAAAGATAACTACAATGTAAAAACCAACTATCCTTATCAGAAACTTAACAATGCTACTGTTACATTTGCTGAGACAAAGGATAAATCACAGTCAAGTATTACTTATGTGATTGAGTCAACTACAAAAGGAACTTTGTCGAAAGAAAGCAATTTCGAGAAGAACTTTAAGATTTCTGTTCCGATGGAAGGTCAGCAGACGTTCTTTATCAAAGAACTTTCAGTAGTAGACAGAGCCGGCAACGTAATCAGTATGCCCAATGCTTCCAATAAGGTATATCTTGATACGGAACATCCCAAGACAGACGAGCTGAAGCCGACAATTTCGATTGTTGCAAAGGCTTCCGGAAACGGAAGAGGACCTGAAGGAAATCCTCTCTTTAGCTCAGATGTAAATGTTGAAGTGAATATTAACGATGCCAACGACAAGATAAGTTCGTCGGGTCTTTACAAAGTATTCTATTCAATTTTGGTAAACGGCGGTGATGCTACAGGCAAGTGTGTTCCTTCTTCAGCGACAGGAAATGCCGGCAGCGGAGTTGTTACATACAATACAGACGGTTCGTTATATAAAGGAACTGCAGATCAGAACCTTACATACAATGACAAACTTGTATTTAATTTCAATAAGGGAACATTTAACTACAATGACATTAAAGTCAGAGTATGGGCAGAAGATAATGCAGGAAATATACTTGCAGAAAACGAAGCAGCAGTATATGCATTCGGTATTGACGATACCACTCCCGTAATCAGCGTATCCTATACAAATAATGATGCCAAGAACGGCAAGTACTTCAAGGCACCCCGTACAGCTGTCGTAACGGTTACAGAGAGAAACTTTGATTCATCCAGAACTCATATCACCACCGAGAACGGAGCACGTATCGGCGGATGGGAATATCATAAGGGCGGTTCTGACAACGGCGATGATGATAAGTGGACTGCAAATGTTGTTTATGATAAAGACGGCGATTATACATTAAATGTCAGCACAACTGACCTTGTAAATCACAGCGCATCAGGTGTTAACTTTGGTGACAGTGTTGCTCCTCAGGCATTTACGATTGACCTTATCAAACCTGTTATTACCGTAACATTTGATAACAACGACGTAAGAAACGGAAGATACTTCAATGCACCCAGAAGAGCAAACATCAACATTTTAGAGCATAACTTTGATACTAAGGATGTTAATGTTAACAGAACTGCATCTATAGCAGAAGGAAATGCAGTTACACCCGCAGTAGCAGCATGGACCAGAAATGCTGACACAAACAATACAAATGTTTACTTCAGCCAGGACGGCGATTACAGGATGAACATTACTTACACCGATCTTGCCGGAAATGTTGCTGAAGAATATGTAGTTAATACATTTACAATTGATACTGTAGCTCCCGAACTTAAAATCGGCGGTGTTCAGGACAAGCATGCTTACAACGGCGATGTTAGCCCGAGCATTACGTATCACGATATCAACTGCAACAATGACAGTGCAGAAGTTAAGATTACCGGTTATAACCATCCTCAGGGAATTAAACTTGAAGGAAAACGCACTGAAGAACGTTTCGGCGGAAGTTATACCATTGCCGAAATAGAAGCAGTTAAAGAAAATGATGATGTTTACAAAATCGTAGGACGTGTAAGCGACCTTGCAGGAAACTCAAGCGAAAAAGAACTTGAATTCAGTGTAAACCGTTTCGGTTCTACATATATTCTCAGCGATGCTACTCAGAATATGGTAGACAGAATCTACAATAACGCTGAAAAAGCAGTAGAAGTAAAAGAAATCAATGTAAATGAACTTGATAAATATGAAGTAGCCTACAGCCTTAACGGTAATACAAAGACTCTTAAAGACGGTTCAGACTTTACTGTTGACAGTCAGAATCCGGGCTGGTGGGAGTACAATTACAAGATTAATCCTTCAAACTTCACTGCTGAAGGAAATTACATTGTAACTCTTTACTCGGAAGATGCCGCATCCAACAGCAACTCTAACCGTGCTGTTAAGGAAAACAACGGCGGAACAAACGAACTTCCTATTGAATTCGTTATCGATAAAACGGCTCCTGCGCTTATTATTACCGGTGTTGAAAAGAACGGTCGTTACAGAGCATCTGAACGTACTGTTGTAATCCGTTATGAAGATAACAGTTTTGTAAATGCGTTAAAGGTATATGCAAACGACGATCTTGTAATGGAACTTGACAGTAAAGCACTTGCTGCAGCAGGCGGTGAGATTGAGTATATTGCAAAATCAAGTTTCAAATGGCAGGAAATCAGGGTAGAAGCAGTTGATGCCGCTTCTAATGAAGGAACAATATCAAGTGAAAGATTCCTTCTTACAAGCAACTTCCTGATCCAGTTCATCAACAACATTCCCATGATGGCAGGAACAGGTCTCGGTATACTTATAATAATTGCATGTATTATTGCATTAATCGCAATGCGCATTAAACGTAAGCGTTTGTAATTAAAAATACCGATAGCAATCTATAATTAAATTTGGAGGATTCTTAAATTGGCAGGATTATTGGGTGATCAGGTCCGGATTACATCGGATCAGACATCGGTTACATTTGATCTTGAAAATGATGAGATTTTCTATTCAACCGGATATAAAGTAATACAGAATTTCCCTAACGGCAGTCTTATCAGGGCTATGATGTCGCATTTGAACGGAAATATCAGACTGGTTTACGATGTGAGCGAGTATGCTCCTCTGACAAAGGAGATACTCGCAATGACTCCGGTTGATTTCAAAAGTTTTGTTCTCGGACTTATCGGACTGACAGATTCGATTAAGTCAAACGGTTTTATTGAGGGCGAGAATGTCCTCATCGATAAGGATTATATTTATTTAAATCCGATTACGTCCGAGATTCATCTTATTTATGCTCCTATAAAACGCAATCTTTCAACAGCTCAGCTTGACAGCCTTGAAAAACATACAATCGAACTTGTTCGGGAACTGTTAGACAACTATTCGTCCGTACAGGGAGAGAGTACCAAAGATCTTCACGGATACGTTTTCAGACCCGATTGCAACATGGAAGGTCTGAGAAATGTTATTCTCGGAAGAATGACAGGCGGTTCGGAATTTGTAACCGGCAGTTTGCAGCAAAGTACACAGAATGCTCCCGACAGTCTTATTCTTGAACGTATCGGCGGAAGTCAGAGTCTGGTTCTTCACATATCCGGATCTGCTAACGTAATCGGCAGAGACGTGACGGTTTCAAATGTACTTATACCCGACAATTCGGTCAGCAAAAAACACTGCATGATAAGCAAGGAAGAATCCGGATGGATTCTGGAAGACCTTCAGAGCAGTAACCACACATGGATCGGTAATGATGCAAATCCGCTGATTCCGTTTCAGAAGTATCCCATTAAAGCGGGGGATCAGATAAAAATTGCTCGTTTTGTTTTTCTTGTAAAATCAGGAATGGGAGATTAGAAAATGACCAGATTTAAAATACTGATGGCGGATGATGAGATATCTTATTTAAGCAAACTTGAACTCATGCTGCTTAAAGAATACGGGGATGAGATGGAAATTTATCTTGTTACCGACAGGGATTATCTTGATGAACTCTTTAAGACTCCTCAGAAACTTGATGTTCTTGTAATAAACGAAACAATGTGGAAAGAGGAATACAGGAAGCAGGGAATTCAGAATATCTTTTTCCTGAATGAAAACGAGACACCTCTTTCTTCATCTGCAGGAACAATACAGATTTATAAATATTCAAGTGTTAAGAATGTAGTACATACCGTAAATGTTGCAATCAAGCATCTGATTTCGGGTAACCTTAACAGACTTGAAGCCAAAGTTATTCTATTTTATTCGCCGCAGGGCGGAAGCGGTAAGACCACTCTGGCAACGGGAACCGCGAAAGCTTTATCCAAACTCGGCAATAAGATTCTGTATATTGATGCCGAAATGCTTCAGGCTTTCGGAGGATTTTTCCAAAATGAAGAATGGGGCAACAGGAATCTTATAAATGCGCTCTCTTCAAACAGGGTTTCGCGTGATGTGATTGAGGAAAACATTATAAAAGGAGAAGTGCATTATCTGCTTCCTCTTGAGTATTCGCTTTTGAGTAACGGAATTCAGGACATGAATTATTACTCGCTTATACAGACAGTCAAGAGCCAGATGACTTATGATTATATAATAGTCGACACTTCAAGTGAGTTTAATGAGTTCAAAGCCAGGATGATAGCGAGTGCAAATCATTCGGTAATCACCGTTCTTCAGGATCGTCAGGGTGCCGAAAAGATAGAAGCTTTGTTCAGAAACATAAATGTATCGGACAAGAAGAGATATACTTTTGTCTGCAATAAATTTGATATTAACAAAGACAATTTCCTTACGGATACTTCCGTCTGGTCGCTTATTCAGCATAAAATTCCAATTGAGGAATCACCTGAAGAAGAAAGCGCAGGCAAATATTATGTAGAAATAGCCTACGGTCTGAGTTAATTCGGAGAATAATATGGAAAATAAAGTAATTGTTTCATTTATCGATCATAAAAATAATAATACGATTGATTTGGAACTGGATCTGGATATTACCGCACTCGAACTGTTTCAGGGTTTGAACGAAGCGTTCAAATGGGGACATGAGGCATCGGATATTCATAACAGTTACCTTACCATGGAGAACCCTATTGCTCTCTTAAAGGGAAACAAAAAGTTAAGTGAGTTCGGAGTTCGAAACGGAAGCGTTATACATTACATAAGAAACTGATAATAACTAAAAAATAAAGAAAAGGGGACACGACGTTGGGGGATGTCAGATTTAATCTCGAATTATATTTCGGAGAAACGTATCGCGAATTCGAAGTAGGTACGGATTCTCCTTCTGAAATAATAATCGGAACTACCAAAAACTGTATTTTCCGATTACCTTCTGAGTTATTTTTTTCCGACTTTGAAATTATTTTCAACAGCGATGAGAACGGAGAATGGAAAGTTCATGCGGGAGAAGGAAATTATCTTAGCGACGACAGTATGTTAAGGTTAAGGACGGTTTCCATCGAACACGGAAGCAAATTCTCAATTCATTATCAGGATGGGGATGCCGAAATCTGCCATTGTGAGTTTTTGCGCAGTTTCAGCAGCGGTGAGGATGATTATTCCTGCTATATAGACATTTCGAATTTATCTGCGATTGAAATCGGAGGTAATTCGGCATGTCAGATTATGATACATGATGAGGCAGTCGGAAGTGATTCGGCTTCCTTTGTGAAAGACAGAGACGGCTGGAAGATTATCGATCACAACAGCCGTTACGGAGTTTCCGTAAACGGTTCGAGAATAGAGGGAGAACGCGCTCTTTACGATTATGATTTCTTCGCTATCGCGGGACACAGTTTTTTCCTTAAGGGAAACAGACTATATTTAAGAAATGACCCGATGATTCAGGCAGTGGGACTTAGAATACTTGAACATGTGGATTCAAAGACTAACAAGAAGTATCCTCATCTCAACAAGAGTACCAGAATTTATTATCAGATTTTAGATGAGGAAATAGAATATATCGATCCGCCCGAAAAGTCAAAGGATAATAAACAGAATCTTTTTCTTACCATTTTACCTTCATTAACCATGCTTTTTGTAATCGTTGTTCTTCGAGGTGTGATTGGAGGCGGAGGTTCTTTCGTTATTTTTTCCGCCTGCAGTATGAGTGCCGGAATTTTAGCAAGTATTATCTCTTACGTAACCGGGAAAAAGAAACTTAAGGAAGATGAGATAAAGCGTGTTGAGGCATATACCGCATATGCTCAAAAGAAAGAACAGGAAATAATCGAAAAACGAAACGAAGAGATGATGCTTCTTGAAAAGAATACTCCGGTTATTGAGGAAACCATGCAGTCCGTCTGGAATTTCGACGGAAGACTTTTCGAGAGAAGTGTATCAGATGAGGACTTCCTTTCGGTCCGTGTCGGCACCGGCGATGTTTACAGCCGTCAGCAGGTAAAGTATTCAAAAAAAGAGCGACTTTCTATTGAAGACGAGATGGTAACATGGCCCGAGATCATTGCAAAAAAATACGAGAGACTTGAAAAGGCTCCGGTACTTCTTCCTTTAAGAAAGTACAATATGGTCGGAATCGTGGGAAGTGAGAACAGTATTTACGAGCATATAAAAGTAATGCTCACGGATATCTGTGTCCGTCATTCCTATCAGGACGTAAAGCTCGGAATCATGTTTCCGACTAAAGATCTGAAAAAATACGAATGGATAAAATG
>JAEEGL010160974.1_pt1 | contig 25115 bp, 18 predicted proteins | sample 9134231 | NCBI WGS metagenome assembly JAEEGL01 (sample SAMN16246548, study PRJNA631951) | gut metagenome | biome: gut microbiome; feature: rumen; material: fiber-attached | host: Bos | place: Iran: Karaj | collected 2018-10 | reverse complement strand
CTTGGTCTCTACTGCGGCCTGAACGATGGCCTGCATCTGCTCCATTGTGTTGAAGTTGAAAGCGGGGATGGCGTAGCCACCAGAAACTGCCTTCTTGAACATTTCCCTTGTGTTAACAAGGCCTAATTCTTTGTATGATACCATAATTTATAATGTGTTAGAATGTTTTTCACAATTCAGGCGCAAAGATAATGTTTTTTGTGGAAATAGTGCAATTATTTCTATAAAAATTTATTTTCTACCTACCTTCTACGAGTGTTTATGGTATTTTGACGTTTTTTAACATCTGAATAAATATGAAAAATTTGCAAATGTAAAAAGCATTGAATACATTTGGCGCGTTCAAATAATGCTTGTTTTGTATAGTCTATTTAGCAATATATATAGACGAAAAAGCATTTATTGAAGTTAACTTGGTTATTAACCTAAAATTTTAATGATATGGATACAAATTTTCTCAAAAATCCATTGACTAAGGGCGAATGTAAACTTGTGTTTGCATTTGTCCTTTTTTTGTCGGCTATCTTGCCGATGCAGACCTTTGCGCAGATAACGGAATTCACTGTGGAAAATGCTGAGGGTATCGCGATTCACTATGAAGTAATCGACCAAATAGCCAAAACTGTCCAAGTCGGCAACGGATCAAGTGCGGCAATTAACACAGGTACGATTGGTGCTGTGACAATCCCAGAAACCGTATATGACGAGAATGGGGTTAGATACACTGTAACCGAAATTGCAGACAAGGTACCACTACTTTGTCTGCCAACATCACCGCCAAACCCGTTACAATTTCCGGCGTTACCTCCAAAGACAAGGTTTACGACGGAACAACTGATGCAGACATCGTAGCCACCAACGCAACAATCATTGGTAAAATTGACGGCGACAATTTGTCGGTGGATGCAACATCGGCAACGGCTAATTTTGCCGCTGCAAATGTAGGTGTGCATGACGTTACTTTTGAGGGCTTCACGCTTTCGGGAGATGATGCCGCAAACTACACACTTCCCAATCAGCCCGCAACGGTGCAGAACAAAATCACCAAAAAAACGCTCACAATCACCGCAAAAAACAAAACCATCACTTTTGGCGACGCTCCTGCAAATGACGGCGTTACATACGATGGTTTCGTTGACGGAGATGATGCAACCCAATTGACGGGATCATTAGAATATGAGTACACATACACCACCAACGGCAATGTAGGAACGTATTCTATTACGCCCAAAGGTCTTTCTTCCGGTAATTACAACATCGAATTCAAAAGCGGCACACTGACTGTAGAGCCGAAAGAAATCACGATTAATTGGACCAATACCTCTTTGACCTACAACGCTCAGCCGCAGCAGTCTACCGCAACAGCCGGAGAACTTGTGGAAAATTTCCCATGTACGGTAAACGTTACAGTAACAGGCGCGCATACCAATGCCGACAGTTACGAGGCAACCGCCACAATCGAAAACCAAAATTACAAACTGCCCACCGACGGCTCGGCTCAACAGGATTTTACTATCAATCCCAAAAGCACTTACAATCACATGGGGAGCGACAACTTCGTTCCAATACGATGGAATTGCACACGCTCCAACTGCAAGTGTTAGTGGAATTGAAACCTCTGATTTAAGCGGCTTGACCCAATCGGTTTCAGGCGGGCAAACCGGCGTCGGAAGCGATTACACTGCAACTTTTGAACTTACAGGCGACAAACGCGACAATTACGAACTTCCGTCAACTAATACGGCGAATTTTGAAATCTACGCAGCAACTCCCGTCATCGCAGAAGAAGACGACTATCCCTCGCCTTCGGGTGATGACAACGGACTGAGCGGCGACGAAAGCGGCACCACATTGGTTTACAATGGTAATTACCGAGACTTCCTTACAGATGCGGGTACTGCTCCCTCAGGCACACGATTTGAGTACAAAATCGGCAGCAACGGCACTTGGTCAACGTCAATTCCTCAGGGCAGAAATGTAGGCGATTACGAGATTTATTGGCGACTCGCTGCCACCTCTCCCAACTACACCAATCTTGAAGACGACGACCAACACTTCAAGGTATCCATCACCCCCGCCCCTTTGACAATCAAAGCCAAAAACGAGACCATCACTTACGGCGATGCCGCTCCTGCGCCTTACATTATTGAAGACATCGCGTTTTTAGGCACTGACACCAAAGACATCAACGATTTTGAAGGTTCTTTGTCAGTAACTTGCAGTTACGCTAAATACAATAACGCCGGGTCATACGACATTGTGCCGAGCGGCTATACTTCCAAAAACTACACTATCACGTTTGAAAAAGGCACTTTGACTGTCAACAAAATTCAGGCTCAAATTGCATGGCGCGGCAAGAATGACAGCGAAACCGATTTCTCATATCAGTATGACGGCGAAGAACATTGTCCCACGGCGGTTGTAACAAATCTTGTCAGCGGCACTGAATGTACAGTTACCGTTACGGGCGGGCAAACCAACGCAGGAAACTATACCGCGACATATTCGACTTTGAGCAACGATAACTACATTGCTCCGACCGCGAATCTGACGCAAAATTTCACTATCACGCCGATAGCGGTAACGATTTCCAATGTTGTAATTACCGAAAGGGAATATAACGCTACTACCGGCGCAACAGTAGAAGAAGCGCAGTTGAACGGCGTCTTGGACGCTGATAAGAGTGCAGTAACCTTGCATTGCCCCACAGCAACGTTTGCAGATAAAAATGTCGGCATTTGGAATGTTACTTTTAGCACTGATTTTACGCTTACGGGAACAAAGTCTCAAAACTACGTAATATCAGCGCAGCCGACCGATGTAACAGGAAAGATTAAGAAAAAAACACTGACTGTTACGGCAAAAGACAATACAATCACGTATGGCGATGAACCTGCGGCCAATGACGTTATAATTAAGGGCTTTGTCAACGCCCCTGTCGTAGAAGACAGAACCAAATTGGGCGGTACATTGTCTTTTACGTTTAGTTACACACAATATCAACCTTGCGGCGAATATACGATAACACCGGACGGTTGGACATCAGACAATTATGAATTTGATTACCAACCCGGCAAATTAACCGTTAATCAGCGAGAGGTCGGTTTGACATGGAGTCCCAATCCCGCTACTTATACATACGACGGAGAGTCTCACCGTCCGAGTGTAACAGAGGTAACCAACCTTGTTAACAATGATGATTGTTCGGTATCGAAATACTCTGACGCAAAGACCAATGCAGGTAGTTACACTGCCGAGGCTCAGGAACTCAGCAACTCAAATTACAAACTTCCTGAAAATAACAAGCAAGCGTTTGTAATCAACAAGGCAGCACCGACGATTACCAAATATCCTGTGGCAAAAACTCTTCCTTACAACGGCGGCGAGCAGGAGATTATTACGGCAGGTGAAGTAACAAACGGCACACTTAAATACAGGGTAGGGGAGAGTGGCGAATTTTTAACCGAAATTCCCAAAAGAAAAGACGCGGGCGGCTACACCGTTTATTATATGGTGGAGGGCAGCAATGACAATTATGCCGACATCACCTAAAACCTTGCTCCTTTCAAAAACTATACGTTTAAATATGTTGACGGCACTCTGACGGTTAATCAGTTGACTGCACAACTCGCTTGGGATAATAAAACGAGTTTTGAGTACAACAAGCAGGTACAAAATCCGACGGCGAGCGTTACAAATCTTGCTTATAACGACGAATGTACAGTAACAGTCAGCGGCGGACAAACCGCTGCCGGAGAAAATTATTCTGCAACGGTAAGCGGCTTGAGCAATCCCAACTACAAACTGCCTGACGGTTTTGCGGCCAAGGATTTTGAAATCACTAAGAAACCCGTAACAATCAGCACCCTTACTGCCCAGAATAAAGATTACGACGGCAATACTATTGCGACAGTTTCGGACGGAACTTTGACCGGCGTAATTGAAGGCGACGACGTTACACTGACAAAAGGCAACGCAAATTTTGCCGACGCCAACGCAGGCACCAACAAGGCAGTTACCTTCACGAATTATTCTCTTGGCGGCGCTGCTGCCAACAACTATTCGCTCACCGCGCAGCCCACGGCAACCACCGCGAATATCAACAAGGTGAAAGTAACCGTAACTGCTGACGACCAATCCATCACTTACGGCGACCCCGCCCCCACTTACACGGTTCAGTACAGCGGATTTGTCAACAACGAAAACGCAAACGTCGTAACTGCAAAAACCGTTGCTTGTTCGTATGTTCAATACGGCAACCAAGGCAAATACGCTATTGCGCCGGGCGATTTTGCGGCAACCAACTATGAATTTGAGTACGTAAACGGCGACCTGACCGTCGGACAGAAAACCGTTGAGTTGGAATGGGACAACAACACCTTTGAATATAACGCTCAGCCTCAGAGTCCTGTGGCGACTGTTAAGGCGACAAGTTTGGTAAACGGCGATGTATGTACCGTTGAGACATACGGCTACACATCCGATGCACATACAGACGTTAAAGACGGCTATGTAGTTACCGCGCTCACACTCAGCAACGGCAATTACAAACTGCCTGAGAATATCTCTTACACGTTTGACATCACGCCGAAGCCTGTAACCATCATCAACCTTGCAGCAGAAAACAAGGTTTATGATGCTACCACGGCGGCAACAACCTTGGGCGGCGAGTTGAGCGGCATTGAGACTGCTGACGAAGGCAAGGTTACGATAAAGGCAGGTACTGCAACGTTTGCCCAAAAAGACGTTTCAGAAAGCCCGATTGCAGTTGCTTTCAATGGTTATGACATCGAGGGCGGAAGGTCTTTCAACTACGTTTTGGACAAACAGCCCGACAATTCTTCGGCTATGATTACCAAACGCAAACTTACCGTTACCGCCAACGACAACACGATTTTCTACAGCGAAGGACCTTCTGACGCGGGCGTAACATACGAGAATTTTGCCGATGGCGAGGATGCCGAGACAGATTTGCCGAATACTTTGACGTTCAGTTACAAAACTTACCACAAGGGCGACAACTGCGGCGAGTATCTTGACGAAATCATCCCGAACGGTCTTGAATCAAACAATTACGATTTCGACTACAAAGCCGGCAAACTCACCGTAGTACCCAAAGAGATAGAAATCGTTTGGTCTGATCTTGAATTTAACTACGACAAACAGTCCCACACTCCTACAGCAAAAGTTAAAGGCGACGACGCATGTGTGGTAACGGTTACGGGCGGCAACAAAACCGACGTCGGCTATTACACTGCAACTGCCACGGCTTTGAGCAATCAAAACTACAAACTTCCGACTTACAACCTCAAAACGGGCTTTGAAATTGTACCGAGGGTTGTTACTGTAACGTGGAGCGATAAGGATTTGACTTACAACGGCAAGGCACAATGGCCGACGGCGACGGTAGGCAATCTTATAACAGGCGACGCATGTACAATCACCGTAAGCGGCGCGCAGGTTGAGGCGGGCATCAATTACGTTGCTACCGCAGCAGAACTCAGCAACCGCAACTACATACTTCCTACTGACGAAACGGTAAATACAAAGTACTTAATCAAGAAGGCGACACCCGAAGTTACTGCACCCGTCGCCAACATCTTGACCTACAACGGCAACGATCAGTACCTTGTAACAGCCGGCTCAACCGACGCGGGAACACTTGTTTTCTCGCTCTCAGAAAACGGCACATACACCGAAGCCATCCCGACGGGCAAGAACGCCACCACCACCGACGCGCCCTACACCGTTTGGTACAAGGTAATCGGCAACGACAACTATTTAGACGTCGAGGCAGCGAAGGTAGAAGTAACCATAGGGAAGTCGCAACTTGTCGTGGATTGGGGCGCAACGCAATTCGTTTACAATGGCGAGGAGCAGAAACCCGAGGCAATGCTTTCCGGCGTTTGGGAAGACGAGGATCCGCTTTTGACAGTAGAAGGTGCGCAAATCCACGCCGGAAAATACACCGCAAAAGCCAAAGTTGCAAATCCGAACTACGAACTTGCTGAAAACACGGAGGTCGAATTTGAAATCACACCGATGAAACTTTCTGTAAGCGGAGTCGAAGTGAAGACCGAAAAGAATTTTGACGGAAACAACACGGCGGAGATCCTTTCCTCCGAAATTTCCACCAACGTTCTTGACGGCGACGAAATCTCCGTAAAGGCCGAAGCCGAGTACGAGGACGCCGAGGTTGGCAAGGGCAAACTGATAACAGTAACCCTTACTGTCAGCGGCAATACCGACTATTACATTGCTGATGAGGACAGCCGATATGTCTATACCCATGAGGGCGGGATAATTGGCAACCCGATTACCAATGTCATTTCGGTTGACGTCAACAACAAGTTCCTGTGCGGCAATCAGGTACTTCTCACTTACGAGGTTCTCAGCGGCAAGGTAGAGCGTTATTCTATCACCTTCGACAATCCGTTGTTGAAACCACAGGAAGGAGCGGCGCGCAATTCGGGCGAAATCCTCATCGACCTCCCCGAAAACCTTGAAGCCGGCACTTACTCAGGTCAAATAACATTCTCTGACAGAAGCGGCAACGTTTCGTATCCGTGCAACTTTAAGTTTACCACCAAACTTCCTGCAAAGACGCTTTACCAACTCTACAAGGACGTAGTATTTGTTAACGGCGAGTATGCAGGTTATCAGTGGTACAAGAACGGCGAAATGCTGCAAGGCGAGACGATGCAGTACCTTGCCGAAGACAAAGATTTGTACGGTTCGTACTCGGCTGTCGTAACGCTTAAAAACGGCGAACAATACGAGACTTGTCCTTTGGACATTTATCTGACGCTTCAGAAGAAGAAGGCGGTACTGTCGGTTTACCCGAACCCCGCCGCTGCAATGGAGCCGGTTAACATCGACATCATTGACTTCGACGATACCAATCCCGCCAAGATATTGGTTTACACCATGAGCGGAGTTTTGGTAGAGACTATTGACGACGCGCAGGCTCACAACGTCGTAAGTCTCAGGGAGGGCAACTATTCGTGCGTCTTCATTCAGAACGGAGCCAGGATAAGTTTTAAAATAATCGTAAAATAGAAGATTATGAAAAAAAACAATATTGACACTTGCATTGTCGTCGGTTACTCTTGCGTGTGCTTTTGCGCAGGACGGGGATGCAAAGAGCGTGTCGGAAAAGGGCGGCGTAATCTATTATGACCTTGGCAGCGGTGCCAACGACATACGTTACGGCGCGGGCAAGTACGGTTCGCACAATCCGGGCGTGGGTTTTTACTCGCGCCTTGGATACCGCTATTATCTGACGCCAGACTTTCAGCGGTTTCAAGGGCGATGCCGACCTGAAGCACCACCTTTGCGGCCTTGGCTGCGAGATAGGGGTGGGTTACTGCATCACGAAGTATCTCGATTTGAATTTCGGGGTGTATTACACTTATTATTTCACCGATCAGCACAACGCCAATAATGAATACCTTTACGACCATGCTGCGTCTGCCTATAACGGTTTTACACAGACACGGATGCCGTCAGAAATCCGTCCAGTTGTAATCGGCGGCATGGTGGGCCTTGCATACAGATTCAAGGCGCGGAAGGCAAAGGAAGTCCCGCCGTCCTCTTAAAGGTGATGCGTTCTTGAAGAAAAAAGTTAATGCCTGTGTCGAATTGCTGAGGCGTTTCCCGAAATACAAAATTGTGCTGACGGGACACACCTGCGATTTGGGTACGCCGGAATCCAATATGCAGTTGAGTATGCGACGTGCTCTCGTGCTGAAGAATGAACTTGTCATCCGTGGCATTTCCGAATCGAGAATCATTACGAAGTGGGTAGGCGACAATGAGCCTGTCGCTCCCAACGACACGGAAGAAAACTGCAGCAAAAACCGTTGCGTAACTTTGGAAGTGGCAGATTGACGTGCTTATTTTATCGCGGCACGGCTACGGCTATCCCCGTAAACTTTTTGAAGCCCCCCAGATACTGCGCCAATGGGGTGGGCGTGAGGATGGTCTTGTGGGCGGTGGACGATGCGTGGTACATCTTCAACGCGCCCTTGTCGTCCCTTGCGGCTATGCCGACGTGCGCAAAGTCGAGTCCCGTCGTGCTTGTGGCGATAAACACCAGGCTGCCGCTCGGTATCCTGTCGGCAACGTCGGCTATCTGGTCTTTCGGGATATAATAGGCGTGGTGTTCGTTGAGCCAGTCCTCGCGCAGACGTATCGAGTCGGTGACGGCTGGGTTGTCTTTGAGGCGTTTGTAGAGGTGGCTGTGGGTGGTCATAAAGTCTATTTTATTGGTCAACTCCACACCGCCGAGGTCTTGTGTGATGTCGGCGATGTTGCCACGGCGGACGTTGTCGGCTATCCAGTCGGTGGTGTAATGCAGGCGCGAACAGTAGCCGGTGTTGCGTCCGTTGCGGTAGCGTAGGCTTTCTATCTGCCGGCGGAAGTTGTAGAACGACGGCTCCTCGCTGCCAGCGTCCAATGCGAGTGCAAGGCAGGTCTCCATGTAGGTAACGCAGTCGAATCGTTTGAGGTCTATTACAACGGTTTCCACGTCGCCTTCGTCCAACGTGCCGCCTATGTAGGGGCGTCCAGATAGCATCTGCGCCGCCTTTGCAATCCTTGCGGCGGTGGATGGCAGCGGCTGCAAAGTCCTCGCGATGTTGGCATATTCTGTTATCAGGGGCGAGGCTATGGGCTCGGGCTGCGAGGTGTCGGGCTCGCTGAGGTGTCGGAGTATGCGGCGGTAATAGATGTTGTTGCGGTTGTCGGCGGGGATGGAGTCGGCGAGTTGTTGGAGGTCGGAGTGCCGTATCTTGTACATCAGGTTGAGGCTCAGGATGTAGCAGGCGATGGGATGGTGGATGTATTTGCGGAAAAACTGTCGTTGCAGCCCGTCGGTCTCCTGCCGGAGGAAGATGCGCTCCTGTTCGAGCCGCTCTATCATCATGGTGTCGTGGTTGAGGTACGCGCTATGGAGCATCTTCTTGTTGCCGGTCTCCTTGTTGCTATACACCGAGTACGATTGCAGGAAGTCGGTGAAAATCTTGTTTGACTCCGACCCCGATACTATGCTGCGCTGCGGTTTGGCGGTGTTGATGTCTATGTTGATGTGCGTATTTTCCACAAACACGGGCAGATAGTCGGTCAGGTTGTCGATATAGACGTACATCAGTTCGGGCGATTGGAGGCTGCCTTTGAGCCGTGCCTTCTGCATCTCGAAGCGCGTGGACGACACCAAGGCAAGCCCACTGTCGGTGTCGCGGTACAGGCGCGCCACGAGGTTGTTGCAGCCCTTGCCGGAGAGGGCTATGTCGAAGGTGTTGTGGGTGCTGCGGCTGTCGGTGTCGGCGCACGAGAGGAGCAGCGCGGCGGATATTAATAATAAGGTGAGGTGATTCCACATGATTGGTAAATGTTTTCTGCAAAAATAAGCATTAGACGCAAATAAAACAAATCTTCCAACCAAAAAACACGGCAATTTCAATTTAACACCGAATTAAACGAATTTGTCTTACAGAAAGATACATTAAACAAAAGTGCCGCAAGCGGCAGCAAATTTAACGAATATATCATTTACAGAAGTGTATTCGTTAAATTCGCTATTAAATGAAAGCGCCGTGTTAAATTGCAGCAATCTCCTCTTTGGTGAGGCCTGTAATTTCGCAGATTTCGTCGATTGAGAAACCTTTTGCAAGCATCTTTCGTGCGGTGGCGAGGTTGGCATTGCGCTCGCCTTCAGCAAGACCTTCAGCAAGACCTTCCGCACGTCCTTCGGCAAGACCTTCCGCACGGCTTGTTTTCATACCATAGTCATACGCCGCGATGTCGGTGCGGTAGGCATCGTATTCCAACATATATGCCGAACGCTCCGACCGCGACATTTTGGCAAATTCTGCCATCGTCTTCACATTGCGGAAGACAGGCTTCCTATCTACAAAAGGCATCGTTTCCATTTCCTTAGAATTTGATATAATGTACAACCATTGTTCCAAACCATTTTTACATTCTTCGACAGTACGTTTGCGAAATTTTGGCAGACTAATCATCCAAAAATCCTGCAAGTCGGAAAATTTGCGCTTGTTGGTGTAATCGTACAAACCGCAATGCCGTATAGGAAATTTGCTTGTATTGCCCTTGTCGTTGAAGTCCAACAAGAATATACCATAAACCCTGTTGACTCCAAACTTCCACAAGTCGTCGCCAAATTTCGCCTTGCTCGGCAACTGTCCGGTCCATATAGTAGGCAACACGGTCGTTGAAATGCTCTTGGTCGCGCTTCTGCATCTCCACAATGAAGATGTCGCCGCTGTCCGATTCGCATTTCAGGTCGAAGACTACGTGCTTGTCTTTTGCGACTTCGCCATTGCTCTCGGTGTTGAGATACTTGACGCTCTTTACCCTGATATTCTTCCTGTATGCCTTAAACAGGTCGTTGAGGAAGTCTATCATAAATTCCTTGTTACTAAATATCCTCTTAAATCCGAAATCCGTTGTCAAGTCAATGAACTTCTGCACTCGCAGTTCCTCGTACTTGGACAAGATTTCTTCTATTTTGTTTTTGTCCATCGGAGATTTGGTTTGGTTTCACGATGCAATTATAGCAATTTTTTTCGGAATAAAAAAACATTTTTCCCATGGCGATTTCATTAATCCCTCCTTGACATTTTTTAGCACTCCGTCCGCCCTCGCCACCGCCGTTTTTTGTCAAATCCCCTTTATATTTCCCTCCTTGCCAACAAAAAAATTTCCCCTCCAAGTCAACTTTTTCTGATTTTTTGCTAACTTTGTCGCCGAGTTTCAAACATTTTAACAATAACAAAATGAAAAACTATTCAACCACACAACATAACTAATCAAAAATGGAAAAGAAAACCTACACAACACCCGAAATCGAGGTAATAGACCTCGACAACCAGCCCGCAATCCTCGTGGAAAGTTCACCCAAAGCAGCACCATTTGTATTACGACGAAGGCGAATTCAATTAACCCGTCCCAACCTACGGCAATTTCTTTTTAACACCGAATTAAACGGATACAATTTGCGTCGTCAATATATTTGTATCCGTTTAATTCGTTGTTAGTGATTTAAATAGATTTGATTATTTGGTAAAATTTTCTAATTAATTTTGTAAAATTTATGGCCGTAAGGCCACTTGCATCTTTCATCCAACCGCCTAACGGTGGAAATTTAAAAGTATTAAAAGAAATCTTCGTATGCGGATGCCCAATTATGCATTATGAATTATGCATTGTGCATTAAAAAGTGGTCTGTTTTTTGCAAAATGTTTGGCATAGTTATCATTTTTTTTAAAAACGAACCCATTAACAACTTCAACAACATGGACATCAAGAATCCCAAATTGGAAAGGGCATTGCTGATACTTGTGTACGCGCTCACGTTCCTGGTAGTGACGTATGTGGCTGTGAGCCTTTTTGTGCAGGCCACCGACAATGGCGCGGATGCCGTTGACTCCGCCTACAACGCCGAGATGCGCGAAAATTACGGCAATTATCTCCCCGAACTGCCCGACACATTGACATTTTGCGGCGAGCGGGTGCCGCTCGAAGATTTTGACGTGCGCGAAGCACTCGACGCCGAGATTATAAAAGTGATGTATTGGCATTCGCAGATGTTCATATACCTCAAACGCGCCCACCGTTACTTCCCCACGCTCCGCCGCGCCCTCGCCGAAAACAACATGCCCGAAGATTTCCTCTACCTCTGCGTGGCGGAGAGCGGCATGGATCACGTGGTGTCGCCCGCCAAGGCGGTTGGATTCTGGCAGATATTGGAATCCACTGGCAAAGAAGGCGGCCTGGAGATCAACGCCGAGGTTGACGAGCGTTACAACATCGAAAAATCCACCAAAGTGGCCTGCAAATACCTGCGTCAAGGCTACGAAAAATTTGGTAGTTGGACGATGTCGGCGGCGGCATACAACTGCGGGCAGGCGGGCTTGCAGAAGTTGGTGGATCGACAGGGTGTCAACTCCTACTACGACCTCCGCAACTACGCCGAGACGGGCAGGTACGTATTCAGGATATTGGCGTTGAAACTCGTGATGCAAAACCCCACAAAATACGGCTTTGTATATAAAGAAAAAGACCTCTACCCCGAGATAAAGACCCGCACCATCGAAGTTGACACCTCGATAAGCAACCTCTACGAGTTTGGCAAGCAGGTAAGCGTCAACTACAAAATGTTAAAAATGCTTAATCCTTGGCTTCGCGACACCAAACTCACCAACCGTCATGGCAAGACTTACAAGATACAGGTGTTAGACCAGCAGATGCGGTCGTCCACATACTAAAAATAGCCTGTGGTATATTGGGATGGGCATTTTGACAACAAAATGACACATCCGAGAAAATATTTGCAAATAAATTTGCACATATCAAATATATTGTCTAATTTTGCGGCAAGGAGTAGGGGACACCAAAGTCCCCTATTTTTATCGCAAAAAGTTATATGGTTTCAGCAGATGCAATCAGGCAGATAGTGGAAGGCAATCCGGCACTGTCAAAATTTTTTATTGTAGATGTCAAAGTGTCCAAAGACAACAGCATTGTAGTCAAAGCAGACACCGACCAAGGCATCACGATAGACCAATGTGGCGAATTGAGCGCGGCGATAGAGGCTTCGCTCGATAGGGACGCCGAGGATTTTGACCTCGAAGTGTCGAGTCCGGGCCTCTCGGAGCCGCTCAGGCTGCCGCGCCAGTACCGCAAAAACATAGGCCGCGAAGTGGTGGTGGAGACCATCGACGGCGAAAAATTGCGCGGCATCATAGCGGAGGCGGCGGATACATCCTTCACCCTCGAAGAGACCCACACCGAGCGTCGGGAGGGCAAGAAGGTGAAGGTGCAGGTGCGCACGCCGTACAACTATTGCGACATCAAATACACAAAGTTAAAAATTGCGTTTTAATAACATATCAGGCGTTAAAAAAACATGGAAATCAACAATCTGATAGAATCCTTTGCCGAGTTCAAGGAGCAGAAAAGCATCGACCGCGCTACAATGATGCGCGTGATAGAGGAAGTGTTCAGGAGCATCCTTGCCAAGCGATTTGGCACGGACGAGAACTTCGACATCATCATCAATATCGACCGTGGCGACCTCGAGATATGGCGCAACCGCGTGGTTGTGGAAGACGGCGACGTGCAGGACCCCAACCTCGAGATTTCGCTCTCCGACGCCAAGAGCATCGACGCCGACTACGAAATAGACGAGGAGGTAACGGACGAAGTCAAATTCCAAGACTTCGGTCGCCGCGCCATACTCACCCTCCGTCAGAATCTTACGGCGAAGATTCTTGAATTTGAGAAGGAGAAACTTTACGAAAAATACAAGAACCGCATGGGCGAGATAGTGTCTGGCGAAGTCTATCAGGTGTGGAAAAAAGAAATCCTTGTACGCGACGAGGACGGCAACGACCTCTCGCTACCCAAGCAGGAGCAGATACCGAGCGACTTCTTCCGCAAGGGCGACACGTTGAAGGCGGTAATCAGCGGCGTGGAGATGAAAAACGGCACGCCCTCCATCACCCTCTCGCGCACCGCGCCCGCCTTCCTCGAAAGGCTCTTTGAGATGGAGGTGCCGGAGATTCTCGACGGGCTCATCACCATCAAGAAGATTGTGCGCATACCGGGCGAACGCGCCAAGGTAGCCGTGGAGAGTTACGACGAGCGCATCGACCCCGTGGGCGCATGTGTGGGCATGAAAGGCTCGCGCATACACGGCATCGTCCGCGAACTCCGCAACGAGAACATCGACGTAGTGCCATACACCACCAACATACCGCTCTTCATACAGCGCACCCTCGCCCCCGCCACCATCAACGACATCCGCGTAGTGGAGGCAGAGAAGAAGGTGGAGGTGTATCTCGACCCGGAGGAAGTCTCCAAGGCCATCGGCAAAAACGGCAGCAACATCAAACTCGCCGGTCTGCTCACGGGCTACGACATCGAGGTGTTCCGCGACATAGAGGAAGGCGCGGAGGACGACGTGGACCTCAAGGAGTTCACCGACGAAATAGAGCCGTGGATTATCGACGCGCTCAAGTCGATAGGCTGCGACACCGCACGCGACGTGCTCAACATCCCGCGCGAAGAACTCATCCGCCGTACCGACCTCGAAGAAGAGACCATCGACGAAGTTATCAAGATTTTCAAGGAAGAATTGGAACAAGAGTAGTCAGCATATAGGTACACTAATCATTAACTTTAATTTCCTTATATGAGCATAGAAAAAGAAACACGATTAAACAAAGTAGCCAAGGAGCTCAGCGTAGGAGTGAGTACTATTGTGGATTTTCTGAAGAAGAAGGGCTTTGAAGTGGACAACAGCCCCAACGCCAAGATAACCCCCAAGCAGTACGAACTCTTACAGCGTGAGTATGCCTCCGACCAAATGGCTAAGAAACAGAGCGAAAAGGAGGCTGAAATAGAAAAAGAACGCAGAAGGACAATCAATGCTGAAAACAAGGCAAGCAAGGCTGCCAACACTAATCAAGTTTCTAACTCAGACAAAAAGGAAACTAAAGTGTCAGACCCCAATCAACGACAAAACAACAACCAGAAGCCTCAGAATCAGCAACGCAGCGACAAGCACCGCCCAAAATATCAGGAGCCTACCGTCCCCAAGGTGATAGGCAAGATAGATCTGAGCGCACTCAACACCAAGACACGCCCCGACAAAAAATCGTCGGCGCAGCAGCAGCAAGACCGCAACCGTCAGCAGCAGCAACAGCAGCAGCAAAACAAGGGCGGTGTGCAGCAGCAAGCAACTACGCAAACCCAAACACCTGATACTTCCCCCGCCGCATCTGCGCCGCAGACCGCGCCGGCATCTAATGCCGCGCCGGAAACCCCGCAGACGGCAAGTCCCGAAATTTTCCGTCCGGGCACCATCCAACTTTCCGGTCCAAAGGTACTCGGCAAGATAGACCTCGAAGACAGCAGGAAGAAGAAGAAGAAAAAACGCCGCCGCATCGACAAGGAGCGTGTGGACATCAACGACAGCGCGGTGCAGCAGGGCGACAAAAAAGACAAGAAGGACGGCGGACGCAAGGGCGACAAGAAAGGCGATCGCGGAGGCAAGTCGCAGGACAAAGACAAGGAGAAAGACAAGTCGTCCAAGCGCAACAAACGCCAGCAGGCCATCCAGGAGATTAGCCAGGAAGACATCAACAGGCAGATTAAGGAAGTTAATTCCAAGTTGCAAAAAGGCAAGAACAAGGCTGCACTGCGCCGGCACGAAGAGCGCAAGGAGGAGCAGAAGAGGCTCCTGGAGGAGCAGCAGCGCGAGGAAAAGGAGAAGAAGATTCTCCAAGTGCCCGAATTTGTGTCTGCCAGCGAACTCGCGTCCCTGATGGACGTGCAGGTCAACCAGATAATCTCGGTATGCTTCGACCTCGGCACTATAATCTCCGTCAACCAACGCCTTGACGCAGACGTAATATCCTTGGTGGCAGACTATTTCGGCTTCCAAGTGCAACTGATTAGCGAAGAGAAGGACGACGACTCTGCCGCCGACGAGGAGGACGACCCCGCCGACCTCGTGCCTCGAGCACCTATTGTGGTGGTGATGGGACACGTGGACCACGGCAAGACCAAACTCCTCGACCACATCCGCAAGACCAACGTGATTTCTGGCGAGGCGGGCGGCATCACCCAGGCCATCGGCGCGTACAACGTTACGCTGCCCGACGGCAAGCGCATCACCTTCCTCGACACGCCGGGACACCAGGCCTTTACAGCCATGCGTGCCCGTGGTGCCAAAGTAACCGACATCGCGGTAATCGTGGTGGCGGCAGACAGCACCGTGATGCCGCAGACCGAGGAGGCGATAGCCCACGCTCAGGCGGCGGGTGTACCCATCGTGTTTGCAATCACCAAGATAGACCTCCCCACCGCCAACGTGGAAAAAATCAAGGAGGAACTTGCCAAGCGCAACTTCCTCGTGGAGGACTGGGGCGGCAAGTATGGCTGTGTGGAGATTTCGGCGGTAACGGGTCAGAATGTTGACGCGCTCCTCGAACGCATCCTCCTCGAAGCCGAAATGCTCGAACTCAAAGCCAACTTCAACTGCAAGGCAAAAGGCACCATCGTGGAATCCACCCTCGACAAAGGTCGCGGCTACATGGCCACCGTGCTTGTACAGCGCGGCACGCTCAAGGTGGGCGACGTTATCTGGGCGGGAAGCCATTCGGGCAAGGTAAAGGCGATGTTCAACGAGCGCGGCAAAAAAATAGAAGAGGTGCATCCCGCAGAGCCTGCATCGGTGCTCGGCCTCGACGGTTCGCCGATTGCTGGCGACAGGTTTGAGGTGATGGCAGACGAACGCTCCGCCCGCGAAAAGGCGGCGCAGCACGAGCAGTTGGCTCGCGAAATCAGTTTCCGCACCAAGAAGCACCTCACCCTCGACGAAATTGCCCGCCGTATCAAACTCGGCAACTTCAAGGAACTCAATATCATCATCAAGGCAGACGTGCAAGGCTCTGTGGAGGCTTTGCAGGATTCGCTCGAAAAACTCTCCACCGAACAGATCAGCGTCAACGTATTGTGGAAGTCTGTCGGTCAGATTACGGAGGGCGACGTGATGCTTGCGTCTGCATCCAACGCCATCATCATCGGCTTTGAGGTGCGTCCGTCGGCAAGTGCCAAGCGTCTCGCCGAGAAGGAGCAGATACAGATTAAGACTTACTCCATCATCTACGACGCCATCAACGATGTACAAGACGCCATGAAGGGTATGCTTGCGCCTGAGACCAAGGAGGAAGTAATAGGCACGGCTGAGGTGAAGTCTGTATTCAGGATTTCCAAGGTGGGCAACATTGCCGGATGTCTCGTTACGGAAGGCAAGGTGCTCCGCTCCAACAAGGTGCGCGTTATCCGCGAAGGCGTGGTGCTTTTCACGGGCAAGATTGCCGCCCTCAAGCACTACAAGGACGACGCAAAGGAAATCAATATGGGCATGGAGTGCGGTCTCAGCATCGAAAATTACAACGATTTCAAGGAGGGCGACATCTTGGAGGCCTTCGAGGAAAAAGTTGTAGAACGATGATTTTTAATAGATTTGCCGCGCAATGAAAATTTGGCACGTTATATGAAAAGAGACGGGTAAAGGAGCAGATTAGCAGTTCCTTTACCCGTTTTTTTAGTTCAAACCATTAACAAGTATATTTAAATCGTGAAAAAGAGACTTTTTACAATCGTAGCAGCTGCGCTCTCGTTAGGAGCATACGGGCAAAAATTTGACATCAACGCTATTGACGACAACGAGGAACCCGAACCCCAGACATCTTCCGTCAGAGCCATCGACACCGTTAACACCGACGACAAATATAAGAAGGTAGTCCTCTTTGAGGATTACACATGGAAGTACATCGAACTCGAACGCCCCAACATCTCCGACGAGGATTTTCAAGACGCTTGGGAGCAGGAGCAGATTCACGCTTACACAGACGTTACATTGGCATCGTTGCCCGCTGAGGTAGATTTGTTGTTGGCAGACAGCCTTCACGGTTGGGCGTGTCCCATCCAAGGCCGTGTAACTTCGGGCTGGAAATTCCGCCGCCACCGCGACCACAAGGGCACTGACATCGCCCTCACCACCGGCGACACCATCCGCGCCGCTTTTGATGGCAAGGTGCGCGTTATCCGCGAAGTGGCCGACGCTGGTGGCTACGGCAACCTTATTGTAATCCGCCACGCCAACGGTCTCGAAACTTATTACGCCCACCTCTCCAAGCACCTCGTCGCCGAAAACGAACTCGTGAAGGCTGGCGAAATTATCGGACTTGGCGGCAGCACGGGACGCAGCACTGGTCCTCACTTGCATTTTGAGGTTCGTTATATGGGCAAGCCTTTTGACGCCGAGCGCATTTTTGATTTCCCCAACGGTCAACTCCGCGACACGTCGTTTACTTTGAAAAAGCATTATTTCAACATTTACTCCCACTTCGGACAGAGCGACAAGGAATCGTCTCAGACCACCGAGCGCGTTGTCCACATCATCCGCTCCGGCGACACCCTCGGCGCAATTGCCCGCAAGTATCACACCACCGTTACCCGCCTTTGCAGTCTCAACGGCATCTCGGCAAACAAGATGCTGAGGCTGGGTCAGAGGATAGTGGTGAGGTAATTAGAAATCGAAAAAAAATTTTGCTGTTCCATTTTTTCCTCTTACATTTGCGGAAACGAAACAAAGCGAACAGAAATATGAGAAATTCGGTTTTTTTAAAGGTAAATGAGAAAACCAAGGATGCGAAAATCTTGGTGGCGTATCTGATGACATTGCCGTATGTGGAGTTGATGGAATCGGAATACGATGATGATATGCCCGAAGATGTGTCGTTGCCTTTTTTCAGTCCAGAAACAACAGACGAACTGAAAGAACATATTGCTGACATTGAGCATAAGATTTTTAACGGCGCAAAACTTATTGATAATGAGGATGTTATAGATTGTTCAAAGAGAATTTTGAAACGCTATGAAAATCAAATGGTCTGATGGGGCACAACAAACTTGGAACGAATCGTTGGAATATTGCATTGTCAATTAAAAAAAACGGGTGTGTCAATCTTTGAAAAAAGGTTCTCACACCCATTTTATATTATGCTTTAGAAATGCCTCGATTGTACGTGGTGTTTTTTCATTTCTTCTTCGGTGCTGCTGATGTTGCGGAGGAGGCGTTTGCCAGTGGTGGCGTCACCAAATTCGTTGATGAGGCGGCCGGCATATTCGCGGCTTACGTCAAAAATTTCGAGGGCGTAGTAAATCATCGATAGATTATACACCATGTCGGCTTTCGCTTTTTTCTGCTTTTTGTTGGTGGAGGAGAGCGACTTCTCCAACTCCTTAAAATGCTCTATCCACGGCTGCATCTGGCGTATTGTGGAGGCCAGGCTGCCGTTCAAAGGCATTGAGTTGATGATGTTTTTTATCTCGCCGCGTGCGCTCTGGTGCTTGGCGTAATTGGGATTTTTTTTGGAGTTGAAGAAGGCTATCTTGATATTGTCGGAGGTGGGGTAATACACGTATGCCGGCACAAGACGCTCGTTGATTTCCTCTATTTTGGCGGTCAACTCGGTGCGGACAATCTTCTCGATGAAGACTTCCTTGTTTTCCCTCACAAAGTCGTGGCAGTCTCTCGGACTAAAAAAACGCTTGTCCATCCTGAACGTGTTGATAGGCGGACGGTGCGTGAAGGGATCTACGTTGGTGAAGGTCTGGTGCGAATTGTCGGTGTCGAGGTTGTATTCCAGCACTATCGAATAGTCTATTATCGGCGTAAACCAGTCAACTGGCACCATTTCGCCATGACGGCGCACCATTTCGGTAAACTTGTCCTCGTGGATGCCCTCTATGAGGAAGTCGTAGGCGTTTACGGTGATGCGGAGGGTGGCTCGGTCGGGGTTGTTTACCTGGGTCCATCCGTCGAGATGCAGCAACGCAGCCACTTCCGCCGGCTCAAAATACGGACTTACCTGCCTTGCAAATCCGCAACTGACGCTGTATGTGCGCTGAGATTCAGGCACGTAGTTGTAAGGCAGGTTTCGCACGGGAAAACTCATGTTTACCTTCGTTGTGCTGTATTGGGCGGCGGCTCCCATGCTAAATACTACAAGGCAGAGGAGCAATATAATTAGTCTTTTCATAACGGTCAGGTTTGGTGGTTAAATGTGTTACATCATCATGTTGAGCATACGGGCGAGTGTGTGCTTGAGATCCTTGCGGTTGACGATATAGTCGAGGAAGCCGTGTTCGAGCAAAAACTCCGAACTTTGGAACCCGTCGGGCAAGTCTTTTCCCGTAAATTCCCTGATGACCCTGGGACCCGCAAATCCGATGAGCGCGGCGGGTTCTGCCATGTTGATGTCGCCGAGCATTGCAAACGATGCCGATACGCCGCCCGTGGTGGGGTTTGTCATCAGCGAGATGTATGGCAATCGTGCGTCGCTCAGTTGTGTGAGTTTTGCGGAGGTCTTTGCCATCTGCATCAATGAGAATGCGCCTTCCATCATCCTCGCGCCGCCAGAACGGGCTATCATGATGAGCGGCTGGTGGTTGGCGATGCAGTAATCTACAGAGCGGGCTATCTTTTCGCCCACTACCGAACCCATCGAACCTCCTATAAACTCAAAGTTCATGCAGTCTATCACCACTTTGCGGCCTTCCAACAAGCCTGTTGCGGCGGTGATGGCGTCTTTGAGGTTGGTCTGTTTTTCTACAGCGGCTACGCGGTCGGTGTATTTTTTGCGATCGACAAATCCGAGGGGGTCGCCGCTATGGAGCGATGCAAAGAGTTCCTCGTATTGATTGTCGTCGAAGAGTATCTTGTAATAGTCGGCGGTGCTAATCCTCTCGTGGTAGCCGCATTTGGGGCATACGCACAGGTTTTCCCGGTGGTCGTCGGTGGTGAGGATTTCCTTGCATTGCGGACATTTGTACCAAAGTCCGTCTTTGATTTCCTTTTTGTCTTTTGTCTCGGTATTGATACCTTGTTGTGATCTGTTAAACCAGCCCATTTTATTTACGATTAGTTTAATTGTGCCGCGTTGCCAAATTCCGTTCAGCGTATGCGGCGTTCAGTATTCGGTGCAAAGGTAGTAATTATTTTTTGGAAAAAGAAAAAAATCTTATCCCCCACAATTTCTGCATATATCCGGCCTTGTGTCCCGTTTGTATTCTATGTTGCTGATAATCTTCTCTGCCGTAGAGGAGCGCAGAATCTCGCGCAGCGAATGGTCGCGCAGGTTGCCGAGTTTCATGGAGGCATCCTTGTCGTAGCAGCATGGCAATACGTCCATGTCGATGGTTATAACAACCGAATCAATGATGCGGCGGCAGAATCCGACGGGATTTTTCAGGCGGTTTTGGGCGTCGTAGCGGGAATATTTGTCTATTGTGGTCTTAAACACCGCAAAATCTTCCTCGTTCTCTATCTGCATGGTCTTAAAATAATGCAAATCTGCGCCCGAATCCATCGCCACTTTGCGGATGGAGGGGAGGTTGTTTTCGTTGATTTTGGTAACGAGCGTCTGTACCTCGATGACGGGCGTCTTGGTGTTGAGACGGCGTTTGGCGTCGGCGAGGTTCTGTATGCCTGTTAACACCTGAGCAAAATCTCCGCCCGCACGGTAGGAGGCGTATGTTTCTTGGTTGTAACCGTCGAGCGACACAATCATCTTGTCCAGACCCGACGCGGCGATTTTGGCGGAAGTTTCGGGCGTGAGGTAGTGAGCGTTGGTGGAGGTCGCCGTAAAAATTCCTTTCTCGTGGGCGTACTTCGCCATCTCCGCAAAATCGGGGTGCATCGAGGGTTCGCCTTGGAAGTATAGGAACAGGTTGGTGGTGTAGGGCGCGATTTGGTCAACGGCGCGGCGGTAGTCGTCCATGCTGATGCGTCCACGGCGGCGGCGGATTACGCCAAGCCCCGACACGCACTCCTTGCAGTGGAGGTTGCAAATGTCGCACGGCTCTATCGAATACGACCACGGCATCCCGATATTTACATATCGGCGGGTGATGCGGCTGAGGAGTCTGCCGAGTGAGCGAGTAAGCATATTAAAAACCTTACGTGCTGTAAGATAGCGCGTTATGAGCCAAAATTCTTTCATTGGTTAGCCTTTGATGTTTAAGAAACTGCAAATTTAGTATTTTTTTATAAATTATTTAACCTAATAATTAGTATCTTTGCGCTGATTTTGTAAAAAAAAATTGGAATGAGCAGCAAATACCCTCTGTTGGACACCGTTAACTATCCTGACGACTTGAAGAAGATTCCGAAGGACAGGCTACCGCAATTCTGCAACGAGTTGCGGCGGTACGTCATTGAGGTTATAAGCCAGCATCCGGGGCATTTTGCGGCTACTCTTGGAGTTGTGGAACTCACTGTGGCTCTGCATTATGTGTATAACACTCCTTACGACCAGATTGTCTGGGACGTGGGGCATCAGGCGTATGCGCACAAGATTTTGACGGGCAGGAAGAACATGTTTGAAACCTTGCGCAACCTCCATGGTCTCAGCCCGTTCCCAAACAGGGACGAGAGTGTTTATGACGCTTTTACGGTGGGTCATGCGAGTACGTCCATCTCGTCGGCGTTGGGGCTTGCCGTTGCCGCCGAACAACTCGGACACCACGACCAACACGTTATCGCTGTGATTGGCGACGGCTCTATGACGGGCGGAATGGCTTTTGAGGCTCTGAACAATGCTGGCATCCAGCGTTCCAATCTCCTCGTTGTGCTCAACGATAATCACATCGCCATCGACCAAAACCGTGGCGCACTCAACGATTATCTCTTAGACATTACTACGTCAAGCACTTACAACCGTATCCGTAAGGAGGTTTGGGACACTCTCGGCAAGTTTGAGAGGCTTGGCACACGTGCGCGGGCGTTTATTGGTACGGTGGAAAGCGGCATCAAACAAGTGGTGATGAAGCGTAGCAACTTTTTTGAGGGCATGGGGTTCCGTTATTTTGGCCCCATAGACGGACACGACGTGGTGCATCTTGCCGACATCCTCAGCGAAATGCGCAACATCCACGGACCCAAGTTGTTGCACGTATTGACCACCAAGGGCAAGGGTTACAAATTTGCCGAAGAAAACCAGACCGAATGGCATGCTACGAGTGTTGCCTTCGACATCGAGACCGGCAAAAAACTTCCGTCGCCCAAGCCGCAAGGTCCTAAATACCAGGATGTTTTTGGCATCACGCTCACCGAACTCGCCGAGCGCAACCCCAATATTGTGGGCGTTACTCCCGCCATGCCTACTGGTTGCTCGATGAATATCATGGCTGAAAAATTTCCAGACCGCGTATATGACGTTGGCATCGCTGAGGAACACGCGGTAACTTTTTCGGCGGGCATGGCGGCGCAGGGTTTGTTGCCGTACTGCAATATTTATTCTACTTTTATGCAACGTGCTTACGACCAGATAGTTCACGATGTTTGTCTGCCGCGTTTGCATGTGGTATTGTGCCTCGACAGGGCGGGTCTCGTGGGCGCCGACGGCGCGACGCATCAGGGCGCGTTTGATATTTCGTACCTCCGCCACATTCCAAACCTGATTGTTGCCGCCCCGATGGACGAGGTGGAACTCCGCAACATGCTCTACACGGCGGAGTTGGCGCAGTCGCCATTTGCGATTCGTTATCCTCGCGGCAATGGTCATAATCAGGATTGGCGTCAACCTTTTGCAGAACTCGAAATCGGTCGCGGTCGCATGGTTACTGACGGCGTGGATGTTGCCATATTGTCCATTGGTACAATTGGTTACGAGGTTGGCAGAGCGTTAGAAATTTTAGCCGCGCACGGCATACATCCGGCGCATTATGATATGAGGTTCGTCAAACCTTTGGACGAGGGTCTTCTTCACAGCGTCCTATTGAAATACAAGCGCATTGTTACCGTAGAGGACAACGCCCTCCAAGGCGGCTTTGGCAGTGCTTTGCTCGAATTTTGTGCCGACAATGGCTATTATCCTCGTGTCAAGCGTCTCGGCATCCCCGACAGATTTATCGAACACGGCTCGCAGCAAGATTTGTACAAATTGTGCAGGTACGACGCAGAGGCAATTGCTGAGGCGGTGAGAGGGATGATGTAGTCCCCAAAAAACAAATATCCTAAGTTTCTCCGGAAAATCTATTTTCTCATTTGCCAAATAATCCGTATATTTGCAAAATCAATCTATAAAATATGGTAACAGGAGAAATCAAAAACAGAATAGACCAGATTTGGGACACTTTTTTTGTGGCGGGCATCACCAATCCCATTACGGTGGTGGAGCAGATGACGTATATATTATTTATGAAACTCTTGGACGACAAGCAGTTGCGTGAAGAAGAAAACGCAACTGCCTGGGGTACGGAATTGGCGAATTCTACCTTTCCGCCCAATCAAGAATGGGAAAAAACAAACAAGAACAAGCAAGACGACAGCGATAATAAAGTAGATAAAATCCCATACGAAAAACTGCGGTGGCACGTCTTCAAAAACATCGGTTCAGACAATATGTACAACACCGTCCGCAACTATGTTTTTGAATTTATCAAAAATATTGGTTCGGGCGACGACAGTGCGTACAGCAAATATATGGAATCTGCCATTTTCCTGATTCCCAATGCCCGCACGCTTCAAAAAATTGTGGACGGCATCGACGCCCTCAATATGAACGACCGCGACACAATGGGCGATGTTTACGAATACATCCTTGGCAAGATGGCGGCGTCCGGCACCAACGGACAGTTTCGCACTCCGAGGCACATTATCCGTATGATTGTGGAAATGATGCAGCCAACCCCCGACGATTATATTTGCGACCCTGCGATGGGCAGTGCGGGTTTCTTGGTGGAGGCGGCCAAATTCATCAAGGAAAAACACAAGATGGCGTTCTTCAATCCGACCAAGGCAAAGCATATTCAGGAAGATTTGATCAATGGTTTTGATACCGACCAAACTATGTTGCGAATTGGCGCGATGAACCTTTTGTTGCACGACATTAGCAGTCCAAATCTAAAAAACAGAGATTCGCTTTCCAAGGACAACGCCGACAAATCTATGTACACGCTCGTGATGGCAAATCCGCCGTTTGCTGGAAGTCTCGACAAGGAAAATGTCAATCCCGATTTCCTCAAATTTGCCAACACCGGCAAGACCGAACTATTGTTCCTCGCGCAGTTTATACGCTCGTTGGAGATAGGCGGAAGGTGTGCAAGCATTGTGCCTGACGGAGTGTTGTTTGGCACAAGCAAGGCGCACAAGGACATACGTCGGCATTTGGTGGAGAAGCAACAATTACGCGCCGTAATATCTATGCCGAGTGGAGTAAGCCATACGCCGGAGTAAGTACGGCAGTGCTTGTGTTCACAAAGACCGACAGCGGCGGCGCCGACAAGGTTTGGTTTTACGATATGAAAACCGACGGCTACTCTCTCGACGACAAGCGCAGTCCGATAGCCGACAACGACATCCCCGATGTTGTGGCGAGGTTTCACAATATCGGAGCGGAAGAATCCCGCACACGCAAAGAGCAGAGTTTTCTTGTGCCGGTGGACGAGATTGTTGCAAACGACTACGACCTTTCCATCAACAAATACAAGGAAGTGGAACGCGAAAAGAT
>JAEEGL012515366.1_pt1 | contig 25116 bp, 17 predicted proteins | sample 9134231 | NCBI WGS metagenome assembly JAEEGL01 (sample SAMN16246548, study PRJNA631951) | gut metagenome | biome: gut microbiome; feature: rumen; material: fiber-attached | host: Bos | place: Iran: Karaj | collected 2018-10 | reverse complement strand
TTTCCATTGTCTCCACCGTTTCCGTTTCCATTGTCTCCACCATTTCCGTTTCCATTGTCTCCACCGTTTCCGTTTCCGTTATCTCCACCGTTTCCGTTTCCATTGTCTCCACCGTTTCCGTTTCCATTGTCTCCACCGTTTCCGCCATCATTTGATGGAGTTTCTCTACTTATTGTAGTATCAAATTCATCAAGAGTTGTAACAGTTCTACTTCCTATTAAGTTAACTTTCATTCCTGTAAATGAAACTTCTGTACCTGTACTTAGATCACCTTTTATAGAAAACTTTAATGTAATGTTTATTGTTTTTGAACCGACACCATCAGCACATAGTACTTGAATTTTTCCATTTGGTTGGGTTACAGAGTAATTATTTTTACTTTCTGTTCCTTCAATTCCAACTACTGTTACTTGTTCAAGTTTTAATACATCCGAATCATATGTTAAGCTTGATTCAAGTGCATTAATGTTTGCGTCTGCAGTTATTGTTGCAATCACCTCGAAGACTGTTGCATCAGTTCTAATTTGATAGTTTTCTGAAGTAAAGTTTGCTGTAATAGAATTTGCTTTTACAATTCCCGGTAATAATGTAACTACAAATGTAATAATCAATAAAATTGTTAATATTTTCTTTTTCATCATTATCCTCCCCTTGATTAATATATATTAAATCTATATTTATTAATTTCTGCTATATCATCAAATGTAATACTTGCTTCATCTGTTTCTATTACATTACTTGCAATTTCTTCTATAGTACTTGCCGTTAGTGTGCTAAATCTAAACTGGTTAACTAATGCTATATCTTCGAATGTTACATCACCGTCACAGTTAGCGTCACCCATGATAACTGCTATATATCTTACGCCAGGAAATTCTATTATTATATTTCCTGTTGTAACTTTTGTTGATGATCTTTGTTCATCTGTTGTAAGTTCAGTTTTTGTGTTATTTTCTACTTTGTATACTTTGTAATTTGTTGACACTAGATTTAAGTTTCTTAATAGTTTTGTAACTGTAATATTTTGTCCATAAATTCTTAAGTAATTTTCTTTGATTCCATCTTCTGTTTCACCATCTAAGATATCTGTTTCGAATTCATATTTTGATGGTCTGATATATTCTCTTGTAATCTTTACATCAACTATAGCAATACCTTCGTTTCCAGCTAAATCTTTTGGTTTTAGAACTTCGTTTGTATCTTGTGTATAGAATTTCTTCATACTCTTTCTATCTTCTGAGATTGTCCATCCTTCGATTGGCTGTAACTCTTTATTACTACTTATTGTAACTTCAACACCATTTTCTTTAGTCTCATATGTCACTGTAATTAATGGGTTATCTCTATCAATATTTAGAATCTTAACATTTACTGTTTTTGTATTTCCAGCCCAGTCTGTAACTGTAATATTTTCTCCTGATTCACTTGTATTATTAGCATACTCTTTTACAAGTGCTTTATTTGTATCTGATAATCTCCAAGATTCTACTGGTCTTATTTTTTCATCAGCTAATATTGTTACTATTACATGTCCATTTGTTTTATCAACTGTTGAATAAATAACTTGTGGATCATTAAATGTTTTATCAATATTTTCTATTTTAATTTTAATAGATCCTTCATTTCCAACTTCGTCTTTAACTTTAATTTCTGTTTCTTCTATATTGTTTTCAAAGTCTTTATAAATACTGCTATTTGATTGTGCAACTCTGTTCCATCCTTCAACATCTTGTATTTCTTCGTCTGCACTTATTGTTACTCTAACATTTCTGTTTGTTAATTCATATGTTGATAAATAATATGTTAAGTATGGTGCTATTTTATCAATTGTAAATGTATTTGCATATCCATATGTTGCAAGTCCTGTTCCTCCAACTGCTCTTACTTTTACAAAGTAAGTATCGCTATTGTAGAATTTAGCTTCTCCATATGGAACCTCTATTGTTTCGCCGTCTTCTGTAATGGTTTTTCTACTCATAAATGCTGGTTCCCAAGTTGCTCCATCATCAATTGAATATTCGTATGAAATTCCACTTGGAGCACTTGCACCATACATTCCTAATGCAACACTCTTATTAGTCTTTTCAGTTGTTAGTTCTGCACCAATTGTTTCTGTATTTCCTTCTACTTCTATTACATTTAATTTAGTTGTTATATATCCTTCAGGAGCTGTATCATCTATATAGTATTCTTTACTATGAGCAATCTCAACATTTCCGAAATTATCTTCTGCATATACATATAATCTGTAAATACCAGTTACTCTTGTTGGAGAAGCAACTTTATAGTCTGCTGCCATTTCGCTTGGAACATGATTTAAGAAATCATCTTCGTCTTCTGGCGCATCCCATCCTTTTGTAATATCTGGTTCATCTGCATCATGTTCAACCCATTTATATCTAATTGAGTCTGTATTTACTCCAGATGGTCTTCTTGCTATAGCTTCTTCATCATCTTCATCTATATCAGCTGGCATTTCATCTCTAACTTTTACGTTTACAGTAATTCCTCTTACCCAGACTGGAGTTCCTCCTTCACTTATAGTTCCATTATAAATGTTTAACTCTGGATTTTCTTCTTGATTAATTACATTTGTAAATGTAACTGTTGGTTTATCTTCTTCATTGTTAAAGATAAATGGTTTTTTAACTGCTATTGTTTCACTAATGTCATGTCCATTTCCAACATTATCTTTTATTAAGTAATTAACAGTATCTTCTCCGCCTTCTGTGCCTGGAACAACTTCATATAAGTAAACATGTAGATAATACAAACCTGTTAATGATTTTGTAACTGTTCTTCCGTCTTCAGTAACTTTTACTTTTCCAATTTCGAATGGAACTCCATTTTCAAACGTTCCAATTCTTCCTTCAGCTTCTGCATGTTCGTCTACACTTGTATCATCTGTAGATAAAGCATATTTATATATATTTGAAGAACTTAATCCTGATTTTGCATCAGTTGCTGTTATTGTAACGTCCATGCTTCTAACAGCATTTTCTGTGCCATTATGGCTAACTTTTATTTCAGGAGCTGTTTTATCAATCATAAAGTTTAATATTGCTTCACTGCTCTCTGTTCCGACACCATTTACTGCTTTAACGTATACTTTATATATACCTTCTTCTGTAATCATATGTGTGTATGCATACAATTTCTTGCTTGTAGCATTTATCTCAGATTGTTTTCCTAATTCTAGCCATGTTTCGTTATCGAATGAATAATAATATGTTATTCCGCTAACTGGTAACTCTACATCATTTGTATCAACCTCAAGTGTTACATTTTTGTTTGTCATATTATTACGTGTTGCCAAATCAACAATAACTGTTTCAGCTTCACCTTCGACTTCTTCTTGAATTGTTGCAGCAACCTTTGGAGTTGCTATTTCATTTACATCTACCCAATATTGTTTACTTGTTACTTCTGCAATATTACCATGTCCGTCTGTTCCATATGCATTATCTTCTGCCTTAACTTTTAATACATATTTTCCTGGTAACTCTGGAGTACTTACAATCGATCCATTAACTTGAATCCATGTATCACCTTCGGTTTCTCCAACTTTTATCCATTTATAGCTTAATCTATTCTCATTAATTCCAGATGGGTCCTGAGCTGAAACTTTGATGATTTCAGATTTAACCCATGTATCTGCTGTTCCACCTAATTTATCACTTCTATTAATTGATGTATTCATCAATTCAATAATAGGAGCTTTTCTATCGATGTTAATTGCTATTTCGTCACTTTCTGAATAAATATAGAATTTCTTATTTTCTGCTTGTCCATATTTACCGTCTTTATTTGCTTCATCTTGTACATATCTTTCCGGATAATCAGTTGTATCTCTGCTTGGATTATATGTCATTCCAACAACAATATTGCCTTTAGCTGCACTGTTACTTCCTGAATAAACTTTCCACCAATTATCTTTTAAATAGAAATCTTCTCTTTCTTGTTTTATTGCTCTAGTCTTAATAATAACTTGTCCTTCAAAATTTCTTATTTCTTCCTCTGATTTACCCATTTCTTCTAAAATTTCATTAACTGTTATAGTTCCTTCTTTTACTTCGTGTAAATCTTTAAAACTATTCCAATTATTTTTAATTTGTTCAGGGTAATCTGATGGACAATCATATTCTTCAGCATCTAAAGTTATCCAATCGCTCCATGTATTATTCTCTGCATCATAATAAGAATATTGGTAAATATCTACACCTGATATGTAGTCATATGCATATGTTGTGATTTTTACATTTTCCCTTGTTGTATTTCCAGATAATGGAGCATCAACTTGTTGAGTTCCTTGCATTGCCTTAACACTTAAGTCAATGTCTGGTTTACCTGGTTTTTTGTTGTCTAGGAATATTTCTTGTGGACATTCATATGTTGTTTTATTACCTACAGCATCTTCTGCCTCAATTACCATTGTTATATATCCTGTATACTTATCTGGTGTTCTTGCTGCAAATCTCCATTTTCCGTCTGGTGTATCTGGTGCACCATCAACGCCAGGAATCACACCTTGTTCAATTGGTTTTTCACAAGATCTTAAGTTAATATCTCCATCATCTATTTTTTCTTTTGAATAATAATTTATCCAGTAGCTTTCTATATCACTTTCGCTTACGCCGCTCATGCCATCTGTAACAAATCCTCTTGCAATTCTACTTGTTGCAGCTCTATTAGCTGTTAATACAGATGAATCACTTACCCAAGCTTCTATATTAGGACCTTTTTTATCTACTCTAACAATATAAATTCTAGTAGAAACTAATCCTTTATTATTTGTTGTTTTTACTTTAAAACTATACTCTATTTCCTTATTATCTTCACAATCAACTTCAAGTGAATCAACTGTTAGAGTACCTGCCATTTCTTCAGCTCCATTGTCTTTTCTTATATAAACTTTTTCATCTCTGATTCCACTTTCGTAATCATATCCCTTTGTAAGAGTTAATTTAATCTTTTTAACATCTTTGTCTGGATAATCTCCTGCTTCATATGTTGTTTCCATTGAACTATAGAATATTTTTCCAGGAGTAGAAGTATCTTCAACATGATTTTCTGTAATCTTTGATGTTGGGAAATTTATAGCAGTATATGATGTTCCATCAGTTGTATATTCTACCAATAATTCACCTGCATATGGTGCACTTCTATCAGATCCACCTGCAGTATCTTGATATAATCCTATATTTCCTGCTTCATCATATGTAACTACAAATAATTTCCATGCTCCATCATATCCAGAAGGGCTTGTTACTGTAAATTCTCTTCTTTCATTTAGTTCTAATAGAGTTCCTTCTGATTCAATCCATGCTGCTGTTTCTGCATCAGTATTTCCAATTTTATATCCTTGTGTCCAAATGTATTTTGTTCTTTCTGTTATAATTGGAGAACCAGTTTCTGTAATTGCACCAGCTTTTGTACATTGATCATCTGCTGGATTTGATGTTGTTGTTGCAGTAATAACTGGTGCAGTTTTATCTATTGTAATTACTCTACTTGCAGATGTTGTGTTTCCTCCACTGTCTGTTGAAATAACATTAACATTATATGTACCTTCTTCTGTAAGGTTAGTTCTTACAGCTGATGAAACATCATCTATAAATGTAACTCCATCTTTTTCAATAGAATATCTTGTATCTATTGATCTTGCACTAGCACCCGTTCCATCACGTCCTTCTTTTATCTCAACATAAACATCATAATTTACATATTCTATATCGTCATCTACTACTTGATCATTTGATAATTTTTTGATCATTGCAGTTGAAGCTTCTGTTACTTTTCCATCTATAGTAAATAGCTCATATCCATATCCGACATTACCTAAGCTATCAACTACTTTAACTAATAAATAACATTTTCCTTCTAAACCACAATCCTTTGTACTAATTGTTGCTTCTCCTGAACTATTAAAGTTCTTTGTGTTTGTTATTTGGCTATCGAATGCTGAGCAATCTTTACCTGCATTTTCAAATTCTGCTTTAGTAACCCATTTATAATAGAATCTTGTTTTTAATTTACTAACATCATATGCTTTAACTTTTACACTTTGAACCGGATTATTGTCATCTCCTGTAAATTCAATTACTGGACTTGTAGTTGCATTTTGGTTTCTATCTAATATAAATATTAGACCATCATTTGTTTTGTCATTACCTAATTTATCATATGTTCTTGCTTGAGCAACATAAATACCATCTTTTGAAATAACAATGTCTTCTGTTCCTTCTGCTATTAGTTTCTCACTTAGTAGTTCTCCTTCTTCTATACCAAATAAAACAGCAGGACTTTCATGATCAGCAAAGAATGTCAAAATGTCAGCTAAAAGAACAATAATTCTTCCATCTGAGATCTCATATTTTGTTTTATCAAAACCAGAATCATAATCTTTACCATTAACAAGATTTTTAATATATACTGGTTCTTTAAATGTATATATATTTCCTGATCCTAATGAAATTGATTTATCATAATATGTATGTCCTTCATCTGTATCTCCTGTTGTGTTAACACTTAATGTTTTTGTTCCAACATGTTCAATATAACCCGGATCATCAATATGATTATCTAAATATATTTGATTAACTCTGTAAGGATCTGACTCTGTATTACTATGTGTATCTTTTAATATAATTTCAAGGGTTTCTACTCCATCTAAATTTGCATAAACTCCATCAAATTCATCTAACTTTTGGTAGTCTATAGAAATTGTCCTACTTACGAGTGTTTCTTCATCTTCGCCGGTTGCTTCATTGTGTACAGAAATTGTTTCTTCCTCTTCAATTGTAACATCACTTAAACTTAGAGTTCCATCAGCGATTATAGTACCACTTTCACCTTGTGTCCATTTAAAGTATATTTTATCGACAACAGGACTAATCTTCATATTTTTAATATTATATGCTCTTGCATATGTATTTCCATTGTTTGCTGCTGTTAATGGATACTCATCTTCAGTATCTACATCAACTGGAACAAAATATTTTTTTAATGTTTCTCCTGCTTCCATATCCAGAATTTCTGGCACTGTACTTATAACAACTTCTCCACCTTCAGTAGCATAAACTGTTTCCTTTCTATCTAAATTCAGTACATTTGTGTTTTGATTAATAAACCATATCCCTGTTCCTAAACAAGCCGTGGTCATCAATCCAATTATTAATTTTGTTGCTCCCCTTGATTTTTTCATATGAATTTCCTCCATTTTTTTTAACGTACTTTTTCCTAATATATAGTTTAGCAAAATAAATTTCTTTGTCAATGTAAGTAATTGCCATTTTAGGCACTTTTAGGGTGTTTTTTCCTTTACGGAACTTACTTTTAGGACACTTTTAATACACGTTTTTTTCATTTTATTTACATTTTTGAGTACTTTTTGGTGTTTTTCTTGGGGAATCTGCACTTTCGGGTTTTTTAATTAAATTATTTTCTTTTAAATTTTTCATGTAAAAATCGCAAAGTTATTGATATTACTAGATTTAGAGTTTTAATGTGTTATAGTTTTGTTTTTTTATATTCCAAATATTTATATTGCTTTAATATTATGGTAACCTTTTTTCACGTGCACCTGTATCCGGCTTATATTAATAATCCTGCTTTCTAGTCATTTTATATTTTTAAGATTAAATAAAAAAAGGAACTATTTAACTAGTTCCTTTTTTATGTTTTAAATTATTATTTATATTAATTTTCTTTATCAATTCTTTTTATAAATCATATATTTTTTTATTTTACATCTCATTAAAGTAAACGTTATCACCTATATTTTCTCCATAGTGTCCTGTACTTGATGCCCTGAAAGATAAATAATTGTGATTTCTTTTACCATTTAATGCATCTTCAACAGCCTGTCTTACAAATGATGCATAGTTACCATTTAATCTTCTTCTCCAGCTGTTATTTATTGAATAACAGAATTGACCTCTAGCTTTATATTGACTTAATGGGTCAGATCCTCTACTTGCCCATGCAGCACTTACTGTTCTGTTACATGCACATGTAATAACTGCTAAGGCTCCATCATAACTTGTGCTACATTCTGCTGCAGTTATGGCACATAATAAGTCCATATCTTCTTCTGAATATGACCATACTCCATTTGAATATGTAACCCTGCTTACACTACTTCTTGATGTAACCTGTCTAACTTCAACAATTTTATTAATTGGTTCTTTTATTATACGAGATGCTATCTCTTTTTTCTCAATAATTTCTTCGTTTTGATATTTAATGTTATATGTTACTTCTCTAATACCATCACGACCAGCTTGAATAACAGTATCTTTTTTTGTACTTGCTCCATCAGAAACATCTTTTGTAATTGTTTCATATGGTATTACTTCTTCTACTGTTTCAATTCTTTCTGTGATAGAATCATACATTGCTAATAATTCTTCAGATGAAATGTTTTCTTCTGCTGAAGCTAACTCAATTTCTCCTTCGTTATCTGCAAATTTTGTGATTCTTATTGTATTATTATCAGATAATTCTCTATCAATATTTGGAATTACGTTTTCTTCTGGTAATAATACTATGTGGTTTTCATCTAATATATCAGATACTTTTGTTTTTGTTGTAACAATATTCATCTCATAACCATTTGAGAGAATTATTTTTACATTATTTATCTTTGCGTTTGATGCAAAAGCTCCAATTCCACTGATAAGTATTAGTCCTAAGCATATACCAATTATCTTTTTAACTGGTAATTTTGCTTTTTTCGGCTTTTCCATGATAATTTATTCCTTTCCGGAAAAAAGTTAATTTAATATTTCTTTTTTCCTTCAAACAACAATAATATTATAACATTTTTTAAGAAAAAAGTCAAATTTTGTCTATCTTTACACGCTCTTAGGTTTCCCGTTTTAGCCTATTTTTAAAGGCACTTTTAATGCGTGTTTCGAGCTGCATAGTATATTTTGTTTTTGTCCTACTACTATTATATGTATAAATCTGTAAAAAATACCAATATATGTTTTTTTATCTTCTTTAGCTGCTAATATTACTGAATATCAAAAGCTTTTAGAGTATTTTGATATGTAATTTCAGCAATTTCTTCTAATGTCATATTTTTAACTTCTGCAATTTTTTCTGCTATGTATTTCACATTGCGCGAATCATTTCTCGTTCCTCTTTTAGGTTCAGGTGCTAAATAAGGGCTGTCTGTTTCTATTAAGATTCTATCATTTGGGACTAATTCTATTATTTCGCTGGCATTTTTTGAATTTTTAAATGTAGTTGGCCCAGCAAAAGAAATATAAAATCCTAATTTAAGTCCTTCTTTAACAAGTTCCCTATTAAATGGGCAACAGTGAAATACACCTTTTTTATTAACAGGATAATTCTTTAATATCTCTAACGTATCCATGACCGCTTCTCTTGTGTGAATAACAATTGGAAGATTATATTTATTAGCTAATTGTATTTGCTTAATGAATGCGTCCTTTTGTACTTCTTTATTTTCCTGATTCCAGTAAAAATCTAATCCAATTTCACCAATTCCGACTAATTTGCTTTTAGATTTAATCATTTCACTTGAAACTATTTCTTCTATTTTATCTATTTCTTTATTTGTTTCATCTATTGAATCTTTTACATCATTTGGTGATATTCCTGCAATTGTGTATATAAAATCATATTTTTGTGTAAGTGATAAGGCTGTTTGGGATGATTTGACATCATATCCTGCACTTATTAATTTAGTTATTCCATCATTATATACTTTATCAATTATCTCATATCTATCTTCTGCAAATTTCTCATCATCATAGTGAGCATGAGAATCAAATAGTTCCATTACTTTCTCCAATCTTTATTATATTACAATAGGGATAATCGTTTTTTAAACAAATCATCCCCATTTATTTTTATTATTCAATCAGTACTGTTACATTTGCAACAGCATAGTCTTTAAGATGCGATAAACTAACATCAATGCTTTTAATTACTTTTAACTCTTTTTCAACTTCTTTACTTAGGTCATTAAACTCAATGCTTGGCTTACCATCAGCATCATTTATTACACTTGCATTTTTCCACGATATAGAATATTTATCTGATAAAAGAGTAGAAATAGCCTTAAATGTTGCTTCTTTTGCCGCAAATCTTGCTGCATAATGTTGATATTTTTTTTCTTTTGATCTTGAGCAATAGTTAATTTCATCTAAAGTAAATATTTTATTTATAAATTTATCCCCCAAGTTTTCAATAGAATCTTTAACTCTATTCACTTCTATAATATCTGTTCCAACAAGAACATTCATTTTAATTCCTCAACTTTCTCTATTAATGAAATAAATTTAAGCTATTAATAATATTAACTATTACTATTATTATAAGTATAATTACAATAATCTTATTTGATTTAGCTGTTTTTTCTATATTGCTATTTTTATATAACATATCATATTTTTGCTTTGTTTCTGCAAATGCATCTTTTAAATTTAATACATTTTCCCATTCATCAACAAGCTCTGAGCCTGTGCTGTCATTTGTTATTTCTTCTATCATTGTATGATTTATGAAATGTATAAATTTTTCTCTTGTCTTTTTAAAATTGATTTGAGTTCTAAATTCTTGGTTAATTTTCTTTAAATATATCTTTTTATGTAAAGTATAAATATAACTATATAGATACTCATTCTCATATTTTTCTGCTAACAATTTACCATTTTTTGATTTATTGTCACAAGTTAGCAATACTGTTCCATTATTTTTAAATCCATATTTTGTATTTGGAATCATCTCAATAGTATCACTTAATACTAAATGCATATTTGTATTTGATGGTTCTATATTAGCAAATTTTCTAAATTCTATTTCTAATTTTTCTTTCTTTTTTTCTTCTGTGAAATACTTTTCATCAATTGAAGCATAAGAATATGTAATAAATCTTTCTGTATCAATGTTTAACTCTCTTGCACCTTTATTATTTCCTGTTATTTCACGAACAAAGCTATAAATACCTTTTGCATTTAAAAATGCGTCTGTTTGAACTTTAATGTTATCTGCATTTTTAGCCTTTGTCTTATTTGTGTTTATGTCTCTAAATTGATAATTAAAGTCACAAAGTTCTTGTAATGAAGATTTTTCATCTAATAAAGTTTTAATTAACAAGAAACATATTCCAGTTTTAAAACAAACAATTTCAATTTTATTAATATTAAAGAATACACCAACATCTTTTCCTGCTTTTCCTTGAATATCTTTAAGAATATCATATTCGAAAATTGTACATGGGTATTTATTTAATAATACCGCCTGCATCTTTGTATCAAAATCTTTTAGCTTTTCGATTTTAGCATTTTGATACCCCAAGTTCCAAAACATGTATTCTCGAGTTTTTGGTAAAAAGAATTGAAAAAATCTGTCTTCTTTTGCCTTATTAAACTGTTTTATCTTGCAATGTTTGTTAGTTAAAAGTTTATAGAGATGTTTTTCATATTTATTCTCTTCTACCACATAAGGATAAATAAAGTAAGTATATTGATACTTCGTTTTTATCTCCATTTCTTGCTTCCTTTCTTTAGTTTCATAAAAGTCTAATTTTATTTTGTATAAAATCCACTATTTATATCTTCTGCTAAATGCCATGTTCCAATAAAGTCTATAATTGAATTATTAACAAGATCTAAACTTGGTTCAACAATTACTTTTCCATTTTTATCAATTGCTCCCCATTTTCCATCTTGTTTAACAGCAGCATATCCATATTCGTTTTGCTGTGTTGCATCGTCATAAACATAATTTATAACAACTATTCCATCTTTGTTCTTATATCCATATTTTCCATCTTTTTTATCTAAGAATAATGTGTTCTCTGGGAATAAGTCTTTTTCTTCTTTTTCTTCAAACTTGAAGTTATAGAATTTATATTCATTGTTTACTCTAACTCTCATATAGCCTTTTGCTGCATTAACGTTAGAAACAATTCCGCTCAATTGTACTTGAAAACTTCTATCTATTAGATCAGAATTTTCTTCTCCAGAAATATCTCCTTGGAAGAAATTTGCATCAGTTCTATATGTTAAACTATCATATTTAAATTCTACTTGTTCTTCATCATCATCATTGATAACTCCATACTTGTTATCTAATTTTGCAACGTAGTAATCAGAATAAGCATATTCTAAATTTTGATATTTTACTTCCAATACTTCTTTTCCTGATGTATTTACTAATCCATATTTATTATCTTTTTTTACAATAATGTTATTTCCATTTATTGATTTTATTTCGCTGGCATCTAATTCAATAGTAGAATCATTTGAAGCGTCAAATATTAGTAATTTATCATCACTTTTTACTATATAAATGTCTCCAGAATGTACATTCTTTATCTCACTAAATTCAACTGGAACTAATACTTTTTTGTTTGTTCCAACTACTCCATATTTTCCTTCACTATTTTTTACAATGTATCCATCTTCATATGCATCAGTTAGTCCACTAATGTCAGCATATTCATTATTTATAATTACGGCACCCGTACTGCTTATTAGTCCTTTTTTGTCATCTTTAATTGTAATTAAACTATTTTTTAAATAAGGTACCGCTACGATATCATCATATAAACAGTCGATTAATTGTTTTCCTGAAAAATCTATTAATCCATATTTTCCATTTTTTTGTACTTTTAAGCAATTGTCATAATAAAACAAGCTGTTTTGTGTATTATAATTAACTATTGCTTCCACATTATCATAGGTTTTAAATAATTCATCACCTTTTGCGTTAATAGCTTTTGATTTATATGTTTCATTTGCAAAATTAACATCATATGTTGTAATGAATATTGCTTTTGTTTTATTTGGTATAATTATCATTTCATCATATGTAGGCTTTAAAACGGTTTCTCCTTCTCCGTTAATTACTCCCCATTTTCCGTTTTCGTATACTGTATAATATCCTAAAGCTACTACATTAGATGATTTTTCATCATTTGAATTTACTACTTTAATAAGTATTAAAACAAACATAACAACAACAATTATTGCAATAATAGCTGCTGCAACCTTTTTAATATTTAATTTGTTGTCATCCTTGTTATATCTTCTTCCTCTACTCATAAAATCAAACCCTTCTTAAATAGATTTTTGCAAATTTAATATACCATAAAAGGTTATAAAAAAACAACAAAAATCAAAAATTTCTATTAAAAATGCTCATTATTTTTAAAAAATCTAAAGCAATTTACCCTGATTATGATATGGCTATATAAAAATTCATATTTTAAACTCGTTATTACAATAAAAAACACACCAATTTATATTTGGGTGTGTTTTTATATTAAACTTTAAATTAATCAATTTCTATATGAACTAATGCAATTCTTTAAAAACCTCTCCATTGGTATTTGTAATTTCAATACTATTTGGTTTTTTATTTAACTCTAAACATACTGTTGGATAAGTAAATGCCATAGTTACCATATCTCCCGCTGCCGGACCACTTTCTTTTACAATTACTTTTACATTGTTACTGTCATCTATTTTTACATCTGAAATATTAATTGAATAACCTCCTGTGTTTCTTTCTCCCATTGAAATGATATAAAACCATGGTGCATTAGGCATCTTCATTGTATTTATATAATATCCTCTCTTTGTATAGTCAAAGCTTCCTTCTTTGTAATTATTATGTACTTCGTATGATATTTTATCAGTAATTTTACTTGCTCCATTTATAATACTGTTATTAGAGCCATTTATATCTACAAGTATCTTTATAGCTGCAACAAGTATAAAAATTATAACAATTATTACTATCCCAATTAAAACTTTTTTATTCATGATTTATTCCTCCCATTTTGATTATATCACTTTAAAGAGTAAAAATAAATTATGCAATAATTAAAATAAAGATTGGTATGACAATTTATATTTCAAATTAATTCTTTTTATCAATTCTAAAGCATATAACACTCATGTCATCTTTTTCTTGTCCAAAATTATTGTCTCTAGCTTCACTAAGCATTATATCAGCAATCCTTTGTGCATCGTCCGTTTCCAAATCTTCCAGTAAATACTTAATCCATAATTCTTTATTTCTAAGTTCAGTATTTGATTCTAAAACACCATCACTACACATTACAACTATATCTCCATCTCTTAAGTCATAATTATATTGTACTAAGTCAATTGTATCTAATATTCCAGTTGGAAGTGATACAGATTTTAATATTTCAACATTTCTATTACGTTTAACAAATGTTGGACATGCACCATTTTTAAAGAATTCCATTTTTCCATTATATAAATCTAATATATTAACATCTAATGTTGCATACATATCATCTTCAGTATTGTTTTCAATAATAGAATTAATTAGCTTTAAGGCTGTATCTTTATTAAATCCAGATTTGATAAATCTTTCTAACATTTTAATTGCAATTTTACTACTCTTTCTTGCCTCTGGTCCAGATCCTTTTCCATCACTTATAGCTAGCAAATATTTACCATCTTCTAATCTTGTTTGAATAGTTGTATCTCCAGAAATTATTGAATTATATTTTTTAGATTTTGCAACACCTACTTGCATTGAATACTTGTCTTCTGTAGTGAATCTAAACATACAAGCATCTTTTTCTTCTCTTAAACCGCATTCTTGTTTTTGTAAAACCATTTTTGTTTTTAAAATATTTTCCAAAACAAATGCAATTCTTTTAAAATAACACTTGCTTCCTTCCACATTTTTACATACATCTGTGTATAAATTAACGACAAATCTTTTATCTCCATCATCTTCAATAGAAATGTCTTTTACATTTATTTCTCTTTCTTCAAGTAATTTCTTTATTTCTTCTTTCTCTTTTTTATATTTATCTTCAGTATTTTCTTGAATTTGATTTGCAATATCAGAAATAACTTCAGAAACACCATTTAACTGTGTTGAAACACTTTTTCTGTTTTCATTAATTTTCTTTTTTAATAAATAATTTAACTTGCTTACACGATAAGATGAATTAATAACTCTAACCATTTCATCTAAATCTTTTTGTGGACCATCATCTTTTTGCTCTTGAGCACCCATAATGTAATTATTACGTTTTGCAAATGCCTGTATAATATCTTTTCTTGTTATAACTTCTTTTTTAGTTAAAATCTCAAATATTTCGTCTAAAATACCATCAATATTTTGGTCAATATCATCATAAAGAAGATTTTCTTGTTTGTCTTCTAAATTATTTCTTAATTCATTTTCGAATCCTTTTTTATTGTCTTCATCTTTTTCTTTTTCTTGATCTTCAGCCACAACAGTAGTTGCCGCTTTTCCATATTCCATTGCCATTTGTGAAATTGTATCTGACAAGTTGTTTAATTTGTTTATTGTATCTCTATTTTCCTCTAAAGTTCTTCCTGTTGTTTCAGGTAAAAGCTTATGCTTGTCCATTAAATCTGATACCTTTAATCCAGCAGATTTTGGAAGTGCAAGAAGTCCTAAAGAAGCAATAAATATTTCTTGAAATCTAACAATCTCAATGCTAATTCCATTTGCTAAATATGTAAGTGCTACATTTCCAAGTATAAATCCAGCAATTACACCTATTCTTCCAAGTCTATTTAAAAGACCAGCTATCAAACCAGAAATTGCAAATGCTGCAACAATCATTGGGTTGTCATTTTGCAATATACACACAACAAATCCTGTTGTTATTCCATTTGTTGCACCCATAAGCATACCATTTTTCCACCCAATTACCAGAATTATCAATATTGTAAGAATATTTCTAATTGAGAAACCGAAAACACTTAAATTTCCTAAACAGCTAATGCCCATTACTGCAACTATACTGGCAGCAATTATTTCTTCAATTGCAAATACTTTCTTGATTCCTAGTCCCTTATATACTCCAAATGAATTTACGAATATTTTATATAATACAAATGTCAATATTGCCAACATTATGCTATAAACTAAGTCATAAACATAAAATGTACTAAAAAACAGGGGAATTATTTGCACAATAAATACCGCAAAAGTAATGTGCATTCCCACTCTCTTCTTCTCATTAACCTCAAATTCCCTAATATTCTCTTTAGGTCTAACAATAATAATACTTGCTAGAAAAACAAGTATTGTTAATATATATGTCAATAAATAACTTGTCCCACTCTTAATAATTGTGCCAACTAAACATGATAAGCACATAATAATAATTGGAACTTCAGCACCAACAGCTGCTGCAATCATAGCAAAGCCAAATGGTGCAACAGTAAACAAATTAGATGTTCCACCAACAATGGACATCATAAAACCAAGTACATATATCACACAATTCTGTATACTAAATGTACGTTTTAACAACTCTTTTTTTGAATTTCTGTTTCTTTCATTATCTTCTGTTACTACATTTTCTTCATTGTTATCTTCTGTGCTACCTGATAAATTTTGAAACATTTTACCACCTCTTACTTTTTTAACTTTTGTTTTCACATGTATTCTAGTTCATTCTTTTTAAATTTTTTGTCGTTTTCGATACAAAAATTAAAAAAGTTTTTTACAACTTGTGATATATTTTTATAATATTTTATTAAAATCTATTTTTAATTAATCTATTTTCTAAATATTTTGTTTTATTCTATCGTATTTTATCGAAAATTACAATACTATTTTAATAAAAAAGCTCTGTAAAAGAAAGTTCTTACAGGGCTTTTATTTATTTAAATTTTTACTAATTGTTTTTAACTACTTTTTCCGCATAATTATTATTAACAATATCATTATAAGAAGCTTCTTTTTCTAGCTCTCCTGCTTCTTTCATAATCAATTGTAATTTTTCAAATCCATCCTTGTTCATAATTGGTGTTTTATTCCATGCTTCAATATCTTTATATGATTGCACTGATTTTTCTAAAGAATCAATTGTTGTATCAGGGAAAAAGCTAACAATTTTTTCAGCAACTTCCCTTGCTGTATGTTCTTCTACCCACTTTTGACCTCTATAAATTGCTCTTGTTATTCCTTCTATAATATCTGGATTTTTTTCAATATAGCTTTTTGTTGCAGTATAAGCTGTATATGGTATCGGACCAGCTTCTTTTCCTATAGATGTTACTATATATCCTTTTTTCTGGTCTTGGGTCATTGAAGCTGTTGGCTCGAATAGAGTTACATAATCTGCATTTCCTCCTGTAAAAGCTCCTGCCATTAAGCTAAATTGTATGCTATCATCTAATGTTAAATCTTCATCTGGATTAATACCATTTTGTTTTAATACATAGCGAAGTGTCATATATGGAACTCCACCTTTTCTTCCTGGAATAACTACTTTACCTTTTAAATCATTCCAAGAAAAGCTATCAGTTTCTTCTCTGCTTATCAAAAATGATCCATCTTTATTAGTTAATTGTGCAAATACTTGTAAGTAATCTGATTTTCCCTCATTATAAACATAAATTGCACCTTCTGGTCCCATTAAGCCAATATCACTTTGGCTTGATAAGAGTGCTGTTGTTACTTTATCTGTTCCTTGACCAGTTGTAATATCAAGTTCTATATATTCATCTTCAAAAAAGCCATTTGCTATTGCTAAGTATTGTGGCGCATAGAAAACAGAACGCGTAACCTCATTTAATTTTACTTTGTGCATTACTTTAGCATCAGTGCTTGTTGCAACTTCTTTAGAATGATTATTTACAACTACAAACAATACAATTCCAATAATAACAATAATAGCTGCTATCACAGCAATAATTTTCTTAATCATTTAAATGTCTTCCTTTCTCTCTTTATAATCCATTTATATTATGGACTTTTAAATTTATACTCTTTTGTTTTTCATAACTATTTTTTCTGCAATGACAATTGCTTCATACATTAATGCTGCAACAATTGCTAGAATTATTACACTTGTCATAACTAAATCTAATTGAAACACTTGCCCACCATATACAATAAGATATCCTAAACCACCTTTTGATACCAAAAACTCACCTGTAATTACACCAACTAAAGAAAGTCCAATATTAACTTTTAAAGTGTTAAAAAAAGTTTGTAAATTTGCTGGTATTATTATTTTAGTTAATATTTGTATCCTTGTTGCTTTAAAGGTTCTTGCCATTTTAATTTTCTCTTTATCGGTTTCCATAAAACCATTTAAAATGTTTAAAATAGTAACTATTAATGAAATAGCAAGAGCCATTACAATGATTGCTGGCATACCTGCACCAACCCAAATGATTATAATTGGTCCCAGCGCTGTTTTTGGTAAGCTATTAAGTACAACTAAAAAAGGTTCACTAACCTTAGACATAAATGGGAACCACCATAGAATCATAGCTACTAATGCACCTGCAATACTTCCTATCACAAATCCAGCTAATGTTTCTATACATGTAATTTTCAAATGTTCCAATAAATTGTTTGTAGATAAATTAGCAAAAGTTTTCCATATTCTGGATGGCTGACTTGTTATAAAATTATCAATCTTTCCTGTATTAGCACATATCTCCCAAAGAACTATTATAGTAGCCAATATTAATATCTGTGTTAACATAACTTTGATTTTTCTTAATTTTATTTCTTTAAGATATTTCTTTCTATCTTCAGATATTTTTTCTTTCATCTGTTTTTCTTTAATAAAATGCACTTAAATCTTTCCTTTCTTCTTTTGAATTATAACTTCTTTTCATCACTGAGCTCCGTCCATAAAATATTAAAATACTCACTGAATTTTGAATCCTGTCTACAGCTTAAAGGTGTTCTATCTTTCAATTCAAATGTAATTTCATGTATTGTCTTTATAGATGCTGGCCTTTTTGTTAATACAATTATTCTGTCTGACATACTAATTGCTTCAGAAATATCATGTGTTACCATTAGTGCTGTTATATTCTCATTTTTCAATATCTTAAATATATCGTCTGTAACCATTAATCTTGTTTGATAATCAAGTGCAGAAAAGGCTTCATCTAATAGAAGTATTTTCGGTTTTATTGCTAATGTTCTTATTAGTGCAACTCTTTGTCTCATTCCTCCTGACAGTTGTGCTGGATATTTATCTTTAAATTCATATAACCCATATTTTTTCAAAAGATTATTGACATAATTTCTGTTCTCTTCTGTTTTTTTGCAATTAATTTCTAATCCAAATAAAACATTATTTAATATTGTTCTCCATTCTAAAAGATTATCTCTTTGAAGCATATATCCCATTTTTCCAGCAATATATATTTCTCCTGTATTTCTTTTCTCCAATCCAGCAATTATTGATAGAAGTGTTGACTTACCACAACCACTTGGACCTATTATGCTAATAAACTCTCCACTTTTTACTTCAAAATTTATATCTCTTAAAGCTTCTATTTCTCCATTTTCTGATTGATATGTTTTACTTACATTTTCTATCTTTAAAATTGTTTCTCCCAATGTTTTCTATCTCCTTTGTTTACTAATTTATCTTCTATATTTTATTCATTAGTTTTATTTTTGTTACTTTTAAGCATGCAAAAGAGAGATTCATCTCTAGAATCTCTCTTTAAAAGCTAAACTTAGTTAATATATATACAATAAAATAGGGAATATTTAAAAATATTTATTTAATTTATGGGGTATGTTTCAAAATTCAAAATTTTCCATATATCACCTTCTTTTTTCATCATTTTAAATTAGTTTTTCGGAGAATAAGTGTATAGAAAAAACTTTCTACAGTTTGTCCTTTGTTTATTAATGAATAATTTTTCGATGTTGATTAAAAATTTTCTCTTATCATATGGGGAAATCTTAAGATTTAGATAACTAATGTACCCTTTTGAAATAATTTTTTTAGAGTAAAATAATTTGTACAAATTTAAATGAAAAAAGTTTTATAAAACTATAGTCATAATATCATCAAACTCATTGATGTGCAAGCATTTTCGAACGTCAAATTCTTCTATTGTTCTTTATTATTCTATTTGTTTTTTCATTATTTTTCATATTCCGTTTTTATTATTGCTAGTTTTCATAATATCATTTTTAAATTTATAAAAAAGGTATCACAAACTTTTTATTTGTGAATAGAATATAGAGAATAATATTTAGAATTATTAATACATTTTATGGAGGTTATAATGAAAGATTCTGATTTGAATATAAATGACATGATGAAAATCTTATCTACAATGGATCCCGAAAAGTTAAAACAAGGATTATCTCAAGCATCCAAAATACTTAATTCTCCTGATGCAGACAAGATAATTAATGAGATTAAAAATAAAAGAGGTGTTTAATTTCAAAATGGAAAAAAGAGCAAATAACGATATGTCAGATATGATAAATAATTTAAGTTCCGTTTTACATAATTCCGAAATACCACCCAATGTAAAAGATATTTTTCAATCCATAATAAATAATCAAAACACTAAAAAAGAATCTTCTTCCAAATCAGAAGATTCTTTTAATGCAGCAGTTCAGTCTAGCGAAAATAATTACTCTAATACTAATACTGATTCTGATTCTAGTTATACTTCTAACTCTAATATAGATATTGATACGATTCTTAAAATGCAAAAGATAATAAAAAGTATGAATTCCGAACAATCAAGTTCTCGTTCTAATTTATTACGTTCCTTAAAACCATATTTAAAACCAAATAGACAACAGCAAGTTGATCAGTATATTCAATTACTTAATGTAGAAAATATATTAAAAAATCTTAATAAAAATGGTGAATTATAACACATCTAAGATTGGGGGAAAAATGATTTATAATTATCCATATTTTGGTTTTCCAAACTATTATGGCCAAGTGAACAATACTATTAAGCATAGTAGCAATAATTGCGCTAATTATAATACAAGCTTTAATAATTGTCCTCCTTATTCTTCTATAAAAAAGAATTCTACCGCTTCTTATAAAAATGAGACATCATATTACGAAAATAAGGAAAAAAAAGAAACCTCGCAGAGTCCTTTTTTGACACTGCTTGGTATCCCCTTTTATTTTGATGATATATTACTTATTTGTGTTATTCTATTTTTATATAGTGAAGATATTGATGATTCATATTTAATGCTTGTATTACTCTTACTTTTAATGAGTTAATAATGATTATAACTATTCTAAAATAATTTCATTGTCTTGTATATAAGCATATGTTTGTCTTTCTGTTAGTTCTCCTTTATCTTTTGGGAACTCTTTAATTACATTTGCAATTCTAAGTTGTAATGTTTCTATTGAAGTAGCAGCGATACATGCATCTTTATTTCCTTTTGCTCCAGCATGTGCTAATCCTCTTAATATACCAATTATTACGATATTATCACCAGCAACAACTTCTGCACCGTCATTTACATCACCAATTATTACTAAGCTTCCTTCAAATTCTATTCTTTGGCCAGAACGTAAAGATCCTTTATGATATTTTGTTTCAGAAACAGATATTTCTTTGTTATATGTTTTTGTAATTCCATATAAGCCAAGAGTAGTTGGGCTTTCGAAAGTAATATCAACATCAATACTGTCTTTTATTACGCTTTCTATTTCTTCAATTTCTCTATTTTTTAAAACTTTTCCGGTTACATGAATTGGTGTTTTGTCATTTTTATATAGTTTCTTTAGCTCAAAAACCTTTTCTTTTAAACATTCAATAATTTCCTTTTGTTCAGCATCCTCATTAATCTTTAGTACAATATTATCCTTTTTTGTATTGATTGTAATACACTGATTCATCATTTATCTTCTTCCTCCCATAAAATGAATTAAATATTTTTCTGTTTCTATAATAAATTCTTTTCTTTAGTTTCTCATTTCTATCATTGGGTAAGCTCGTGTATCTTCTGTTATTTCTATTGTATTCATACCAAAATATTGTGCAATTATCTCTCTTGCGGTTTCTGCTGTATATCCTCCTGATCCACCATTTCTAACGAATATAACTATTCCAATTTCTGGGTTATCATATGGAGCAAATCCAACAAACCATGCATTTGTTTTTCCTGCGATACCAGTTTGTGCAGAACCTGTTTTACCTCCAACTGTAATATTAAAGTCTTTGAATGTATTATATGCTGTTCCTCCAGATTCACTAGTAACGTCTTTCATACCTTCCAATATTGCTCGAACATTGTCAGAATCAAAACTCATTTCTTCTTCATCACCAGTATTTATTCCAAGTTTTTGGTTAACATATGCCTCATATTCTTCTTTTGGAACTTCACTTCCATCTGCATTTATAATTGATTTTACAACTGTTATATCAATGTTGTGTCCACCATTTGCAATCATTGCAACATATTTTGCCATTTGAAGTGGTGTAAATGCATTATAACTTTGTCCAATTGCAGCTGATAAAGTTTCTCCTAAATACCAATCTCTGTTTTCTTCTACTGCTCTTTGACGGCTTGCCAAACTTCCATTTATTTCTCCATCTAGTTCTATTCCTGTCTTCTTTCCTAAGCCAAGATATAAAGAGTATCTAGATAAATTATCAATTCCAACTCTTCTACCAACTTCATAGAAGAAGTAGTTACATGAGTGTTGTATTGCTTGAGAAACATTTAACCATCCATGGCCTCTATGATAACTTGTATAATACCAACAAACCGGGTTATGAGCGTGTGGATAAACACCAGTATCATTAATTTTTTCATATATTGATATTGCTCCTTCTTCTAATCCAGTAATAGCAGTAGCCATTTTAAATGTTGATCCTGGTGAATATTGTGCTGCAATCGCTTTATTTTCTAATGGTTTTGTATCTTCATTAATATAGTAATTCCATGTATCTGTATCAATTCCATTAATAAAATCAGTTGGATCATAATCTGGATAGCTAACCATTGCTAAAACTTCTCCAGTTTTGATATTTAGTACTACAGCAGCTCCTGCATCTGCATCATATCTTTTTGAAAAGCCTCCGTCTGCAATTTTATTTATATTATCTTTTAGAGCATTTTCTGTAATCTCTTGTAGCTTTGAATCAATTGTTAAGATAACATCTGATCCAGCAACAGCTTCTTTTGATATATACTCTCCTGTTATTGTTCCATCAACATTCATATCGATTTGTTCTGTTCCATTTGTACCTTTTAGATACTTTTCAAAAACATATTCTATTCCAGATTTTCCAATGATATCATTCATTCCATATCTGTCATCAACATTTTTTAACTCTTCTTCAGTTATTCTACCAATTCTACCAACTATATGAGAAGCAGTATTTTTTAATGGATATTCTCTTGCTGAGCTTTCAGAAATTGTAACACCTGGGAAATATGAATTTTGTTCTGAAATAAGATTAAAGCTATCTGAACTTATATTTTTTGCTACTGTTAAAGATCTTGTACTGCTATATCCATTGTATGAAATCTCATAACGAATTGCCATAATCTTACGTGCATCTTCTATGTTGTCTGTTTTAATTTTATATTTATCTTTGAAATAGTAAAAAACCTCTTCTGCTGTTGCATTTTCATCTATATTATTTGCTTTTTTCCATTTTTTTTGCTTTTCCTCTGTGTCTAATTTAAATGAAAATGGATCAATATCTACTAAAAAGTTGTCTACATATGTGTCACCATTTGCTAATAATAAATTAGTTAAATTTAAAATTGATGTATTTAATGTATCATTATCAATTTTTGTTTTATATAGCTCAACAGTATATTGTGTAGTAGATGTCGCTAATTTTTCTCCAGAAGAATCTTTTATTTGTCCTCTATCTGCAATTAATGTACTCTCTCTTGTTAGCTTTGTGTTTGAGTTTTCTCTATATTCTTCTCCATTTATTATTTGAAGATTAAATAATTGGGCAAGCAAAACAATACCGACAATATAAACTATTGCGGTTAAAATATTAAATCTAATTTTAACTGAAAAATTCTTCTGTTTGCCTTTAGAATTATTTCTATTAATCTTCCCCAATTTAAACTCCTTTATTTTAATAAAATCTGGTTAGTATAGCTTTTTCTGTAAACGAATCCTCAAAATGATATCCTACTTTTTTCATTAATGGATAAATAATTATAGTGATAATAGCATTATAAATAACTTCAACAGTTAATATTTTTATAAATCCCCATAATTCAATTGATGTTTCACTAACAGCTATTCCAAACAAGTAAATTGGTACTTCATACATTACTGTTGCAATAGCAACCATTAAAATAATTGTTAATCTACTATCTTTTGAAAAGTCTTTTCCAATTACTTCTGCTAAAAATCCAATTAATCCAAATGCTATACTTGATATTCCTATATTTTCTCTAGTAATAATATCTAGAAAAAGTCCAAATACTATTCCTAATGCTAATCCCATCTTTTTTCTTAAGAAAATTCCAATAAACAGCACTAAAATAACAAACAAATTTGGCATAATACCTGCTATATTAAACCATGTAAAAAAGTTTGCTTGTAAAAAATATATAACAAAAAAGGTTAATATCATGTAAATAATTGCTCTAACTTTTTTCAATTCTTTTCCCTTTCCTTTAATTATTTTTCTGTAATAACTAATACTGTTTCTAATTTGTCAAAATTAACTGCTGGTTCTATCATTGCATATCTATTTGTAAAGTTTTTTGTATTTGTAACTGTTTTAATTGTTCCTATTGTAATTCCTTTTAAGTAAATTCCCCCCATGCCAGATGTTTCAACTTTATCACCCTCTGACATTGCTACAGAAGTTGGTATAGAGGTTGCTTTTAACATCTTTTTATCATCCAATGTACCTCTAACGATAATATTGTCTCTGGCAGATCCAACAACACTACTTACTGCACTAGAAGTATCTAGCAATGTTTGTACTTTTGAAGTATTTTCATTAACTGATATTACATGTCCAACTAATCCTGTGTCTGCAATAACAGCCATGTTTACACGTATCCCGTCTGCAGATCCAACATTAATTATAATTGTGTTACTATAATTACTTGTATCTCTATTAATTACATAGCCTGGCACAGTAGTATATTCTGAATATTTATTCTTTAAATTAACATATTGTCTTAGTGTTTCATTTTCTGCTTTTATAACTTCTAATTCTCTTAGAGATTTTTCTAAATCACTATTTTTAGTCTTTAATTCTTGATTTTCTTCTTTCAGATTATTAATATTAGTAAAAAAGGTGCTATTGCCTTGGATTTTATTTTTTATATAAACAATTCCATTTTGCACAGGCA
>JAEEGL011324168.1_pt1 | contig 25116 bp, 16 predicted proteins | sample 9134231 | NCBI WGS metagenome assembly JAEEGL01 (sample SAMN16246548, study PRJNA631951) | gut metagenome | biome: gut microbiome; feature: rumen; material: fiber-attached | host: Bos | place: Iran: Karaj | collected 2018-10 | reverse complement strand
CATAGATGCTTTTCAAACCCGGCATTTCTTTCCGGTTCTCTTCACACCAGGAGGCCCAGAATACCAACAGGATGGTCTTTCCTTTGCCGACATAGTCGGACAGCTTCACCGCGGAGTGCGGATCGGCGGGATCCTGCACCACCTCGAAATCGGTAAACATGTCGCCGATGGAGGGACGGGCGCGTGCTTCCAGGGTGGGTAAGATGGCCTGGACCGTGGCATTCTGTTTCATCTCTTCCGAGAGCGTACTCACCAAAGACAGAGCGACTTTCGGGTCGAGACCTTCCAGCGCCGACAGCGCCATGGCTCCCGTAATATTGTCCGGATTGCCCCAAACGCATAGACTGGCACCCGGCCACAAACAAAAACGCCCCGCATGGCTGCGAGGCGTTTGGAGCGGAAAACGAGACTCGAGCCCGCTGACGCGGGCAGGGGCCTTCGGCCCTCGCGGACATCAACGTTACCCCCCGCCGCCTCCGGCGGCTGCCCCCTCGGGGGGCGGGTCGCTCGTTCGAGTCTATCTACAAACGAAACAGGATGACCATGAAGGCCATCCTGTTCGTTTGGAGCGGAAAACGAGACTCGAACTCGCGACCCCGACCTTGGCAAGGTCGTGCTCTACCAACTGAGCTATTTCCGCGGGGTTTTAATGAACTTTCCGTCAAACGGGATTACAAAGGTACGGCTTTTTTTCGAACTTGCAAATTTTTCTACGTTTTTTTTCAAAAACCCGTTTTTTGTACACGGAAACAATATTTTTACTTATATTTGTGACAACTATTCTGACAACCAAAACTAGCTTATCATGAAAAAGTTTGCATCCATTCTTCTGTGCGGCATCCTGGTGATGGGATGCGGTATGTCCAATTTGGGCAAGGGTTCCCTCATCGGCTCCGGGGCCGGTGCCGTCCTGGGCGCTGGAATCGGCTATCTCATTGGCGGTGACGGCCAGGCGGCTGCCATTGGTGCGGCTGTAGGTACGGCTGTGGGCGGTGGCACCGGTGCCATCATCGGCAACCAGATGGATAAGAAGGCGAAAGAACTGGCCGAACTCGAAAACGCCCAGGTGGAAACCGTTACGGACGTGAACGGCCTCAAGGCCATCAAGGTCACGCTGGACAACGGCATCCTCTTCGACTTCAACAAGTCCACCTTGAAGAAGGAAGCCAAGGATGAACTGGAGAAGTTCGCCAAGGAAATGGCCGACATGCCCAACACCAACATCAATGTGTATGGCCACACCGACAACGTGGGCACCGCAGAAGCCAACAAGAAGGTGTCCGACCAGCGCGCCCGTGCCGTTGCCTCCTATCTGATGAAGCATGGCATCGAAAAGGATCACATCCTCGCCGAAGGCCTGTCCTACGACTTCCCGGTGGCCGACAACAGCACCGCTGAAGGCCGCGCCCAGAACCGTCGCGTGGAAATCTACATCTCGGCCAACGAAGACATGATCAAGGCCGCCGAAAACGGCGATCTGAACTAATCGGCAACGATTTCCGATACCCGAAGGGCGACTCTCACCGAGCCGCCTTTTTTTGTGGGACGCAAGCCATTTTTTGCGTATATTTGTGTCCACTAACTGAATTGTACCGCCATGAAACGTCCGCTTTTCCTTCTTTCCCTTCTTCTGGTCTGTCTTTGCGCCGCGGCGCAGGAGAACCCCGTGGCCCGTCCCGAGGCCACCGTGGTATGCGGAAACGCCCGCTTTACCGTGCTCACCTCGCGGCTCATCCGCATGGAATGGGCGCAGGACGGCGTTTTTGAAGACCGCGCCACGCTGGCGGTGATTAGTCGCAACCTGGACGTACCCGCCTTCAAGACCACGCGGACGGGGAAAGGCGTCACCATCCGGACGGCCGACCTGACCCTCCGCTACACCGGTCCTGCCAAGTTCGACGGGCGGAACCTCAGTGTCACGTTCAAGATGGGCGGGAAGCCGGTGAAATGGGTCCCCGGGGCCGACGCCAGCGGCAACCTCATGGGTACCTTCCGCACCCTGGACGGCTGCCAGGGCTTTGCCCGGATCAACGGCAAGAACGACCCCTACGAGCCCGGCATCCTGTCCCGCGACGGCTGGGCCATCGTGGACGAGAGCGAGCGTCAGGTCCTGGAAAAGAACGATTCGGACTGGGGTGAATGGGTGGCCGTGCGCCCGGAAGGGGACCGGCTGGACTGGTACATCTTTGCCTACGGACATGCCTACAAGGAGGCCCTGGCCGACTTTACCCGCATAGCCGGCCGCATTCCGCTGCCGCCCAAGTTCGTCTTCGGCTATTGGTGGAGCCGCTATTGGCAGTATTCCGACTTCGAGTTCCTGGACCTGGCCCGGGAAATCCGCTCCCACGGCATCCCGATGGATGTGATGGTCATTGACATGGACTGGCACGACATCTGGACCCTCCAGCGCCGGGATGCGCCTCGGGACGAGTTCGGCCAGCGGATTGGCTGGACCGGTTACACCTGGCAGAAAGAACTGTTCCCGGATCCGGCCCGCACCCTGGCGCAGCTGCACGGGATGCAGCTCAAAACCTCGCTCAACCTCCATCCCGCTTCCGGCATCCAGCCCTACGAAGACTGCTACGAGGCCTTTGTAAAGGACTATCTTTCCCGCACGGACGACTATGACGGTCCCCGCGGCTACCGTTATCAGGCGGGCGACTCGCTCATCTACCTCCGGAGCGATCCTTCCACCCGGAGCAGCCGCCTGGCCACCCAGGGAGAGCCCTGCCCCGTACCCTTCCGCATGGACCAGCAGGCCTGGGCCGATGCCTATTTCAACTCCGTCATCCATCCCCTGGAGCGCCAGGGCGTGGATTTCTGGTGGCTGGACTGGCAGCAGTGGAAGCAGAGCGAATACGTGCCCGGCCTCAGCAATACCTTCTGGCTCAACTACACCTTCTTCAACGACAAGCTCAGAAGGAGCGCCCAGACCGGCGAGCGTCCCCTCATCTATCACCGCTGGGGCGGCCTGGGCAGCCACCGCTATCAGATCGGCTTCTCCGGCGACAGCTATGATACCTGGGATGTGCTCCGCTTCCTGCCCTACTTCACGGCCACTTCCTCCAACGTGGGCTATGGTTACTGGGGGCACGACATCGGCGGCCACCAGTTTGCCAGCGATCCCTACAAGCCGGAAGTCTATACCCGCTGGCTGCAGTACGGCGTTTTCACGCCCATCTTCAAGACGCACAGCACCAAGAGCGCCCTCATCGAACGGCGCGTATGGACCTATGCCCCCGAATACGCCGGCCCCATGCGGGAAGCCATCCGCCTGCGTTACACCTTGTCTCCCTATATTTACAATGCGGCCCGCGAGGCCTATGACACGGGCGTCTGCCTGTGCCGTCCCCTGTATTATGACTATCCCGAAGCGCCCGAAGCCTATGAATGCAAGGAAGAGTTCCTCTTCGGCGCACAAATCCTGGCTACGGCCGTGTGCGAGACCGTGAACCCGGAGACCGGCCTGGCGCCGCGCGAAATCTGGTTCCCGGAAGGAGACGACTGGTACGACGTGGCTACCGGCCGCGTGTATGCGGGCGGGCAGAAACGCACGCTGCACTATACGCTCTCCGAGAATCCCTGGTACGTCAAGGCCGGTGCCATCATCCCCCTGGCCGATGAGCACATCACCTCCCTCCAGGAAGCCTCCCGCGTGTTGCGTCTTTTCGTTGCGCCCGGGCAGGGGGAGAGCAGCCTCTGCTACTATGAAGACGATGGCCGTTCACAGGCCTATGTGAAGGAATTCGCCACCACCCGCATCACGAAACAGTCCACGGCCACCTCGTGTACCCTGACGGCGGATCCCCGCGAGGGCCGATATGAAGGAATGAACCCGCTGCGCAAGCTTGAATTCGTGCTGGAAGGCGTCCCGGTGCCCGTTTCCGTCACCGTAAACGGGGAAGAGGTCCCCTGGCGTTACGAGGGGAAAGACCTGGCCCTGGTGGTGAGCCTGCCGGAGCGTCCTGCCGGGGAAAGGCTGGTGCTCTCCTGCCGCTTCCCCGAGACCGATCCGTCCCTCCTTCGCGGCAAGAAGGCCCTGATGCACCGGATGATGGCCTATACGCCCGTCTTGAAAGATGTTTTCAACACCTGTGTGGATCCCTATAAGCTCCTTTCCCGTCCCTTCCTGAAACTGGCCCAGTGCGCCAGCCACATCGATGCCGACCCTGACGGGCTGGAGGGCTATCTCCGGAGGATAGACCTGCAGGAAGTGGAGGAAGACCTCATGAAAGAGGCCGCTACCGCCGAAGCCGCCGGAAAGGCCGAGGCCGCCGCGCGTATCCGCAGGGCCCTGGCTGTCATCCAGGCACAGGTAAAAGACTGTTTTTAGGCTCCGTTCTTATGGATAGAAGAGATTTCCTGAAATACTCCACGGGCGCGCTGCTGAGCGTACCCTTCCTGCCCACCGGCGCCTGGGCCGCCGGCGGACAGGTCCAGGCGCCTTATTCCGTCGTCATCCTGGGCGATACGCACTATGACGCGGCCGACCCAGAAAAGTACCATCACGGCTATACGGACCCCAATCCCAAGCGGGAGGCCAACCACCGCAAGGAGTTTGCCCGCAACGGGAAAATGTGGAGCGGCCGATGCCAGGAACTGGTGAAACGGGCGGCCTGCCTGGTTGACGGGGATACCCGTTTTGTGTTCCAGATGGGCGACCTGATCCAGGGCGATACGATGGATGCCGCCACCCATCGGCGCTTCCTGGAGGACGCCATGAACCTGTTCAAGACGCAGCTGGCCCCGGATCTTCCCTTCGTGACGGTGGCCGGCAACCACGACATCCGCGGGAACGATGACGCCGTGGCCTTCCAGGCCTACGCCGACTATATGCCCGCACGCATGTCGGAAGAACTGGGCCAGACCATCACGGAGACCAACTTCCTTTTCCGCTGCGGGGAGGATGCTTTCATCGTCATCAACTTCTCCAAGCCGGATGTCGCCAGGATAGAACAGCTTTTTGACGAGGCCCGGGGCGCCCGCCACACCTTTGTCATCAACCACAGTCCCGTCTTCCCCTTTGACGATCCCAAATACTACTGGTGGTATCTGCTGGGGAACCGCAAGGATTCCCGGGCCGATGAACGCCGCCACGTGCGCCGCCTGATGGCCTCCCGCGACACCATCGTCCTGTGTGGACACACCCACCGGACGGAACTGCTGGACTGGCAGGGCGACGGGGGCCGCATCACCCAGATGACCATGAGCAGCGTCTGGTCCAACGCGACCCGCGGGGTCTATTACGAGCTGTGCTCCGGGGCCAAGAGCTATGGGACCCTGCTCTTTCTGGCCAAACCGTCCCTCAAGACTCCGGCCGTGGTCTCCCTCTTCGATGAATACCGCCAGGGCATTACCCGCTATAGCCACGCCATGGCCGCCGGCTCCTACAAACTCTTTGTAGGAGAGAAGGACATCTATGTGGATTTCTACGCGGGAAGCTCGGCCCGTCTTTCGAAACGCTTTACTTTGCGCTAGCGCCCACGGCCTGGTCGGCAGCCTGGCGGCACAGGATGGCGGTGGCCAGATCCACGCTTTCCGGCTTCCAGGGATTGTCGGCGGCCCGCAGGCCCGTCAGCGCGGCAAACCAGGTGCAGGCGGCCGTATAACGGCCGAAGCTGTAGTCCAGGTGATAGCCGTCCCGGGTGAGATTGTCTCCCAGGGACGTGGCGCGGGCACACTGGATGGCCGGTCCGCTGGGGATGAGCAGCGTGAGCTCCGGATGGTCTTTCAGGGCCGATGCGACGGCCTCCCCGATGCACTGGAACATCTTTTCCTGGCTGCGGTCATAGTTGGGGAAGTCCGGGTGGGGGGCTCCCTGCTGATAGGCCCAGGTCTGGTGGAAGGCCAGCACGGTACCCGACGGCACGAATCCCTGCACATAGTGGATGAGATTCGTCAGATACGGGTCGTAAGTCTCATATTTGCCCGACAGGCCGCTGTTCTGCTGGAAACTCACATGGGTCCAGGCCTCTTCCTGCAGGGCCTCCGACAGTCTGACGCCCAGTCTCTCCCGGGTCTCCCCGTTCACGACCTTGCGGTAGCGGTAGGCCGGGGCATCGGCCACGGAATTGTTGTAATGCCTCTCCAGGGTGCAGCCGCCAATGTAGAGATTGGCCACGATGGCCGGGATGCCGGCGGCGTCCAGCAGCTCCCAGAGGTTGTTCTCCACGGCATCTTCCGAGAAAGAATTGCCGATAGCCAGGATGCGCAGGGTGTCCGAAGCGGCCCAGCGGTCGGTGCGGAACATGGGCAGGGGCAGGCCGTTGTCGGTGACCACGTTGGCCCCCTCGGGCCAGTTGTGGAAGGCATAGCGGGCTGCGACGGGACGGGCCACCTCCGGGCAGGAGACCACGATGTCGTTGGTATTCCAGTCAATGGCGGCCGATGCGGCATGCCACTCGCGCGAAGCACCGGCCAGCTCGAAGCCCTTCAGCTCCAGCTGCCGCTGCGGTCCGTGGATGCGGAAGCAGTTGCCGGAGGTGGAGATGCCGTCAAAATGCAGGCGCAGGGCCCCTTCCTGGGCCGTGAGGCTTTGGTAAACCGGCGTGGTGGGCAGGTCGGGGACGCCGTAGTCGTTGGCCAGGGCCAGGTAGGCCAGCCGTTCGCCCACTTCTTGCTTGAACGGGGGATGGATGCAGTCGCGGTGGCCGATATCGGTGGTGGCGGCTACGCCGGAATGCGGCAGCAGCGAAGGAATCCGGTACTGCTGCTCCACCAGCAGGGGAAGCTGGGTCCCGTCCGGGTCGCCATAGCTGTACGGGGCAATCTGGACCAGGTAATAAGGCATATCGGCCTTCCCCCAGAGGGCACGCCATTCATTCACCATGGAGACGGTGATGGCGGCGTAATCCCGGGCATTTCCCAGGTTGGCTTCACCCTGATACCAGATGAAGCCGCGGGCGGGGAAGCGGTGGAGCGGATAGATCATGCCGTTGAAAAGCTGCGCGGTATGCACCTCATACCAGTGCTGGCTCTTGGCCAGGGGCAGGTCAATCCCGGGCGTGGCCTCCAGGGCTCCCAGGCTGAGCCAGGCCTCGATGGGCGTTCCGCCCCAGTCAGTAGCGATGAGGCCGACGGGCACGTCCGGCAGGTATTCGGTGAGGGTCTTGCCAAAGTGGTAGGCCGTGGCGCTGAACTGGCGCACGGCGCCGGGCGTGGAGGTCTTCCATGCGCCCTGGCAGTCTTCCTGCGGGGAATCGGCCCGGTTGCGGGCCACCGTGAACATACGGATGCCGGGCGTGGAGGCGGCGTCCCGGATGGTTTCCAGGGCCCCGTTCACGCGCTGGTGGTCCCATCCGCCCACCGGCATTTCCATATTGGACTGGCCGCTGCAGATCCAGACCTCGCCAAAGAGCAGGTCCTGGACGGAGACGGTCTCCTTGCCGGATTTGACGGTAATCGTGTGCGTGTCCTTCAGCCCTTTCGATTCGGTGGTGGTGAGGGTGACCATCCACGTTCCATTGTCTTTGACCCGGGTGGTGTACGGCTGTTTATACCACGACGCATACACGGTGACGGTTTTGCCGGGTTCTCCCCAGCCCCACACCGGAACGGAGGCATTCTGCTGCAGGACAGCATGATCGGACAAAACTTGGGGAAGCCGGAGCTCCTGGGCGCTCACGGCCAGCGACACCCACAGGGCCGCCAGCAGGAGCTGAAGACGCAAAAATTTCATAATCAGTATTTTACTTGTTCATCTCCTACGGGAGATCTTTCGCAAAGATAGCAAAAGTTTGGGCGGGGACCAAAATGCGTTTGCCGCAGGGGACGGGTGCTGCCAGCGAGTCCCGGAAGGTCTGCAGGCAGTAGCCGTCGGCCGCGCCGGGCAGCCGGAGGTCCAGGAGCTGGTCTTCGTCCCCCACATTCACGAAGGCTACGGCATAGCTGCCGTCGGGTTTGCGGGCGGCCGTGGCCGTGACATCGGCCGGGAGCGGGCCCTCCAGTTGCAGGATGGTGCTGCCGGCGGGGAAGTGGCGGCACATGAGGCTCCATGTGTAATACCAGGGGCGCACCTCCTCCTGCGAGGCGTCGCCAAAGACTTCGCTTCCCAGGATGTTCCACATGCCCCAGAGCTTGACGTCCTCGGTGCGGCCGGAGTCTCCGTTGGAGTGCATGGCATCGTCCAGCATCCAGGCGGCGGCGCCGCTCAGGCCCGCGTTCATCACGCTCATCAGCAGCAGGGGCATATCCAGGGCGTAGAACATGTCATAGACCAGCATGTTGCAGTCGCTTCCCTTCGTGAAAGGATGCCCTTCCACACGCTTCCAGTATTCCCGCGCCAGGGCCGAGTCGGCCGGGTCGGAGAAGTATTTGAAACCGGCCTCGCCCAGGATGAGGGGCTTGTCGCCGGCCTCTGCCTTCAGGGCTTCCAGGGTCTTCTGGAAGGCTCCGCTGCGCACATAGTGCTGGCCGGGATAGGCGTGCATGTCGTAGATCCCGATTTGCGGGACTTCCTTTACCGTGGCCTGGAGCCAGCCCGTCGCATCGTAGGCCGATGCCGGGTTGCGGTAGTCAATCACGGCGTCGGGCCCGGCGAGGGAAACGCCGGCGAGGGCCGGATAGCGGTCCATCTGGGCCTGGAAACGGGCCACCATCGCTTTCCAGAAGGCAAAATCGCCGTTGGTCGAGGCCCAGTTGCCGTCGGGCTCGTTAAAGATGACAAAGTGCTTGATGCAGGTGAATCCGCCCGTTTCCACCAGCCAGTTCAGATGCCGGACCGAGGCTTCCACCCACGCCTGCGAGCATTTCATCTCCCAGGTGGGCGGGTTGTATTCACCGTACACCACCAGGATGTCGTTGCGCTGGCAGTAGCCCAGCAGTTTCAGGAGGCTTCCGGCCTGCCGCTCATCGGCAAAACCCTTCCCGTCAAAATAGGTGAAGGGGCTGTTGATCATGCAGCGCACGTACTGGGGCCGCATGAAATCCAGGCGCTGGAACAGCTTATTCCAGTCTTCCTCCGACAGGGGACAGCCCCAGGCGGGGGCTTCGTCATAGGGGTCCCATTCCACGCCGTTGCCCAGGTAGTGGGGATTGATGATCTGGTCCGTCACCGTCAGGGTAACAGGACGGGAACAGCCTGCCGCGGTGAGCAGCAGGCCGATCAAAGGAATGAGTTTCAGTACTTTCATTGGACGCTAATGTTGGCTACCGGTGAATACATCTTGGGCAGGTCGTTGCAGAAGAAGGTGTCCGAGCGGGCATACAGGGCCTTGAAACTCTCTTCCGACACGTGGCCGGGGAATACGGAGAAGAAGTGGGTACCCTGCTCCATGGGGTCGTATTTGTTGCGCCAGGTCACCAGCAGGCTCATCTTGCGCCCGGCCATGGGCGCGGCGATGTTGGTGATCCAGTAATCGGCCACCTTGAAGCCTTCCACGCCCGTTTCCGTGACGCCGGCCGGCTTTTTCTTGTCGCCCGACAGCTTGGAAAGGACCTTGAGGTTGTTTACGAACACGTTGTTGTTGATGCCCTGGTAGCAGTCCATGCCAATGAAATCCACGTACTTGTCGCCGGGCCAGCGGAAGAGGAAGTCGCTCTCGGTCCTCTGGCCGTCCATCTGGGGCGAGATGGCGTAGATAAAGCTGTGCACGCCGGCGTTTTTGAGATAATCCACGAAATACTGCCACAGGCCGATGAATTCCTGCTCCGTGGTGCAGCTTTTTCCCCACCAGCTCCAGGTCTGGGTGTGCTCATGGAAAGGGCGGATGATGATGGGGATCGTGTTGCCGTCGGCCCCCTTCAGGGTCTTGGCAATGGTGGCGAGCTTGTCCAGCCAGCCGTTGAACTTGAGCTGCGTGGCGCTGCCGCTTTTCAGGATTTCGGCCGCCACGGTTTTGTTGGAATTGTCCCAGGCGTCCCCGCCGGTGAGCGGGTTGTTCAGGTGCATGCAGGCAATAATGACCATGCCCCGGTTGTAGGCCTGTTTCATCAGTTTGATGCGCAGCGCGTTGTCGTCCACTTCGGTTGTGGAACGCTCGTCCATCAGACTCGCCAGGTCCAGGGCATAGACGCCGGGATAGTCGCCGCAGACGTCCTTGGTGTCGGAACCGCCTTCGGTTCCGTACCACTTCCGGCCATACATGAGGTCGTCGTGGTGGCCGAACATCCAGCCCTTCTCCCGCAGGGCCCAGAGGTTGGCATAGAGGGCCTTGGTTTCGGCGGTGGCGTTGGCATCGGCCAGGCTGAGGACGACAGGCTCGTCCTTGGCCGGATCGGGATCGATCTTGTTGTGGTCGCAGCTCCACAGGAGCGGCAGGGCCAGGCAGGCGGCTATCAGGAAACTTTTCATCGTACAATTACATTTTCGGCCATTTTATACATCTTGGGCAGGTCACAGCAGAAGTAGGTGTCGGAGCGCTCGTACATGTCCTTGAAGGACACTTCCGACGGATGTCCGGGATACACGGAATAATACACCTTCCCGTTCTCGAAGGGGTCGTACTTGTTGCTCCAGGTCACCAGCATGCTCATCTTGCGTCCGGCCATGGGCGCGGCGATGTTCGTGGTCCAGTAATCGGCCATCTGGAAGCCTTCCACGCCGATTTCCGTGACGCCGCAGGGTTTGTTTTTCTTTTCGGCCACCGCTTTCAGGCACTTGAGGTTGTTCAGGAAGACGGTGTTGTTGATGCCCAGGTAGCAGTCCATGCCCATAAAGTCCACATAGTCGTCGCCGGGCCAGCGGTAGGTGAAATCGCTCTCCGTCTGCTTGCTGTTCATGGCAGGGGAGATGGCATAGATGAAACTGTGCACGCCGCGCGCCTTCATGCCGTCCACCAGATAGCGCCACAGGGCCACATATTCGGCCGCCGTGGTGCAGGTGCTTCCCCACCAGCTCCATTCATGGCCATGCTCGTGGAAGGGACGCAGTATGATGGGTATCTGCACGCCGTCAGAGCCCTTCAAATCCTTTGCCAGGGCAGCCAGTCTGTCCAGCCACTGGTCAAACCGTTGCTGGGTGGGAGTGCCCGGGGTGAGGATCTGGGCCGCGACCTGGTTGCTGGAATTGTCCCAGGAATCGCCGCCGGTGAGGGGGTTGTTCAGGTGCATGCAGGCCATCACCACCATGCCGCGGTCGTACGCTTCCTTGATGGTGCGCAGTTTCTCCGGGTTTTCGGCCGTGGACTGCAGCGGCACTTCCCGGCCGTCCATGAACGAGGCTACATCCAAGGCATAAATGCCGGGATAGTCCCCGCACACGGCTTTGGTGTCCGATCCGCCCACGTCGTACTGCCACTTGCGCCCGTTCAGGAGGTCGTTCTGGTGGCCGAAGATCCAGCCTTTCTCCCGGATGGCCCAGAGATTCGAGTACAGGGCCTTGGTTTCCGGGGTGGCGTCGGGATCGGCCAGGGTGAGGGTGACCGGCTCGGGGGGCGTGTCGGGTCCCGCAGGCTCGTCCCCCTGGCACGACAGGCACAGGGGGGCGGCTGCGAGAAGTAGCATGAATATATAGTGACCTCGTCTCACTATTCAGCAGGAATTTGTTTTTGGAACACCATCACATACAGGAGCGGACTGTTGACGAAACGGTCGTAGTCCGTCCATTCGAAACTGGTATTGCTGGAAGGGGCATCGGCCAGCTGGAGGGCCAGGCCCATGCAGCCTTCGGGGATGACCAGGGCACTTTTGCCCAGGAATTCATAACTGCCGGGCAGCAGGAGCGGGACCGTGTAGGAGAGTGTTTTGCTCTTCCTGATGGTCACCGTACCGCCTTCCGAGTCTTCCTTGTCGTCGGGGTTGTAGGTATAGGTGGTCTCGTTGTGAGGCAGCCAGCCATACCACTGCGAGCAGTCAATGGTCACCGGCTCGCCGGCTTTCTTGCCCACATACAGGTAGTCCCAGTATCCGCCGTCGGCGCCAGGGCCATAGAAGACGGTGCCGCTCAGACCACCCTCCTGACTGGGCGTGAAGCTGAGGATATTATCCTTCTCCTTGACATAGTTGCCGTTCCAGCACCAGGACTTGGCCGTTGTCTGGTCTTTGGTGATGCGGTCCACGGAACCGCCCCAAACCCACTGCTCCTTGACCTTCCAGTCGCCGGGCAGGTCGAAGACGGGGGCCGGCACCGGCGGTTCCACCGTGTTCTTGCCCTCGGTGCCTTCGGTCTTGGAGGCGGCGGGAATCTCGTCCACGGGTTCTACCAGTAAGAAGAACAGACGGGGACGCTTGGCGAACTTGTCGTAATCGCTGTAGATATTGGTCCAGTCATCCACGCCGTTGAGCTTGAAGCCGAAGGCTTTCTTCTCCACGGTGAGTTTTACGTCGCGGGAGTCGTCCTTGTATACCTGGTACTCGCCGGCATCCATGAACTGGCCCAGCGTCACCGTGCCCTTGGCGTCGGTGAAGGAAATGGTGTTGTCGGTGTAGTTGCGCACCCAGGTGCTGGTACCCACGGGAATCTGGCGGTAGAAACTGTGCAGGTCGATATCCGTGTCGCCTTCCTTGTTCACGGCAGCCAGGAACAGGCAGTTCCAGTGCTTGCCGTCGGCACCGCCGTAGTGGATGCACTTGCCGGTGGTGTTGCCGTCGGCGCGGATTTCATCCAGGGTGAACTCCAGGTAGTCGTCGTATTCGGCCGTGGGGCCGAAGCCCGTGTCCATGTACCAGCACCAGCTCTTGGTGGAGGGTTCCATGAGGGCACCGCCGCCCCATTCGGGACCGGTACCGCCCCAAACCCGGGAGCTCGTGATGGCATACTTGCCGATGATGGTTTCCGTGAATTCGGTCATGTTCACCGTATAGGTGCGGGCTTCTCCCGTGGCCGATGTCACCGTGATGGTGGGGGCGGCGCCGGTGAAATCCAGGGTGCCGCCGCGCTGTACGCTGGCCGTGGCCTTGTAGGAAAGGTCCAGGGTTTCTACGGTCACCTTGGACATGTCGGACACCAGGTTGGTGGCCAGCTGCACCGTGACGGTGCCGGTGGCGGCGTCCACATCCTTCACCTGGGCCAGGCCGGCCTGGCCTGCAAACTTGATGTCCAGGATCCTGTGGTCACGGTTCCAGCTGCCTTCCTCCACCTTTGCCCAAGGATCCTTGGTGCAGGCGCTCATGAGGACCAGGGCGCCCAAGGCGATCAAAAGTATATTGCGTTTCATGGCTTACTTGATATTAGGGTTAAGGTCGGTCTCGATGGACGGGATAGGATAGAAGAGGACATCCTCCTCGTTGGTGACACCCTGGCCCACCAGCGCTTTCACCGTGTGCAGCTGGCCGGTACGGCGCAGGTCGTAGGTGATGTTGCCTTCGAAGGCCAGTTCATAGACGCGTTCCTTGATCACGGCCTTGCGGAAATCGGCCACGCTCAGGCCGGGAGCCAGGTCGCCCAGGCCCGCCCGGCGGCGGATGGCGTTCACGGCTTCATAGCCTTTCTCGGTGGGTCCCACCGCTTCGGCATAGGTGAGGACGATGTCGGAGAAACGCAGCAGGAACGGCTTGGTGGAGGTCTTGTCGCCCACGAAGCCGGGGTCGATGTACTTGCGGCAGAACGGGTAGCTCATCTTGGTGATGCCGTCGCCGCCGTCGATGGAGGCTATGACCTTGCCCTCGGCGTCGTACACTTCCTTGCAGATGAGCCAGTCCTTGCGGAGGTCGCCCGTCTCGAAGGAATTGTAGAAGTCCATCTCGGTGCAGTATTCGCTCCAGCCGTCATGCGTGGGGATGTAGCTCTCCTGGTCGCCCTGTTTGAGGTACACGGTACCGCCGGCGATGTAGGGGATGTACATCTTGGAGATCTTGGAATACTGGCCTTCGGCCTCACCGGTGCGGTCCATGCTCATGATGAACAGGTGCTCGGGGCCGTCGGGATAGTTCACGTCGAAGATGTGCATGAGGTCGGGGTCAAAGCGGTAGGTGGTCTGCTGGTCGTTGTCCACCACCTCGCCGGCAAACTGGGCGGCCTTGGTGTAGTAGTCGTCCACACTGAAAGACATGTCCTTATACTGCGGCACGCCGTAGTTCTTGGCCGATGCCAGGTAGAGGTAGGCCTTGGCCAGGAGGCCCTGGGCGGCCACCTTGTCCACGCGGCCGGGTTCGGGCTTGGCATAGACGGGGAGCAGCCGGACGGCCGTTTCCAGGTCGGAGAGGATGTAGCCCCAGAGCTGGTCCAGCGATTCGGCCAGGCCGGCGGCGGTGTCGTTCAGGGAGGTGACCACGCTCATGTGGATGGGCACACGGCCGAAGTTGCGGGCCAGGTTGAAGTAGGAGTAGGCGCGCATGAAGTAGGCTTCACCGGTGAAGCGGTTCTTCTGGCCCTCGTCGATACTCATCTTGGGGACGTTCTCGATGACCGCATTGGCGCGGTTGATGGAGATGTAGGAGAACTTGAAGAAGTTGCCCAGCGCCACGTTGCTGCGGAAGTTTTCCTGGGTCCAGGAATCCAGGTCCTTGGTGCTCGGGGTGGCATCGCCCTTGGGATGGAGCTCATCGGTGTTCATGCCGCCCAGGAAAACGATGGCACGGGAATATTCGATGTAGTTGATGGCATCGTAGATATACATGGTGGCTGCCTGCGCATCGGCCTCCGTCTTATAGAAGCTGCCTTCGGAGTAGAAGCCGTAGGGTTTCTCGTCCAGGTTGCAGGCGGTCAGGCAGAGTGCTGCGAGAATGAAAGCGATTTTATTTTTCATGGCTGCACACATTAAAAGTTAAAGTCTAAACCGAAGGTCCATCTTCTCAGGCGCGGATAACCGCCGCTGTAGATGCCGTTGGCGCCCACCTCGGGGTCGTAGCCCGTGAATTTGGTAAAGGTGTACAGATTGTCCACGTTCACATAGAGGCGGATGCTCTCCAGGAACTTGGTCTGCTTGCGGAGCGGGAGGGTGTAACCCAGGGAGACGGTCTGGATGCGGACGAAGGAGCCGTCTTCCACCCACCAGTCGGAGAATTTGACCTGGCGGTCGTCACGCAGCTTGGGATACAGGTTGGTGGGGTTGTCGGGCGTCCAGCGCAGCGGGTTGTTGGAAGGCTGGCCGAAACGCTGGGTGTTGATGACGTCATTGCCAAACACCCCGTTGAAGAAGATGCTGAAATCCAGGTTCTTCCACGCCACGTCCAGGCTCAGGGAAGCCAGGAAGTCGGGGTTGGGGTCGCCGATGACGGTGCGGTCATTCTCATCCACGGTGCCGCTGCCGTCCACGTCCACATAGCGGAATTCACCGGGTTCGGCATCATTGCCCGTGAGGCCGGCGGTGAGGCCGTCTTCCAGGGTCTGGACAATGCCGTCCACCTTGTAGCCGTAGAATACGTTCATGGGCTGGCCGATGGCCAGGATGTTGGTGTAGCCGCGGAACTGGCCCAGGCTGTTGCCATAGTACTCATACTGCATCTGGGTGTTGGGGTCGGTCATCAGGCCGGCCTCGATGGCGTTGCCCAGGCTCACTACGCTGTTGCGGTTGCGGGTGAACATGAGGGTTCCGCCAATCTTCCAGTCGCGGCTGGAATACAGGATGCCGTCCAGGGTGGCTTCGATACCGGTATTGCGGATCTTGCCGTCGTTCACCCACATGCGGTCGTAACCGGAAGACGGGGCGATGTTGCGCTCGCGCAGCAGGTCGTCGGTCACCTTGTCATACCAGTCCACGGTGAGGTTCAGGCGGTTGCCGAACAGGCTCAGGTCCATACCTACGTCCACCTGGGATGTGGTCTCCCATTTCAGGTTGGTGTTGGCGATACCGCTCCACACGGCGTAGATGCCGCCTTCACCGGTGGTGCCGGACTGGTATCCGGGGCCGATGGCCATCTGCCAGGAGCCGTTGTAGTAGTACTTGTGCTGGCCGAACCGGCTCAGGGTCTGGTAGGGGGAGATACCCTGGTTACCGGAGATACCGTAGGAGGCGCGCAGCTTGAGGGCGTCCAGCCATTCCACATCCTTGAGAAATGCCTCGTTGTGGATGTTCCAGCTCAAGGCGCCGGAGGGGAAGAAGGCCCACTTGTTGCCGGAGCCGAACTTGGAAGAGCCGTCGGCACGGGCGGTGAAGGTGGCCAGGTAGCGGTTGTCGTAACCGTAGTTCAGACGCATGAGGCCCGACACCAGCTTGCTCTCCGACAGACCGTTGGAGATGCGGTAACGCTCGGGGTTACCCGCCTGCAGGTTCTCGTTGCCCAGGGTCTCGTTCACGAAGTCCACGCCGGTGAGGCTGGAGGAACGGGCCCGGTAGTGCTCGTAGGAATAACCGGCCATGGCCGTGACATGATGCTTTTTGGCCAGCACCTTGTCGTAGGTGCCGTACACATCCACCACCATGTTGTCGTCCTTGCCGTTGTTGATCTGTCCGTAGCCGTTGTTGAAGGCACCGGTCTCGGAGTATTTGTTGGGGTTGTAGATGTCCTGGATGCTCTCCCCATGCTTGTAGTTGAACTGGCTGGTGAGGGTGAATCCGTCAAAGAGCTTCCACTCGACGCCGGCATTGGCGATGACGCTGGTGCCTTCCGTGGTGTTGGTGGACAGTTCCTTCAGGGCGATGGGATGGTAGTAGTCGCTGGCGCTGTAGAGCCAGTAGTTGCCTTCGCCGTCATAGACCGGGAAGATGGGGTTCCGGTTGAAGGAACGGCCGGGGTTGTAGTTGCGCTGGCTGCGGGTGATGTTGGCGCCGGTGCGCAGGAGGAAGTTCTTGAACAGCTTGTGGTCGATGGAGAACTTGCCGCCGAACTTCTCATAGTAGTCGTCCACGAACACGCCGTTGTCGCGATAGTAGTTGGCGCTGGCCTGGAAGGCGGTCTTGTCGTTGGAGCTGCGCACCTGCACGGTGGTGTTGTTGGAGACGGGCTGGTCGCGGAGTACCAGCTCTTCCCAGCGCGTGTTGGTGGTCCAGGTGGTCTGGAGTTCCTCGATGGAAGGATAGTAAACACCGTTGGCATTCACGGCACCCACATACAGGGGCGTGAGGCCGGCATTCACCTTGGATTCGTTCTGGGTGATGGCCATGAGCACCGGGTCACGCCAGAGATCCAGCTCGGAGGTCATCTGCGAGAGGGTGGTCTGTTGACGCACGCTCACGCTGGTGACATTCTGGCCCGTTCCCTTGTTCGTGGTGATGAGGATGACGCCGTTGGCGCCGCGGGAGCCGTAGATGGCCGATGCCGAGGCATCCTTGAGGACCTCCATGGAAACAATGTCCTGGGGGTTGATCTGGGCCAGGTTGCCGGCGTCGCCGAAGGGGAAGCCGTCCACCACCAGCAGCGGGGCGTTGGAGCCGTTCACGGAGGAATTACCTCTCACGCGCACGATGGACGAGGCGCCCGGTTCCTGCGAGTTGTTGGTAATCTGCACGCCCGCGATGCGGCCCTGCATCAGGCTTTCGATGGAGTTGGCGGGTTTGGCTACCAGGTTTTCCGGGTTGACCGACGCCACCGAACCGGTGAGGTCGCTCTTTTTCATCCGGCCATAACCGATGGCCACCGTCTCTTCCAGGAGGAAGGAGGACTCGTTCAGCACTACGTTGACGAAACGCTTGCCGTCCACCGGCACCGTCGCGTCTTCGTAGCCAAGGCAGCTCACCGAAAGGGTGGCGTTGGACGCCACATTCTCGATGGCCCAGGAGCCGTCGTCACCGCTCACCGCATACTGGTTGGTCCCGGTGACGAGTACCGCAGCACCGGCAACGGGGTTGCCGTACTGGTCGCTCACCGTTCCGGCCACGCGGCCTTTGGTCTGGGCAAAGCCGGAGCCTGCCGCCAAAAGCTGTGCGACCGCAAGGAGAAAGCATAAAATACTCTTCTTCATTGTAATGGGTTATTGGTTGGTTAAATAGTCCAGGAGGTCATTAACGGGGCAGGTGGCCACGCCCACATAGCGGTCGGCGCCACCGTAATACACGTAGAGGATGCCGTCTTTCACCACGTTGCCCGTGGGGAAGACGCAGCCGGGGTAGAAGCCCTCTTTCTCAAAGGGAAGTTCGGGCTCCAGGATGGGCTGGGGGGTGCGGGCCAGCACCTTGAGCGGGTTCTCGCGGTCCAGCAGCATGGCCCATACGGTGTACTGGGCCAGGCCGCCGTCGGCCACGCCGTGATACAGGACCAGCCAGCCGCGGTCGGTGAGGATGGGCGGGGTGCTACCGCCGATTTTCTCTTCCTTCGTGCCCGGCCGGCCCTCGATGAGCAGGTGGTCTTCGGCACTTTCCCAGTCCAGGAGGTCGTCCGAGAACTTGATCCAGATGGCGGGGAAGCGGGTGGCCGTGGTGTGTTTGGGCCGGTGCAGCATGGCGAATCGGCCGCCAATCTTTTCCGGGAAGAGAATCACGTCCCGGTCGTCCTGGATGGCGGAGGTGATGCGTCCCAGGCGCCGGAAATGGCGGAAATCCCGGGTGCAGGCCAGGCCCGTGTTGCCCAGGTTCTCCCGCCAGGCCAGGGGCGCGAAGCCGTCGGCATCCGGCCGGCGCACCACGTCGTGCGGGAAGGTCCAGTAACGTCCCGGAGGTATCGGGCGGTAGGCGTAGGTCACATAGAAGGTGTCGCCGAATTTGACAATCCGGGCATCTTCCACGCAGCCGCTGTCGGGTCCGTCGGCGCTGGGGCCGAAGACCGGCAGCTCGCAGGCCCGCTCGAAATGGAATCCGTCGGTGCTGGTGGCCAGGCCGAAGCGGATCACATGGTCCTCGTCGTCGCCGGCGGCGCGGTACAGCATGTAGAACACGCCGCCGTCCAGAATCACGCCCGGGTTGCACGTGACCAGGTTTTCCCACGCATGGGCGGGATTGGGGGAGAGGATGGGGTTGCCCCCGTAACGCAGCAGTTTCATTATCTGAAAATAAATAGCAGGATAACACTAAGGATGATCAGGGCCGATCCGGTGATGCGGTAGTTCTTCCACCATTTCTCGGCCTTCAGTTCCTGGGTTTCGGCCCGGAAGTCGGCCAGGCGGAAGGTGGTATCGGCCAGTTTCTCGGGCGCGGGTTTTTCGGTGGCCAGGCTCACCAGCCAGATGATGAGCATGCTGAACACCAGCAGGATGGGTACGATGAACAGGAAGTGCATGTCGCCGAAGATCTGGTGGCGCCAGAACAGGAGCACCACGGCCAGCGCCAGACCGCCCAGCAGGCCCGCGAAGGCACCCTTGGCGTTGGTCCGCTTCACGAAGACGCCCATGAGGAAGGTGGCCACGATGGGCGGCGCAATGTAGGAGAGCATTTCCTGATAGTATTTCAGGAGCGAGCCGAATTTCTCGATGTTGGGCGCCCAGAGCGTAGCGATCACGATGATGACCAGGGCCGATATCTTACCCACCCGCACCAGCTTTTTCTGGTCGGCCTGCTTGTCCATCTTGGCATAGAAGTCCATGGTGAAGAGGGTGGAGGCCGAGTTCAGGATGGCGCTCAGGGTGGAGGTGAGGGCGGCCAGCATGGCGCTGAGCATGAGTCCCAGCACGCCGGCGGGCATGAGTTTGAGCACCATGGTGGGGTAAATCATGTCGGGGTTGTCCACGCCCGGGAAGAACTGGCGGGCCATCACGCCCGGGATATTGAATATAAACAGGGTGCAGAGTGTGAGCAGGCCCGCTAGCATGACGCCGGTGCGGCCCTGGTTCACGTCCTTGGCGCTGAGCACGCGCTGCACCAGCGTCTGGTTGTTGGCCCAGAAGTAGATGCCCAGCACGGGCATGCCCACCAGCAGGCCCAGCCAGGGGGTGGAACTGTCGTTGAGGGGCCGGATCAGCTTGGCCGCCACGTCGCCGCTCTGCATGAGGCCGGCAAAGTATTCGCCGCCGCCCTTGGCCAGGCAGATGCCCATCATCACCAGCGATCCCACCAGCAGCACCACGGCCTGGATGAGGTCCGTATTGATGGCGGCCGACAGGCCTCCGGGAATGGTGTAGGAGGCCGCAATCACGGCAAAGACCACCACGAAGACCCACAGTTCCACCTCGGGGAAGAGGAGTTTGAGGATGAGGGCGGCCGAATACAAGGCGCCGGCGGCATCCAGGAAGATGTTGCCGATGATACTGATGGCCGAGAAATAGTACCGGGCCCGGCTGTCGAAGCGCCGCTCCAGGAACTCCGGAATGGTAAAAATTTTGGACTTCAGGTACAGGGGCAGCAGGAAGACGGCAAAGAAAACCAGCACCCACACGCCCGTGAGGTTGTAGTTGAACACGGCGATGCCGGTGGCGTAGGCGTCCCCTGTCTGGCCGATGAGCGTGGTGCTGGAGATGCTGGCGGCAAACAGCGACAGGCCGATGATGAACCAGGGCGTGCCCCGCCCGGCCAGGAAATACGAACCTGCATTGCCGCTCTTTCCGTTCCGGAGTCCCCACCATACAATGAAGACGAGGTACAGGACGATGATAATGATGTCTATGAGGCCGATTCCGCTAACGTGCATAATCATGTGGTTTTAGTCCGATACAAAGATAGGAGATATATTCGGCCTTTTTATTTACAATGCAGCAAAAGATTGATACTATTTTGAATTTTTGCTACATTTGTGGCCATGAAAGACATCCAACAGGAAATAACGCCCGTAGAAAGTGACGACCTTTTTGTGGTCTTGGACCATCACGACGCCAAGTTCGATTACCCCATCCACTGCCATGCCGAGTATGAGGTGAACCTGGTGCTGCATTCGGAGGGGAAACACATCATAGGCACGCGTGAGGAACCGTTTTCGGCCGTGGATATGGTCATTATCGCCCCTTTCGTTCCGCATGTCTGGCGGGCCCGTGAGGAGGGCAACCGAGTGGTCACCATCCAGTTTTCGGGCAAGATGCGGGAGTTTCCCATCATGCAGCTCCGGCAGTTCCGGAGCATCGAGTCTTTCCTGGGAAGGGCGGTTCCTGCCGCAAAATATAATCTTTCCGACGACGACCCCTTGGTTTCCGAGGCGCTCTCCCTCACGCAGGCCAAGGGGTTTGACGCCACCATGCACTTTTTGCACCTGCTCAATTCCATGTCGGAGCGCCCCTTCACCGTGCTGGGCGATTTTGACACCGGCATCCGGGTGTCGCGCTCCCGCCGGGTGGCCCGGGTGATGGAATACTCGCAGACGCACCTCGGCGAGACCATCCGGCTTTCCGACGTTTCCTCGCTGGTGGGGATGTCCGATTCGGCCTTCTCCCATTTTTTCAAGAAGCACACCAACCTCTCCTTTATTACATACCTTAATAATTTAAGGATCTCCAAGGCGTGCCGGCAGCTGGAATCCACCGCCATGAGCGTGAGCGAAATCTGCTGGGACTGCGGCTTCAACAACAAGTCCAACTTCAACCGCATCTTCCTCCAGGCCAAAGGCATGACCCCCACCGCCTACCGCAGCTACATCTCCCGCATCCTCGTCTGACCGCCCCGCCCCCTTCATGGCCGCCCTGATCGGCCATCTCTTCCGCCGGTCCATCATTTTCGGCCGTTTTTGCTGGCTTAGCGGTCATTTTTGTCCGCCAGGCCATCATTTTTGTCCATTTTTGCTGGCTCAGCGGTCATTTTTGTCCGCCGGTCCATCATTTTCGTCCGTTTTTGACGGCTTGCCTTCGTCATGGCCGGCCCCGAACGGCCATCTCTGTGGCAAATGAAGGCACGGCGCAATTTTTGATGAAGGCCGGGGCATGTTAAGCTTTCGTCATTGCGTACTGTTACTCGCCTTTATTGCGCTGCCGCTCATGGCCAGCGCCCAGCAAATTGAACGGAAGTGGGGAGATATCGAGCTGGGAGAACCGGTAAGCGCATCCCAGGTTTGCCGTACTTTCCATCTTCCGGACATCTACGAGACGGTCAGGATGCATGAAGTCTCTTCCATCACGATAAGGCAGGAAATCCATCCGATACGGTTCTTTTCGGAGCCTTGGCAGGAAATGACTGTCGATTTTCAGAATCTGGACAATCGGTTAATAGCCCTCTATTTTTCCAAAAGTGCCGGTCCGGACGGTCAGTTGCTGAACAGGTACGACATCATGAAGCAGCAACTGGACCAGAAATATTATCCGGGCAAAGAAAGCTATTCGGAAAACGGCACGCAGATATCGTCCATCTGGGAAGACCAGGAAACCGCCCTTCGGCTCATTCTTACCCGAAATCCGGACAACAATCTCTTTACGCTCATGCTTTCCGTCAGCGATAAATCCCCTTCGGAAGTTTTTCGTATTTTTGAGTAAAGTGATTGTATGTCCATGCGGTGGTTTCGGTTCTGTTTGGTGGTGTGGACCCTGCTGTTTTTGGCGGCAGGGACGCTCTGGGCGCAGGTAAGCGTGCATTACACGCGGAACAATGCCCAGGGGAGCGGCAACGTTGCGCAGGCCGACGTTGGCGTTGTCCGGGTGGAGGTGCGTGACTCTCTGACCAAAGGGAAACTGGACGGGGCCCATGTGCGGCTGGTAGTAGGCAAAGATACCCTGCAGGGTGTTACCAACCTGGGGTCGTGCCTTTTTTCCTTGAGGGAACTCAGGCCCCGGGACGCCTGGGTCCTCACCTCCTATCTGGGCTATAAATCCCGCCGCGACAGTATCCGGATCCTTCCCCCCGCTCCTATATCTCCGTGGACGTGGGCATGCAGGAAGACCCTACCCAGCTCAATTCCATCATTGTGAAGGCCGATGCCGTGGCCGTGGTCCTGCATGGCGATACCACCGTCTTCAACGCCGCCGCTTTCGCCTCCATGCAGGGCGATATGCTCCGCGACCTGCTCAAGAAGTTTCCCGGCGTAACCATCAGCGGCAACGGTATCGAGTACCAGGGCAAGAAGATAGACCGCATCCTGGTGAACGGGACCAACCTTTTTGGCAAGGAGATCAACGATGCGATGGACATGGTGCTCTCCAGCGAGGTGCAGTCTGTGAAGGTGTACGAACAGACTGCCGTGGACGACCTTGCGGCCGATGGCACCCAGGCCCGGGAGCGCGTGATGGACATACACACCTGGAAGCCCATGGAAAGGGTGGGGCAGATGGGCCTGAACTTGAGCGCCGGTCCCTTCCTGAACGGGAATGGCGACTGGTTTGCAAGCGGACGGTTCTCCGTGGGGAATTACGACCTGAGCGAGATGCCCCGTGTGAGTGTGTCTTTATCCGGCATGCACAATGCCCTGGAAGTGGGTTATCCCGGCACAACCCCGGTGGACGCCTGTATGGCAGAGATTTCCCTGGGGAAAGACATACTCCGGAAAAACGGCTATCGGCACGTCTTTTCTTTCCATGCCGACGGGAACCGTTCGGAAAGCTGGACCTCCTCCGTCTTTTCTCCTGCGCAGACCTGGCGGGAGCGTCTGGATACCAGCCGAAGCATCGCGAACCGGCGGGACTTGAAGGCGGATTACATGGGGAACGGATATACCAAACTGGGGAAGCGGTGGATGTTTCGCTGGGATGCGGGCATGCATGTCAACAAGACGGTGGATTTGCAGGAAAGCGGCGCATCATCCCGGCAGGATGGCGTACTGTCGGCCTATCTGAAGAACCGGCAGGACACGACGACGAGCCTTCAGGCCAATACGCACCTGATGCTCCAGTACCGTTTCAAAAAGCCCAAACGCAGCCTGGGTATTACTTTGTCGGGGACCGGCACGCTGAAGCGGGGAAGTGGCGGCCGGGTGGATACCCTCCCGGGCAGCATGAGCCCCGAATGGCTGGGAAGCCGTCTCCGGTCCCGTTTCCTGAATCCCTCCCTGAGCCTGGTCTGGACAGAGCCCCTTCCGGGTAATTTCAGCCTGAAAGTCATGCCCCGGCTGAGCTATGTGCACAGCGTGCAGCAGAACCTGGTCACGAACCTTTTTGACGGCAGCCTGGATCTGAACAACACGCAGGACTATACCCATCGGCAGCTGGGCAGCAGCCTGGAAGCCTGTCTCACCTACGGGCAAAGATACAACGGCCTGTTTGCCCAGGCGCATGTGGGCGTCGTGGACTACCTGCAGATGCGCACCGAGGAACGGACCTACCCGGCCGATTCCCGGCGCCATTTCTTCCGCCCTTTCCTGCAGGCGGAGCTGGATTATTCCAAGGAAGTGCACCAGGTGAGTTTTACCTATAAAGAAAGTGAAAGCGTCCCGTCCATCGAGCAGCTCCGCGCCAGCATAGACGACAGGAATCCGCTCTTTCTGAAAGCGGGGAATCCAGACCTGGCCATGCCGGTAACGCGGACGGCCGTCGCCCTGTACGCCCTTTCCTTCCCCGAGATAGGCGGCACGCTCAGGATTCAGGCCGATGGCAGCCTGCAAAGCCGGAGAATCGCCAACCGCACCGTCTTTTTTGACCGGCCCACCCATTTGGAAGCCTATTCCTACACCGCTCCGGCCGGCTCCAGCCTGGTGATTCCGGAGAACGTAGACGGCGCCTGGAATGCCGGCGCCAGTGTGAGTTTCGGCCGGTTTGTATCGGCCCTTAAGACCAACTACTCTGTGAACCTCCAGGCCAGCGCCAGTGATTATCCCTTCTATCTGGCCGATGTCCTGTACGTCAACCAGGACCGGAGCCTGCCCATGTCTGCCATGGTTAGTCTGGGTTTGGAAAAGACCTCGGTGTATCTTTCGCTGGGCGCCTCTCCGGGCTGGGCTTTCCGCGATGGCCGGTGGCTCTACAATTACCTGGGATTAAACGGCCGCCTGAATTTCAAGCAGCGGTTCGGCGCGCATCTGGAATGGGATGCGGGCATTACGTATGACGGCTTCCTTTCTACCCAGGAGGGAGCGGCGTATCATAACGTCAATACGGACATGCAGCTAAGCTGGCTCTTCGGCCAGGAAAACCGCTGCCGCCTCACGTTGTTTGGCGCCGATCTCCTTAACAATGCCCGGTCGCGCTGGCAAAGCCTTTCCGACAACTGCGTCACGCAGTATTACACCCCCCAGCTGGGCCGCAGCGTGGGCATCGGCTTCCAATATATCTTCATGCGCCGCTGATGCCGCCGGGAGGCCGGCTTGTGGAAAACTTTGTTAATTAATTTTTTTTTCTTATCTTTGCAGCCCATTTTGCGGGGACATAAGCCCCAAAAAGTGGGAAGTAACTATAATTTATTTATTAACAAACATTTATGCCTACAATTCAACAACTTGTCCGTAAAGGACGCGAGCAGCTCGAGGTAAAGAGCAAGTCTCGTGCGTTGGATGCTTGCCCTCAGAAGCGTGGCGTATGTCTTCGTGTGTACACGACGACCCCTAAAAAGCCGAACTCCGCTATGCGTAAAGTAGCGCGTGTCCGCCTTT
>JAEEGL015015676.1_pt1 | contig 25117 bp, 24 predicted proteins | sample 9134231 | NCBI WGS metagenome assembly JAEEGL01 (sample SAMN16246548, study PRJNA631951) | gut metagenome | biome: gut microbiome; feature: rumen; material: fiber-attached | host: Bos | place: Iran: Karaj | collected 2018-10 | reverse complement strand
GGCGCTTTGCCGCAGCCGCATTTTTCTGTTTCGGCAGCGGAACCGATAACAACGGTTGAAAATATCAACACTACAGATAATAATAAACAAACAAGCTTTTTCATGATCGACTGCTCTTACGGCCCTTTCCGAGTATTCTTTATCCCCGATCGCAATCATTGTTTGCAATCCGGTCTATATTTAAATATATTCTTAATGTGTACAAAAGTCAAGGTAAAAAAACGCGCGCGGTTCCGCATCACGTCAGCCTTACCGCCGCTCCAGCGCATCACAATCACAAAAAAACAAAAAGAGCATCTTGCGATACTCTTTTTGTTTTGGCGCGCTTGAAGGGACTCGAACCCCTGACCCACTGCTTAGAAGGCAGTTGCTCTATCCACCTGAGCTACAAACGCATAATTGGAGCGGGTGATGGGAGTCGAACCCACACGACCAGCTTGGAAGGCTGGGATTCTACCGCTGAACTACACCCGCGGAGCAACGGAGATTATTTTATCATCAAACCGTTGCTTTGTCAATATTAATTTTTAATTTCACGCCGATTTGTAATCGACTATGATTGCGCCGTTTTCAACGTAAACGTTTATCTCTTCGATCTTTTCGTTGTATTTTGTAACGAGCAGCGTTGTGATCGGATCCTCTACCGAACGGCGGATGGCATGGCGGATATCACGCGCGCCGCGCACTCCTCCGGCGGCCTCTTTTGCGATCAGGGCGGGAACGTCTTCGGTGACGGTAAGCTTTACGCCCTTATCGCGCAGGCTCGGGATAAACTCTTTGATAAGGATATCCGCAATTTTGGTGTAATCCTCTTCCGTAAGCGTATTGAAGAAAACAACTTCGTCTACCCTGCCGATAAACTCGGGGCGCAGGAATTCCTTAAGCGCCTTCATCGCCTTATCTTTGTTTGCGGTATTCTTATCCTTGCCGAAACCGAGCAGATTTTCGCTGCGCTCGCTGCCCGCGTTGGAGGTCATGATGATCACGGTGTTTTCAAAGCTGATCGTACGGCCCTGCGCGTCGTTTGTTTTGCCCTCGTCCAGAATCTGCAGCAGGATGTTCATTACGTCCGGATGCGCTTTTTCGATCTCATCAAAGAGAATGACCGAATAGGGCTTTCTTCTTACTTTTTCGGTGAGCTGGCCGGCTTCGTCGTAACCGACGTAACCGGGCGGAGAACCGATCAGGCGGGATACGCTGAACTTTTCCATAAATTCGGACATATCCAGACGGATCAGCGTTTCTGGCGTATCGAACAGCTCGTTGGCAAGCTGTTTTACAAGCTCCGTTTTACCTACGCCCGTAGGCCCCACAAAGATAAAGGACGCGGGACGTTTTACCGGGCTCAGACGCACCCGGGAACGGCGGATCGCCGCGCAAACGGCCTCAACGGCTTCGTCCTGCCCGATGATGCGCGCCTTCAGGTGCGCTTCCATATCCACCAGCTTGCTCATATCGCTGTCCACGATCTTCTTTACCGGGATACCGGTGGAAAGGCTGATCACCTTGGCAAGGTCGTCCTCTGTAACGTAGTTATCCTCCGCCTTCACGCGCAGCTCTTCCAAACGTCCCTCGGACTGCAGGATATCCGCACGGATCTTCGCGATCGCCTCATAATCCGGGTTCTCCGTCTGCGCGATCAGCTCGGCTTCCGATTCCTTCAGCGTGTCGTGCTCACGCAGGGCGTTCTCGTAATCGCTGATTGCCTTGTTGCGGAGATTGGCGCAGGTGCAGGCTTCGTCCAGCAGATCGATGGCCTTATCCGGCAGAAAACGCTCGGTGATATATCGCTCGGAAAGCTGCACCGCCTTGTACAGAAGCGTATCGGAAATACGCACGCGGTGGTAGTTTTCGTAATATTCCTTGATGCCTTTAAGCATCTGATAAGCGTCCTCAATGGAGGGCTCTTCCACCTTTACAGGCTGAAAACGGCGTTCAAGGGCCGCGTCTTTTTCGATGTGCTTGCGGTATTCGGTAAACGTGGTTGCGCCGATCACCTGGATCTCCCCGCGTGAGAGCGCGGGCTTCAGGATGTTGGCGGCGTTCATGGAGCCTTCCGCATCGCCGGTGCCGACGAGATTATGCACTTCGTCGATAAACAGAATTATATTGCCCTCGGCCTTGACCTCGTCGATGAGGCCTTTGATACGGCTTTCAAACTGTCCGCGGAACTGCGTACCTGCAACAAGCGCGGTAAGATCGAGCAGATGGATCTCTTTTTCCCGCAGCTTTGAGGGCACTTCGCCCGAGGAGATACGGATGGCAAGCCCCTCGGCGATCGCGGTTTTGCCTACGCCGGGCTCGCCGATTAGGCACGGATTGTTTTTTGTACGGCGGCAGAGAATCTGGATAACACGCGAGAGCTCGTCCTGCCGGCCTACGATACGGTCGATTTTGCCCGCGGCCGCTTTTTTTGTTAAATCGGTGCAGTACAGCGAGAGAAACTTGCGGTTTGATTTTTTAGCGTCCTTTTTTTTATCGCCGGTTTTTCTTTTATTCTCTTTGGTATCGGCAAGCTCCGCGGGAAGATCCACGTCGTCGTCTTTTTTTGCGGAGGAGCTTTTTTGATCTCCGAACAGTCCCTGCAAAAACGGCAGAGTGGGGGCGCCGCCGTTTTCAAACGAATCGTCGTCCCCTTCGCTGCCGAGGAAAGCGCTGCCGAACTGTTCATTCAGCGAATCGATATCCTCGTCGGTGATGCCCATCTTGGAAAGCATATCCTTGATGGGACCGATATTCATTTCCATTGCGCATTTGATGCAAAGCCCCTCCTGCGTGGTCTTATCCCCTTCTATTTTGGAAATATAGATCACAGCAGGATTCTTTTTGCATCTTGAGCATAATTTTACATTCATGAAAGGTCCTTTCTGTTAAAACAGACGTTATCTTTTGGTGTTATGAGCCTTCTCTTTTGCTTTTTTAGCTTTTTCTGCTTTTTTTTGGGCTATCTCTTCAGCAACGCGCGCTTTCCCTTCGGGCGAAAAACGTTCCTTTACCTGACGGTGCGTTTCGGGCATGTAGCTGATAAACGCCACAAACGTCATAATCACGGAAATAACCACCAAAACCATCATAACCGCATCCGGCAGCGTAAACAGCTGGACGACAGCACCTTCAGCTTTGCGGAACGCGCCCACCTCAGGGCCGAACGCCATGATCGTGATCATAACGAGATAAAACGCCATCGTAGCGGCTTTGCCGTAAAACTCCGCGGCGCCGGGACGGATATGGAAGTAGATCATAAGCGCCCCGCCGATCAGCATAACAAGCTCTTTAACGATGAACAGCAGGAAAACCCATGCAAACAAATGGAGCGTTCTGTTATCGGCGTTATAAAATGTAAAGAACAGCATAATGGCTATTGTAGCCTGCGTAAGCTTATCCGCAACGGGGTCAAGCAGCTTGCCGAGCGCGCTCACCTGATTGAACCGGCGCGCGATCTTGCCGTCGAAAAGGTCGCTGAGACCGGACAGCGCAAGCACGACGACCGCCCATATCAGTTCGCCTTTGTAAAACAGATAAGCAAACAGGGGGATCAGCAGGATCCGTATAAACGACAGAAGATTCGGTACGGTCCAGACGTTACTGAAAATGCCTTCTTTGTTATTATTATTATCCATAAAACTTATCCTTTCCTTAAATGGCTCCCGCAATAAAACTGCAGAATATGGAGCCGGTTACAAGCTCGGTCAGTGTGTCGTTGGCAATAAGCGGAGAAACCACATTAAGAATCAGGCAGCATATTGCAATGGGGATCAAACCGCGCACGATACCGAAGATACCGCCGAACACACGGTTTGCTTTGTTAATGGAGTTCTTGTTTTTTTCAAAACAATATTTGTTTATAATATTCGCCAGTATAAGAAGTATAACCGACAGAATTATAAACAGAACGATGATTGTAATAATTACAAGTACTTTTGTAAGAATCGGCTGCAGATAGGCCGCTTCCGCCTCCGTAACGGACATAACGGGTTTGCCGCTGACATGCGTTTCGGGAATGAAATCAAAGAATTTGGCGATCGAGTACGCCCCCTCGGGAAGCGCCTCCTTTACGGCTTTAATCTGCTCATCTAAGGAAACCGTTACGACGCCGGACGGGAACAGTTCATTCATCTTCAGAATAACACGTTCTCTTAAAAAGGATTCGTAAACGTATCCCGCAACGGGACCTGCAACCGCTCTTGCGATCACCGCCGCAAAAATGTTGCCGGCAAAACGAAGAAGCGACTTTGCCAGTCCGTTTTTAAAGCCGATCAAAGCAAATAATATAAGCAATACACAGCAAACGATATCTATTGTATTCATTTAAGCATCCTCTCCGCTCATTGAATAAATACTGTAATTATATATACAGTTTGAAGTAAGCAGATAAATACGGTTTCCTGATATTACGGAATCGAGACATATTTCGGATAGTTTAATATGCCCTATCATTACGTCTTTGGAATTAAATATTTCGATTTCATTCCCGAAGATGAACGCCACGGCGTTTTCTCCGGCGGCAACTGTGTTGAGGGGCGTACTGTAGGTATGCTCAAACGTATCTTTGAATCCTTTATTGAAAACATAAATTTTAACGTTATTATTGTTTCCGTAAAGATTCGCGGCAGATATCCCCATCCCCTCTTTGTACATATCGGTATGTTTTAATTCATTGGATGAATACGCCGCCAAAGAGTTTTTATCACCGGATGAATCAAGCAGATAAGTATTTTTTTCCGTAAACACGCAAAGCTTCTTCTGCGATACGAATTCGGTTTTGTAAGCGTTCTCTCCCGGAAGCTCAACAGTGAAGACAGGTTCATTTTTGCTGAAACTGAAGAACACGACTTTACTCAGGCTCTCGGCATTGTTAACGGATATCAGGCATACGGCGGCCGACTTTCCGTTTGGAGATAAAGCGACATCCAAAACATAATCCGCGCTGCTCCATTCAAACAGCTTTTTTCCTTTTTTGGAAAATGCGAATAAATGCGATTGATGCCCCGCATCCGCGTTGAGGACATAAACGTAAGTGCCGTTATCCGTAATATCCGCACACGTGACCGTAGAATCAAACTGAAGTTCTTTATACTTTACGGCGTTTTTTTCAATACGAAGAGCGTTTCCGCCGCGATCGAACAAGAGCGCGTTTTTATTGGATGTAACCAATACGGGGTCGTTAAAAGAATGCTCATTCGTATTTAAAAGGTCCCCGTGCTGATCTACGTAATGCAGTGCGTTAGACGTAAGGATCGCCACACCGGAAGAATACGCGCGTATGTCCGCCACGGTTTCGGCGTTGATCACATACGGTACGCCGTCGCCGTTATTGTTATTCCTTATGATTTGCACGATCACAACAGACGCGGCGGTAATAACGATTACAACCAGAATGATCAATGCGATAACCGTACGTATGTTCCTGTGTCCAGCAGCTGTTTGTTTTTTTGTTTTTTTGTTTTTTTCCGTTTCTTCAGGTTCAGACGACGGTTCCGGATGCGGAGTGTTATCAATTTCCATTTAATTCACGTCCCCCAAAATTGACTTTATTCAGGTACAAGCCGTACGGCGGCATCGTTTTTCCTGCCATTAACCTGTTTTTGGCGTTAATAATTTCCGGTATGCTTCCCGGGGCGATCTTATCCTCCGCAATATAAAGCAGGGTTCCCGCCATAATGCGGACCATATTATACAGAAAACCGTCCGCCTCCACATGGAAAACGATTATATCGTTTTCCCTGAAAACTCCCGCGGATAGTACCGTGCGCACGTTAGAACGCACCGCGGCGCCTGCGGCGCAAAAAGAAGTAAAATCGTGCGTTCCGAGAAAATCCTGCGCTTCACGGTTTAACAGCTGCGCATCCAACGGATGCTTACAGTGTGTGGCTCGGTTGATGTAAAACGGATTCATTATTTTTGAATCGTATATTACATAATGATATTCTTTTGAAACGCAGCTGAAGCGGGCGTTAAAACCGTTAGAGACGGTCTGACAGCCGATCACGGCTATTTCCTGCGGCAGATAGAAATTCAAACCGGAAACGACCGTATTCAGTTCCATTTGTTTCCCTGCAATAAAATTTGCTTTAAAGCATTTGGCGTGCACGCCTGCGTCGGTTCTGCTGCATCCCGTAACGCTGACCTGTTCACCAAACAGATGAAATATCGCCTCTTCCAGTTTTTGCTGAACCGTTACGGCGTTTTCCTGCCGCTGCCAGCCGTGGAACGCCGCGCCGTCAAACATGAGCGTCAATAAGTAATTCATTACATCACCGATTCAAAAATAAACCAGTCGTTGATTTTATAAAAACTGGTAAATATTGCGGCGAATGTTAAAATCGCCATTACCGCAAAACTTAAATAATCGCGTAGAGACAGACGCATAATCTTCATTCTGGTGCGTGATGCTCCGTCCGTATAACAACGGCATTCCATGGCGACGGCAAGCTCGGCGGCCCTGCGAAATGCTGAGATGAACAACGGGATAAATACGGAGGTCATGGCTTTTAATCGCTCGCCGAGACTGCCGTTGTCAAGTTTTGCTCCCCTTGCTTTCTGCGCACTCATAATGATATCGATTTCGCGGATCAGCGTAGGAATGAACCGCAGCGCGATCGTCATCATCATAGCAAGAGAATGCACCTTTATCTTGAATACTTTTAAAGGGGAAAGCAGCCTTTCTATGCCGTCTGTAAGCATTGTGGGTGAAGTTGTATAAGTTAAAAGAGAGGTAAGCATAATCAAAGATATGATTCTTACCGCGAGAAAGACGGCGCTGTAAACGCCGTTGTCCGTTATGGCAAAGCTGTATTTTTCAAACGGTTTCCATAACACGTTTCCTTCTTTGTTGTAAAATAGCTGCAGCGCGGAGGTAAACAGTATAATAAATATGATCCCCTTTAAGCTTTTCCATAAAAGCCGAGGCGAAATACGCGAAACAAGAACGCATGCTACCGAAAAAACAAGCATCAGGGAAAGCGAAAAGAAGTTTTTGCAAATAAACAGCGCAACGATAAAAAGAATGGTAAGCACGATTTTTGCGCGTGGATCGAGTTTATGGATCAAAGATTTTCCGGGAAAAAACTGCCCTATGGTAATATCTTTAATCATCGTTTTCGCCCCCTTTCAGCAAACGTACGATCTGCTGTGCGGCAGCGTCAAGGGTATAAGCCTCTTTAATACCGTAACCTTTTTGTTTTAAAGCAATAATAATTTTTGTAAACGAAGGGACGTTCAGTCCCATGCATACAAGCTCGTCGCTGTGACTGAATACTTCCTCTGCCGAACCGTAGAAAGCGACCTCGCCTTTGTTCAGTACAAGGATGCGGTCCGACATTGCGGCCGCAATTTCCATGCTGTGCGTTACAAGGATTACCGTAGCGCCGGTTTCTTCACGGTAACGTTTTATCATTCTTAAAACGGATTCGCGTCCGGAGGGATCGAGTCCTGCGGTAGGCTCATCCATAATTAAGACGTCCGGAAGCATTGCCATCACGCCTGCGATAGCGCAACGCCGTTTTTGTCCTCCGGAAAGATCGAACGGAGACGATTCGAGTTTTTCATGCTTCAGATGCACGAAATCCGCCGCCTGCAGCACACGTCGTTTTACTTCTTCCGCCGAAAGTCCCATATTTCTCGGGCCGAACGCAATGTCTTCGAAACAGGTCTCCCCGAAAAGCTGGTATTCGGGATACTGAAAACAGAGACCGACACGGAATCTTGCGGCGCTGACAGTATTTTTATTGGAATTGATATCTACACCTTCCAGAAGGATCCGTCCGGCTTCGGGTTTTATAAGCGCATTCATCATCTGCATAAGCGTGCTTTTACCGGAGCCCGTATGCCCGATCACGCTGACGCACTCCCCTTTTTCCACGGAAAAAGAGACGTCTTTTAACGCCTGCACCTCAAACGGCGTTTTGTGCCCGTACCCGAAAGATACGTTTTGTATCTCAATAAATGCCATTTACAGCTCCGATTCTCTTTTCTATCTCGGCAATGAATTCTTCTTCTGTTAACAAGTCGGTTCTGAACGGTACGCCGCTGTTTTGTATCGCGACGCATAAACGCGTGGTATCCGGAAGCGTCAATCCGCTTTTTATAAGACGATCACGGCCGGAGAATATCTCCCGCGGCGTCCCTTCCGCCGCAATGGCGCCGTTATCGGCGATCATAACGCGATCCGCACCGATCGCCTCTTCCATAAAATGCGTGATTAATATGATCGTAATACCGTGCTCTCTGTTCAATTTTTTTATCGTATTTAATACGTCCGCCCGGCCTTTGGGATCAAGCATTGCGGTAGGCTCGTCCAGAACGATGCAAGCAGGCCGCATCGCGATAATCCCTGCTATGGCTACGCGCTGCTTTTGTCCGCCGGATAAACGGTGTGTTTCAGAAAAACGCCTTTCGTACATTCCTACGGCTTTCAGCGCCTCATCCACGCGCGCACGGATTTCGTCCGGCGGGATTGCAAGGTTTTCCGGCCCGAACGCAACGTCTTCCTCTACAATCGACGCAACGATCTGGTTATCGGGATTCTGAAAAACCAAGCCGACTTTTTTTCTTACTGCGATCTCGTTTTCAGGTTCGGATGTGTTGAGTCCGTCCACGGTTACCGTACCCTTTGCAGGAACAAATATTGAATTGCAAAGTTTTGCAATCGTTGATTTTCCGGAACCGTTGTGTCCCAGAATAACCAGAAATTCGCCTTTGTCAACTGTAAAGCTCACATCCTTTACAGCATAAGCAGGGGTTTTGTTTTCCTCATCGTATGAAAACCATACGTGATCAAAAGACAGCAGCACATTATTATCCATCGTTTTCACTTTTTCCAATAAGCGGAAGCTCCGCTTGGGAGAACGAGCCCGGTAGATTCGGCACGCAGGCCTATTTCATCGGCAAACACGTTTCCGCCGTTTTTTTTCGCGATCACCAAGCCCAGGATGTACGCCATAACCGAAGGTGAAAGCCCCGTGGTATAAGAATTAATTAAAAACAATTCCGCATTATCACTTAAAAGCATTGCGGCTTTTTCACACAGACGATATACTTCCGCTTCCAGCTTCCAGACTTCCCCGCCCGGACCTCTGCCGTAAGACGGCGGATCCATAATGATGATCTCGTATTTGTTTCCGCGGCGGATTTCACGCTCTACGAATTTTATACAGTCGTCAACAAGCCAGCGAACGTTTTTATCGGCAACGCCTGAACTCACGGCGTTCTCTTTCGCCCACTGAACCATCCCTTTCGCCGCGTCCACATGCGTAACGGACGCGCCTGCCTGTAAAGCGCTTACCGTAGCGCCACCCGTATATGCAAACAGATTCAGCATGCGCACCGGAACTTTGCTGGCACGGATGATTTCCGCTGTCATATCCCAGTTAACGGCCTGTTCGGGAAAAATACCGGTATGTTTGAAGCCCATGGGCTTTACGTTAAATACCAAGTCCCTGTATCGTATCTGCCAGGAGTCCGGTAAAGAGCGGTACTGCTCCCAACGGCCGCCGCCGGAATTGGAGCGGAGATACCTTGCGTCCGCGCTGCGCCATAAAGGATCGTTTTTCTGCGTCTGCCAGATCACCTGCGGGTCCGGCCGAATCAGCACGTTCTTTCCCCACCGTTCCAGACGTTCTCCGTCAGAGCAATCAATCAGCGTGTAGTCTTTCCAGGCATCGGCAACTCTCATTATATCAGCCTTTCCCGTACCACTTCTGCAATCTGAGAAGCGACGCGATGAATCTGTTCTTCATTTTTGCCTTCCAGCATAACGCGGACGAGCGGCTCGGTTCCGGAGGCACGGACAAGCACACGTCCGGTTTCGCCGAGCTCTTTTTCCGCCTCTTCAATAGCAATCTTAATGTCGTTATCCTCAAATAGGCGCAATTTGCCGAGAGACGAAACCTTAACGTTGATAAGAACCTGCGGGAATATCTCGATCTCCGAAGCCAGCTCTTTCAGCGAACGTCCGGTTGTACGAATAACGTTCAGAAGCTGTACAGCCGTAATCTGTCCGTCGCCCGTGGTGGCATGGTCCAGAAAAATAACGTGGCCCGACTGCTCACCGCCGATATGATATCCTTTTTCAAGCATTTTTTCGAGAACGTATCTGTCGCCGACCTTCGTTTTTTCGCATCGGATGCCGTATTTTTCGCAGAAGGCAAACAGCCCCATGTTGCTCATTACAGTTGTTACAAGCGTATTTGCATTCAGTCGTCCGGCGTCTTTCATCGCTTTTGCGCAGATAGCCATGATCTTATCGCCGTCCACAAGCATGCCGTCCTCATCAACACAAAGAAGGCGGTCGGCGTCTCCGTCGAAAGCGAAACCGAGATCGAACCCGTTTTGCTTAACGTATTCCTGCAGCGCTTCTATATGTGTGGAACCGCAGTTCTTATTGATGTTTTCGCCGTCGGGACGGCAATTGATCACCGTGCACTCGGCGCCGAGACGGCGGAACAATTCGTTTGCAGTCTCACTTGCGGAACCGTTTGCGCAGTCGATTGCGATCCTCATGCCGTAAAAGTGTGTAACAGCCGTGCTTTCAATATGATGAATATAGTCTTTTAAAGCATTCCTGCCGGATGTTACGGAACCTACGGCAGCGCCGACTTTCAGCGGCGGCGGGATGATCTCATCGAGAATGATCGCTTCGATTTTTTCTTCCATTTCATCAGGAAGTTTATAACCGTTGGAACGGAATATTTTAATTCCGTTATATTCGCAGGGATTATGCGAAGCGGAAATCATTACGCCGGCGTCGTAGGAATACTCTTTTACAAGAAAAGCTACGGCGGGCGTAGGCACTACGCCAAGCTGAAGCACATCGCACCCTACGGAGCAAAAGCCGGCGGCGATCGCGCAGGAAAGCATATCGGCTGAGATCCTGGTATCCGTACCCACAAGGATCTTCAGTTTTTTGTTTCCGTTCTGTTCGCCGAGCACCATCGCGGTCGCTCTGCCGATTATCATAGCAAGCTCGCAGCTGATCTCCGTATTTGCAATTCCTCTTGCACCGTCGGTGCCGAATAATCTGCCCATAATAATACCTCTTATCGGTTAGTTTTGGGGGACGGGGATCCCCAGATGGATGTACGCCGCATTGGTAACCGCCCTTCCGCGCGGTGTGCGGGCCAAAAAACCGATCTGCATCAGATACGGTTCGTAAACGTCCTCGATCGTAACGGATTCCTCGCCGATTGCAGCGGCGATCGTTTCCAATCCTACGGGGCCGCCGTTATAGTTATGGATCATTGTTGTAAGCATACGCCGGTCTATGGAATCGAGCCCGAGCTCGTCTATATCCATACGGGACAGGGCGTTCTGTGCATCCTCCAGCGTTATGGTACCGCTGCCCATGACCTGTGCGAAATCACGCGCACGTTTAAGCAGCCGGTTAGCGATCCTCGGCGTCCCCCTTGAACGGGACGCGATCTCGATTGCGCCCTCTGTATCGATATCAATGCCGAGAATTCGCGCGCTTCGTTTAACGATGTTGCTCAATTCTTCCGGCGTATAGAGCTCCAGCCGCAATACCACGCCGAAACGGTCGCGCAGCGGCGCGCTCAGGGCACCGGCTCTGGTTGTTGCGGCAACTAACGTAAAGGGCTGCAGATCCAAACGGATCGACCTGGCTGAAGGGCCTTTGCCTATGATGATATCGATCGCGTAGTCTTCCATCGCGGGATACAACACTTCTTCAACGCTTCTGGACAACCTGTGTATTTCATCAATAAAAAGGATGTCGCCCGCATTCAGGTTCGTCAGCAAAGCGGCAAGATCGCCGGGCTTTTCTATCGCCGGACCGGAAGTAATCCGGATCTGTGTGCCCATTGTATTTGCAATGATCCCTGCGAGCGTTGTTTTGCCGAGACCGGGCGGACCGTAAAGAAGAACGTGATCGAGCGATTCTCCTCTGCCGCGCGCCGCCTGCATATATATATTCAGATTTTCCTTTACTTTTGTCTGTCCGATGTATTCATCCAGCGTTTTCGGCCGCAGGGATACCTCAACGTCGCTGTCTGCCTCGTTGAATTCTGGAGACGCCAATCTGAAATTATCCTCTTCGTAAGAACTGATAGCCATGTGTTATCCTCTTTTTTAATACAGCTTTTTTAATCCGATTTTTATTAATTCTTCTATGCTCATCGAAGGATCTGTGCCCGAAAGAGCCTTCGTTGCGTCCGCTGCGGAAAATCCGAGCGACGTTAACGCGCTTACCGCTTCCGAAATATTACCCCCGAGGCTCACCTGCTGCACGGAACCGATCTCATCCTTGGACATGTGCGAAGGCGCCAGCTTTGCCATTTTATCTTTGAGTTCAAGGATCACGCGCTGCGCGATCTTCGGACCGACGCCCTGCGCACGGGTAATCGCCTTTACGTCCCCGGCGGCGATGCTCAAAGCAAGCGCGTTCGGCGTATTCTGAGACAAAATCGATATGGCGGCTTTCGGGCCGACGCCTGAAACGTCGATCAGCATTTTGAAAAACGACAGCTCCTGCGGATCGGCAAAACCGAACAGTTCAAGCGCATCCTCGCGTACAGAAAGATAGGTATACAGCATGGCCGTTTCGCCAACGTGTCCTATGTTTTTCAGCGTATTCAGCGATACGGTACAGTGAAACGCCACGCCGCCGCATTCGAGCGCTACGCTGGTAAGATCGGAATATACGATTTTTCCGGTTATTGAATAAAACATAACTGTATTGCGGCAAAAAGCCGTCCTTTCTTTGTGGATTAACGGATATTGCGATACACGGAACCGCTGGAGTGCGCGTGACACAACGCCAAAGCGAGCGCATCCGCAGTATCGTCCGGCTTTGGTACGGCATTCAGCCCGAGCAGCTGCTTTGTCATTTCCTGTACCTGTTTTTTCTCCGCCCTGCCGTACCCTACAACGCTTTGTTTTACCTGCAGCGGCGTATACTCAAAAATCTCTGCGCCGTTTGCCTGCGCCGTGAGCAGGATCACACCGCGCGCCTGCGCTACGTCGACGGCTGTTTTTTTATTGGTATTGAAAAACAGCTTTTCAATGGACATCGCATTCGGATGATATTTTTGGCACAAATATGACAGGTCCTGATATATTACATGCAGACGCGCCGGAAAATCCATTCCGGCCGGGGTTGTGACTGCACCGAAATCAAGCACCTTAATTCTGTTGTTATCGTATTGCAGAACGCCGTAACCAACGATTGCATAACCCGGATCAATTCCTAAAATGATCATAGTATTTTCCTATAAATATTTATATTTTAGTATATCATAGTATTTTAAGAATAGCAATAATAAAATAATATATATTTGGATCAAATAAAAAACTGCAACCTGTTGGGCGCAGTTTTTATTGCTATTTGTATTTCTTATACCTATACCGTATTCATTTCCGATTCAAAAGACTTTTTCAGTTCGGTAATTATTTTCTTTTCTATCCGTGAAATATAACTTTGCGATATCCCCAGCGTATCCGCAACTTCTTTCTGCGTGTATTCCCTGCTTCCGCATAGTCCGAAACGCATACAAATTATTTTTCTTTCTCTTTTTTTAAGCTTTGCGATGCACTGCATCAAAACTCTTATTTCATCTTCGTTTTCTATGTTCTCTCCGACTGCGTTTTCTCCTGTAGTTAATATATCGCTTAAAAGCAATTCATTTCCGTCCCAATCAATATTCAAAGGTTCGTCAATTGAGATTTCGGAGCCTTTATTCGAGGCTTTTCTTAAAAACATCAATATCTCATTTTCAACGCACCGGCTGGCGTATGTTGCAATTTTAATGTTTTTTTCCGGGCAATAGGTTTTTACGGCCTTAATCAGTCCTATCGTACCGATAGAAATAAGGTCTTCTATATTTACGGAGGAACTTTCAAATTTTTTCGCTATATATACCACAAGGCGCAGATTGTGAATAATCAGCTTTTCCCTCGCAGCTTCGTTTCCGTTCAATAGTTCCTGAATGCACAGGTTTTCCTCTTCTTTTGTTAAAGGAGGCGGCAATGCGGGACTTCCGTTAATAAAAAACAGCTTATTCAGAATTACACTTCCGCTGTTTCTGTGTCGCAGTAAACATTTGATTATTTCGATCGGGTTCATTATGATAACCGCCTTCTTTCTAAATCGTTCTCTCGTTTATCAAAGCCTGATATTTCTCGTATCCCAACGGGTCTTTTGTCAATGCAACGCAAACGTTGTTTAATGTTCTGTTTTCGGTATTCCCGTGAATCTCCGCCCGGTCAGCCGTGAACGACGGCAGATAAGCCTCTCCGGCAATCGAAGCGATCGGCAGCAACCGAACCGGTACCTTTTTATGTAAAAACGATAATGTATCCTCGCAGATTTCTTTTTCTCCGAACAACATAAATATATTTTTCTCATTCATAATTATTACAGGCATATCAAAGTATATGTCCTTTACACTGTTTCCCGTATCAAACAGAGCTTTTAACTGAATCTCTTTTCCTTTTGCGTGAATCGTTAAATCGTAAATCATATTGCGGTGATTATAGCGCAGAATTTTCTTTTTAATAAACAGTAAAACAATATATACCGCAACAGAAAGGAGCAACAAAGAATATATGCTCAAATTATAATAAACCGTTCCGTTGTTTACAGTTATATAATCTGAATTAAAATACGAATTTGCCGCGTATATAATGCCGGCATAAAGATAAGAAGTCAAAAATAACAGCATTCCGTATTTAATGATCAGGTTAATACGTTTCAGTGCAAATGCGGTTGTAACAATAAGCACGCTTGCCGCAGCCTTTGAAATCAACAGAATCAACAAATGCAACGGCCGAACAAGCAATATAAGCGAATAGAATCCTCCGATGGCAGAAGCCGCAGTTATGCGCAGCAATGTTGTATGACGGCCCGCGAATACTTTTACGGAAAGAAGTAGGATAAACGTAAATACAGTGTTCAAAAATACAAGAACATCTGCATAAACCACTTTCTGCAAAGCAAAAGCCGCCTTTCATGTTTCTGTTCACCATATGCAGATATTATAATATTGCGATCAGAATTAATGTGTCGTATGATGTAGACACAAAAAAAAGATCTGCCGTATTTTTCGGCAGATCATACATGTATTATTGATCGTTTTATACTGTTTTGCACGCGAGGCATACCCATCCTTTATTCTCGCGTTTTTCCACAACCCGGAATCCATTCGCCGCCAAAACGCCGCAAACCTCATCTGCGCGCGCGTCGATGATTCCCGAAACGATGTAAACGGCGCCGGGCAGCATAAACCTTTTAATCTGCGGTGTTAATTCGATAATCGCATCAGCAACGATATTTGCGGTAATCACGGAGTATTTTCCACTAACATGATCTGTAAGATTACCGCGGATCATTTTGTACGACGGTTCCGAGAAGCCGTTTAACGCACCGTTGCTGACAGCAACTTTTACGGCAAGCTCGTCAATATCGACGCCCACAACGCTTTTTGCTCCAAGCAGCATCCCCGCTGCGGAGAGTATTCCGCTGCCGCAGCCTACGTCAAGCATAACAGAATCCTTATGAATATGGTTCTCCAGCTCTTCCAAACATAAACGCGTGGTTTCGTGGGCGCCGGTACCGAAAGCGATTCCGGGTTCAAGATGAAGCACAAAACGCCCCATGGGATTGTATTCGTCTATCCAAACAGGATGAATCAGCAGCTTTTTTCCAATCGCGACGGGCTTAAAATACTGTTTCCAGTTATTCTCCCAATCCTCTTTATTGCAGGAGAATATTTCAAGCGCATAAGTAATGCGTTCCGCGGATAAACGGCTCTCAATAAAGGATACGGCCTCCGTAGGATTGTCATTTTCAGGGATGTACACATGCACGATCCCTTTTGAACGATCTTTTTGAAGAAGCTCTTCGTCTATCAGATCGATATTGGCGATCTCCCATGCTTCGGCTTCCAGATCAGAATAGTCTTCAATATATATCCCATACGGCACCGTAAGAGAAACAATCGCCGATGTGCGTTCAAGATCTTCCGTAGAAACCGTAACTTTAACTTCCACCCAGTTTTCCATATTATTTCTCCGCGATCATTTCTTTATGCACCGAACCGTTTTCCGCAGCATCCGTCTTCTGCGTTTCTTCTGCATCCGCACTCTGCGTATCATCGTTTTCGGCGAGCTGCTGTTCCTCACCGTTCTGCTTTTCCTCTTCCGGGACCTGTTCCTGCTTTTCGTCTGTCAGCGGACTGATTTTCCAATCAAAGTTTACATCTGTAACGATCGGTTTTCTACCGTGGTTATAAAATTTTCTGTCCTCAAGCGCCCACACTTTATTTGTAAACGCGCCCGGCATAATATCACGCACAACGCTTTCTATTTCGTAAATATCAGCGTCAAGCGTATCCAACGCCGAAAGTATCTCCGCCTCCAAAAACAGGGGCCGTACGGCTACGCCGTATTCGGGGATTCCGTGATGCGAAATGAGCATATGCTCGATCAGGGTACGCGTTTCATCGCTGATTTCATTTTCTTTTCCGATTTCCTCAATGATCATAGCTCCCTTTACAAGATGCCCGATCAGCGTACCGGGAACTGTGTATCCGTCCACCAGACCGGTCGGAGACAGACTGAATTCTTCCGATTTCGCAATATCATGAAGGATCACGCCGCAGAGCAGCAGATCTTTATCTACCGAAGGATACAACGCGGCGACGGCCTCTGCAATTCTGCAGATGGATAAAGTATGCATCAGCAGACCGCCGCGAACGGCATGATGCAGCCGGAACGCAGCGGGCAGTTCCATGATTCTGTCTTTGTATGTCTCCAGTACGGCAGCCGCAAGTTTTTTTAATTCTTCATCAGAGAAGGAGTTTATGTATTCTATGATTTTATCGTACATAAACTGACCTTCAAAAGAAGCGCTGGGAATATAATCGGCAAGATTCACGTCGTCCGATTCAAGTGATTTGCGAATTCGTTCTACACGAAACTGCGGCTGGTTATTATACATGCTCAGACTGCCGCGGACAAGATAGATCGTATTGATCACGGGCTTATCGGCGTCGGTGCCGGAAAAATCCCATTTTTTTGCAACGTAGTCGGTTTCGCCGTCATAAATGACCATATCAAGATATGAGCTGCCGTTTTTGGACAGTTTCTTTTCGCAGGATCGAACCAGAACAAAGCCTTGCAGCGTACCGTTTTTATCTATTTCCTTAAGTTTCATGCCAATCCCTTTCTGTAACAGCAAACGTTATTTAATCTTCTGCTATTATACTAAAGCAATAATAAAAATACAAGCCTAATTATTCCTCTGATTTATAAATCGGACAGAGCCTTAAATACGTACCCTTTTTCTCTTGCAGCATCTATAATATCCGCAAGCGCAGCGGCGTTATCCGGGGAAACAGCGTGAAGCAGTATTACGGCCCCGGGATGCAGACGGCTGATTACGGTTTCAAGCGCGTAAGCAGGTCCTTTTTGATTATTCAGGTCCCAGTCGGCGTAAGCGATAGACCAAAACACACAGGTGTAACCCATCTCGTTCAGCATTTCCAAAGCATTCTCGCTGTACTTGCCCTGTGGAAAACGAAAATACAGCGCCGAATACCCAAAGTGCTCCCTTAAATAATCGTCGAACCCCTTCACTTCGGAATACATTTTTTCTCTCGATATTTTAGAAAAATCGGGATGCGTAACGGAATGATTCCCTACGATATGCCCTTCGTTGATCATCCGCGCGATCAGTTCGTTATTTTGCTTCATCTCCGGCAGCGTACAGAAAAAGGCCGCCTTAACGCCTTTATCCCGCAAGACGTCCAGAATTTTGGACGTATAACCGTTTTCGTATCCGCAGTCGAAAGTAAGATATAACTCCTTATCCGCAGCTGCACTGTTATAACATATTGCGTTAAAACCGTTTGCATTAAAAAAAACTTGATTATTAATGCTAACCGTATTCGGTTTTTCGTCCTTCGCGACGCCGAAACCGTAAGCAAGGCTTTTTTCGGACAGCTCTTTATTATTCACAAAAGAGAGATCGTTAAAATCTGACGGAGGCAAAGGCTCCAGTCCGGTAAAGGTTTTATCCGTCCCTGTATTTTCCCCGTAAAAACAACCTTTGTGATTATCCTGCGCAACAGGTGAAACTTCCGGCTGTGAGAAAGTATCACTTTCTGTGCTGTTTGTACTATTCATTTCTTTTTGTGCAGCGTTATTTCTGCCGGATGCGTTCAAATCGCATCCAAGCAGAATCAGACATGATATAAAAATCAGTATAACATACGCTCTTCTCATAATACTTCCTCAATTCGACACATCGTTACTTTATGTTTGTCCGAAAGACGCGTTCTCCCGGACGTTAATCATGTTATTTACTTTACAATACTCTGCACGCTTGTAAGGGCCGAATCCAAAGCGTCCAATGCTTTCGTGGCGGTTTTTTTTACTCTTTTTTTCATAGAATTTCCGGAACCGATCAGTGCCGTACCCATCATGACCGTCCCCCCTACCGCCATAGCGGAACCGACGACTTTCATAACAGAACTTGTTTTTGTTGTCATTATAACACCTCCGTCGAATTGTAGTATATACGGAAAGTAAAAAAATATTTTACTTTTTTTCGGATTTGTGTTATGATTCGAATTTGAAAGGACAGATGCTTTATGTACGACCTGAACATTGTACTTGTGGAACCCGAGATCCCGCAGAATACCGGCAATATCGCGCGCACGTGCGCTGTGACCGGCGCCAAACTGCATCTGGTGGAACCGATGGGTTTTAAGGTGGACGATAAAAAACTGAAACGGGCCGGACTTGACTATTGGCATTTTTTGGATATAACCTATTATCCGTCTCTTGCCGATTTTACGGAAAAACATAAAAACGACGTTATGTTTTATTACTCCACCAAAGCAAACCGTAAATACACGGACGTTGCATATCCCCCATCGGTTTATCTTGTTTTCGGCAAAGAAACCGCCGGTCTGCCCGAAAGCCTTTTATTTAATCATCCCGAACATACGGTACGCATTCCGATGATCAGCGACGCGCGAAGTTTGAATCTGTCCAATTCCGCTGCGATCGGCGCATACGAAGTATTACGGCAATGGAACTTCCCCGCACTTGCCGAAAAAGGCGAACTAAGGGATTATAAATGGTAAAATTTATTAAATCTATTGATGAATTCAAAAATATGTGATATTATAAATTAAAAAGGAGGTGAATACACACATGGATGAATCCATTCAGAAGTTTGTAGATTTTATTTACATGCTTATTGATCTTATCAGAGATCTTGTTCTCTCTGTAAGCGGAAAAGGCAACAAACAGACTACGGAAGACGATACAACCGAACCGCAGGAATAAAATAAGGCTTTTTCAAAAAGAGCAGCCCCGAGGGCTGCTTTTTTCATTTCAGATTATTAACGGAAAACCGTTCAAGTCAAGCGACTGCCAAACTTTTTTCATTGGAACTCGTTTTCGGTTATACCATTCCGCAAACGTATGACCGGCCTCATAGGTTACCATTCAACATCGTCGCTCGTGGCGTTGAAATCGGTAAAAAAACGGGACTTCATAAGCGCATATACTTATAAATATACTTTAATTAATTTAATGCATTTGTTTTTTAATATACACCTTGACAAAGTACCATGATGCTGTTATACTTCAATTAATTAATTCAGAAAGGAGACGGACATAATGATGAAGCTCAGAAAATTGCAGATGAATAATTACGCGGTGTTGTTGTGTCTGTGCGCCTAAACGGATACTTTTTTATCCATGCAACCAATAGCGCCGCTTCGTGCGGCGTATTTTTATTATAACTCAGAATCATGGATCGAGCAGGAGAATTATTGAATGTTATATAAAAAGAAAAAAACTTTGCCGCAACAAAGAAAATACCGGGCGGATGCTTCGGAAACTGCGGCGTTTGAAAAATACGGATTAAAAACCGATAATATTGTATTTCTGATCAGAGGTGACATGGACGAAGCCAACAATTATTGCGACAGTTGGCTTTGGTTTGACGCCGATTCGCTTACCGCTGCAAAAGGCGACATAAAGATCAAACATGATAAAAACAGAAAAAAAAGGCTGTCACCCGATATTGAGATATCCGAAGTAAAACAGATCCCGATCACAGAGGCTGACCGCGCTGTATGCGAAAGATATGTTTCAACCGGCAGGATTATTTTCATGAAGGATGAAACGCCTGTATATTCTATAGGTTTTTCACTGGGGAAAATAGAGGAATTCTCTCGTTTTACCGACGCATTTAACGCGTATGTAAAAAAAGAAGAATTCGATTATTCCGCCGAAGAAGAGAAACCGGAAGGAAAATGCAAAAAATGCGGCGCGCCGTGTCCCGCAGATAAACCCTACTGTAAAAAACACGATAAAAAAAGTGCGACGGCAGTACGTTTGTTCAAATTTTTCGGGGGATATATCCCTCAGATCATCATAATTCTCATCGTAATGCTTTCCGGGGCTTTGATTTCGGTTTATCTTCCGCAGTTGAGCACGCGAAAACTGTTTGACGACGTTCTGAATACGAACGGCGGCATGGATAAGGCTGCGATGATGAAAGCTTTGATCGTTCTTGTGCTTTCGATTTTCGGTATACGTGTATTAAACACTTTTTTCACGTCGTTCCGGCAATATATACAAGGCGCGATCATGCCAAGCGTGATCTATGATATCAAAGTTAAAATATTCAACGCGATGCAAAGGCTGTCCGTATCGTTTTACGCCTCGAAGCAAACAGGTTCGCTGATGGACAGAGTAATGCGCGACGCCAACAATATTTATTGGTTTTTTGTGGACGGCATTCCGGGCATCCTTATTGAAGTTTCAACAGTGATCGGCGTTCTTACCGTAATGTTTATTATGAACCCCAAGCTATCTTTTTGGGTCCTTATACTTGCGCCTGTAATTTTCGGCCTGTTGTTTCTTGGTGAAAAACTGTTTCATAATCTGCACCACAGATCCTGGGTATACCATGCGAAAGTATCTTCGATGGTAAGCGATAATATCGCAGGCCAGCGTGAAATAAAGGCGTTTGCAAAAGAAGACGACGAATATGACCGTTTTTCAAAAGCAAGCCTAAACTTTAAGAACGCGGAACTTAAACTTGCGCTTACCGAAGCAACCGTATTCCCTCTCGCCGAAATTGCTGTAATTATACTTACGGCCGTTGTACTCGGCCGGGGCGGCGTAATGGTCGCCAAAGGACAAATGACAACAGGGACTCTGTTAAGTTATATCGTTTATCTTGAAATGCTCCGAGAGCCGTTTGATTTCCTTTCCTGGGTATCCAACTGGTGGTCTCGCTGCGCCGACTCGGCCCAGCGTGTATTCGAGATCGTGGATTCCGATGCGGAGCTGAAAGAAAAAGCAGACGCGGCAGAGCTTTCCGATTTTCGCGGAGATATTGAGATCCGCGATATGGAATTTGAATACGAACCGGCGCGTCCCGTTATAAAAAGTTTTAATCTGAAGATAAACGGCGGAGAAATGCTGGGCATCGTAGGCAAAACCGGCGCGGGGAAATCAACGATCGCAAACCTTATCGCGCGGCTTTACGATCCGAAAAAAGGCGGGATCTATCTTGACGGCATTGATTTGCGAGATATTAAATTTGAATCGCTGCGAAAAAACATCGGAATCGTATCGCAGGACATATATTTATTTATCGGTACGATCGCGGAAAACATCCGCTACGCCAAACCGGACGCTTCTATGGATGAAGTGATTGCGGCGGCGAAAGCGGCGCACGCGCATGATTTCATCATGAAGCTGCCGGACGCATACGAAACACGCGTCGGCGCAGGCGGGCAAAAGCTTTCCGGCGGTGAAAAACAGCGCATATCCATTGCGCGGACGATCATACAGAATCCCAAGATCCTGATTCTTGACGAAGCTACCGCAGCAATGGACACCGAAACGGAGCGCAACATTCAGAACTCACTTTCGAAGCTGAAAGCAGGCAGAACAACGCTTGCCATTGCGCACCGGCTTTCCACTTTGCGCGACGCGGATCAGCTTGCGGTGATAGACGACGGCACGCTTGTGGAATACGGCACATTCGATGAGTTGATACGCAAAAAAGGAGAATTCTATAAACAATTCAAATTACAAAGCGAGGCGCTGAAAGCCGCCGGTATCCTTGACGACAGCGCCGCGCCCACAGAAAACGAGGAGGATAACTGATATGAGAACCGACATCATCTCTCCGGAATCCCTTACAACAGAGTATTTACGACCCGAGGAATGCTCGTTTTTTATTACAGACGGCGGTTTTACCGGAGCCGTTATAAAAGGAACAACGCACAATCGCATAATATTGAAACGTGCGCTTCCGCTCAGCGTACCGGACGCTTATATATGTGTTATGGACGTGGAAAACAACGAGCTCGGCATTTTAGAGAACATCGGAGCTTTTTCTGAAGAGCAGCAAACGGTTATTCATAAGGAACTCGCCCTGCGCTATTTTACGCCTGTAATTCAGGATATCTTAGCAATCAAAGAAAAGATGGGACATTTTTACTTTGACGTGACGGTAGACGGCAAAAAGAAATCCTTTACCGTAAAAGACCTTTCCAAAAACGTAAGGATGCACGATAACAACATCGATATTATGGATATTGACGGAAACCGTTACCGTATTACCGATATCAAAGCGATCTCCTCGCGCAGCAGGAGAAAGCTGGAGCCGTATCTTTACTGATCCCACAGGAGGATTATTGTTTTGAACAAAACAGATATTCTATTAAAAGGGCCTCCGGCGCCCGTTGCCGAGGTCCATTATGATCTGAATGCCGAAAACGAGTACGTTGACGGCACGATAAGCTTTTTACACGGGATTATCATAATAAAAGAAAACAATGTTGAAACAAGCAGATTTTCGGTAAATGAGTATTCCGAGATCGTACAGCGTACGTATTCAGGCTGCGCTGCCGTGGAGCTGATCCCGCATGATCACGCGGACGATTATTCCGACAGCGTTATGCTTTGCAGATTTTCGATGAGCAAGCTGAACGAGATCGGTGAATTCTGTAAGATCATCCTGCATTATATGGAAACCGGAGAAGAAACCTCGATACCGCAGAGCGTTCTTCGTGTCTGTCCGAAATGCGGCAGATCTTTTGCGAAAGGGGTCGACGTTTGCTTGTTCTGTGTCGACCGTGGTTACGTTCTGCGTCATACGGCAGAGCTTGTTCGTCCGTATATACGCAAACTGTTATTCGCAAGTATTCTTATAACGTTTGCTTCCCTTTTGTCTGCTTTAGCGCCGATATTCAACGCAAAGCTCGTTGATACTTACCTTAACGATATATCTCTGTCTATTGACGACGCTGTAAGCGGAGTTATAAAATGCGTTATCATCATCGGTCTGCTGCAGGGCGGCGCCGCGATCCTGCGTATTATCAGCCAACGCAGAGCCAACCGAATCAGTTGTTCGCTTTCGGATGATTTAAGAAGAAAGGTTTACGATAAAATACAACGTCTTTCTCTTACCTCGATGTCTAAAAAAACATCCGGCGACCTGATGAAACGCGTTACCCGTGATACGGAAACAGTCCGTTCTTTTATTACGGAACAGGGACTTTACGCAGTTGAAAGAGCGATCAGTTTTCTGGCGGTATTGTGTATCCTTTTAAGCATCAGCCCACCGCTCACGTTGCTTGTGCTCGCTCCAGTGCCGATCGTTATCTTTGCAATTTACCGATTCTGGAAAACGATCCGCGTTCGTTACGACAGGCAGTGGCGCTGCGAATCCAGAGTGAATTCCGTATTGCACGATATCGTTAAGGGAATACGCGTTATCAAAGCTTTTGGCACGGAAAACAGAGAGATCGGCAGATTTGACGCGATCTGCAGGCGCCTGTGTACCGTTTGCATCAAAAACGAGCAGTTCTGGGCGATCGTTTTTCCCGCGCTGACATTTATAATGGGAATCGGTGAATTTCTCGTTCTGTTCTTCGGAGGCAAAGCCGTGATCGACGGCAATATGAGTCTCGGACAGCTTTTGGAGTTTACGCTTTATCTTGTCTATATTTATCAACCGCTTCGTTGGATCTCTTCCCTTCCTCGGCGTCTTGGTGAGTTCACGACCAGCCTTGTTAAAATATTTGAGATCCTCGATGAAAAAGACGACGCCATTACCGAAGAAAACGTTGTAACGGAATTTATCCCGGGCGATATAGTAATGAATAAAGTACGTTTCGGATATAAATCTTACGAAACGGTGCTGAAAGATATCAATCTTACGGTTCGCCGCGGACAGATGATCGGTCTTGTGGGCCGTTCCGGTGCAGGCAAATCCACGATGATCAATTTGCTGCTACGCTTATACGAGCCCGACAGCGGTTCGATTTCCGTGAACGGTGTTGATCTGCGCAGAATACCGCAGGAAACCTACCGAAAAAAGACCGCCGTCGTCTTCCAGGAGACGTTCCTTTTTGCGGGAACGATTTACGATAATATCGCTTATGCGCGCCCGGACGCTGTTCCGTGTGAGATTATAGCTGCTGCGAAAGCGGCAAACGCGCATAAATTCATTATGGATCTGCCCGATGGATATAACACGTTGATTGGAGAAAACGGCTACACATTATCCGGCGGCGAACGGCAAAGGCTTTCCATCGCGCGCGCCGTATTGCGCAATCCGGAGATTCTGATTCTTGATGAAGCCACAAGCGCGCTCGATCCTGAAACCGAACAGTCCATACAGGACGCGCTTGCCAAACTTGTAAAAGGACGAACGACCTTTGCGATCGCACACCGTCTTGCAACGCTTAAAAACGCCGATACCCTCGTTGTTATAGAAAAAGGCCGTATTGCGGAAATGGGTACGCACATTGAGCTTGTGCAGAAAAACGGCATCTATGCCGGACTTGTAAAAGCACAGAAACAAACGGCCAGGCTTAAAAAATAATGGAAACATATCTGATACAACATCTGCACGACTTGTTTATACGCAGCCAGAAGCAGAATGCTTTTACATTCTCCGATTTTCTTACGCCCGAAGAACAAAGCGTTCTTTTAAACGATCGCGAATACTCCGGCCGCATTGTTCTATACGGCGGCGCGGATGGAACCGAAAGGAACATCGCGCGGTTCGGCAGCGAAGAGGAATTGGGTTACGCTGAGGCTTTTCCAATCGTATGCT